>Ga0316189_10000386_pt1 | contig 43568 bp, 42 predicted proteins | sample LowCovwburrow_MG_FD_204930 | JGI IMG/M metagenome (GOLD analysis project Ga0316189, IMG submission 204930) | Coastal sediment microbial communities from Maine, United States - Lowes Cove worm burrow | ecosystem: Environmental > Aquatic > Marine > Coastal > Sediment | place: USA: Maine... | reverse complement strand
TGACGCAGGTCCCACCCATGTAAAGGTCTTCACACACAGCAACCTTCGCGCCTAATGAGCCAGCGATTCGACTGGCTCTGACCCCACCAGATCCGGCACCGATCACAAAAAGATCATAATCATAATCATAATTCATCACTTACTCCCTAAAGATAGCTGTTGAGACTAGCTAAAAGATGAAATATTACAAACAATCACTTTTTAAACTTAGCTATGATTTATATTTTGATAATTTCGACCGACTAAACTCACCGCGTCAATGCCAAAATGCGCTTTGTATGAAGCCAAGATCGCTCGTCAACGCCGCTTCGTATTCTGAATATGACCCCAGCTTAACCCCCAATAAGCCGCTATTCATTTTGTTTTATTGTCGTTAATAATTGCATCGCCAAACTTGTTATTAACCTTCGCATTTTGACAACAGCATGGCCATAACCATCTTGTGTTAAGGCATCTGTTAACGAGAAATCTTTTGCGATGGTTTCGCCACTGTCAGTCCTCGTGACCCAATATCGACCCGCCATAACAACTTGTTGATCAGTATTGGGGTGAAACTGATCAATCTGAATCTTGACGCTATAGCCCTCTTTGCCGAACCATTCAGTCGTCCCCCGTTCAAAATTAAACTCAGAGCTATGGTGACGTAAATCTTTCAGTAACGCTTTTGGAATAGCATCCACCAGCGGCTCAGCCCAGACATGATTAAGTGCATAATGCATTTCATGATCTTCTAGTTGCACCAACAAACTCGACTGCCGCAAGAACTCACTCAAGGTGACATCACCGAGTAATACTAAAGGCCTGTTTTGTGTATTCACCGGGCCAGCACCGACAATCGTGCTCGTCCCCGCACCCGAATCTAATAAATAATAGTTCAAGGTCGGAGAGGATGATGCACAGGACGCCAATAGCAGCAATGCACTACATACTAGTAATAATCGTTTCATTATTTGCCTTTTTTAGGTTCTATATTGTCGCCCACTTGGCCACTAAAAATAAGGCCATTGGGTTTATTTTTAAGGTGTAATAACAGTGGTTTCAAATCTAATAAAATCGTATCGACGGAACGCAATGTATCATTCATTGTTTGGGGTAATTTTGCATCATTCGTATTCGCTAGGATTTGCTCTAATGTTGTCACCGACCGAGTGAGCTTATCCACCATCTTGTCGGTTTTCATCAATACCTGATCGGCATTATTTACTATCGACTCTAAAGGCAACTTTTGTAGTTTAGTCAAAGTGCGCCTTGTTTCTAGCAATACCGCTTCGGTCTCATTCGCCACCGAGCCAATCGGTAAATTATTCAACTTATTCACCAACTCACCAATCTCAACACCGACCCGAGAAAATTTATTTGGCACGAGTGGAATCACGGGATATTGATTGAAACGGCTTAAGGAGGCTGCCTTGTCTTGCTCGAAATATTCCAATTGAACTAATTGGCTTCCCGTCACAAGATTACCGGTAATCAACGAAGCCTTGAGACCTTTTGTAATCCAAACAGCTAAGTCTTGTCTAAGTTTTTCGACGCCACCTTCATCATCACTCAGTCCCATCCGACCCGGTTCCAACTGGATCAAAACGGGTATTAATGAATCCTTATCGAGTAAATTATTAATCTCATGATAGGCTAAATCTGTGCGCACTACCTGACCCACTTTAACGCCACGAAATTCGACTGGCGCGCCTATTTGTATGCCACGAATTGAATCTTCAACCAATAAAATATAATTCACTTTTTCGGCATAACGCTTATCAATAATCGCCTGTTCATCAGGATGGATATCGAAATAGCCACGCCCCTCAATCATCTCGCCCAACACTTCATCTTTCGGCAAACCAAATGTCACGCCACCCCGCATAATGGTTTCTAATGTCCCTGCTTGTACTTTCAAACCATCGGCCGACAATTCCAACTCAACACCACTCATTTTCCAAAACCGGGTATTGCTACGAATTAAGGTGTGATAAGGCGCTTCAATAAACGCATTGTAGTACATTATATTTTGCTCACTATTGAAGTAAATATCTTCAATTTGACCCACATTAAAGCCTTTATAAATAATCGGATCGCCCGCAGTAAAACTAAAATCATGTTCACTGCTCAAGGTCACACTCAAACCCGGCGTACCTGCCGGTGTCAGAGGCGCGGCTTCAAGTCCTTCAAACTGATATTTCTCCAGCTCCCCACTACCCGGGAACAGCGCAATATAGGGCCCAGAGAGTAAAGTATGTAAGCCAGAAATACCTGCTCGCGTCACCTGTGGCGATACCACCCAAAAAGTCGTATTGTCACGAAGCAATGCCTCATAATTTGGAGATGATAGGCGGGCTGTCACAATGACCCCATCTAAGTCCGGTTTAATATCAAGCTTCGTGACCTGACCAATATCAACATTTAGTGACTTAATCTTAGTCGTGCCAACCTCAATACCCGAAGCAGTCTTAAACTCAATCGTGATCAAAGGCCCTTGGTTCTTCCAATTCTGATACACCATCCAACCGCCAATACAAACCGCTACAATAGGAATCAACCAAATCATGGATATCGGCCTGGCAGCCTTCACCTGCGCTTTTGTCGCTGACTGATTATTCTCCGTCATACACATCCCATATTAACCGTGGATCAAAACTATTTGCAGCCAACATCGTAGCCACCACCATACCGGCAAATGACAGCGCCGCAGAGCCCGGATAAATCGTCATTAACTTACCCAGATGGACCAAACTCACCAAGATCGCCACCACAAACACATCAATCATTGACCAACGACCAATAAACTCGGTAATACGATATAACAAGGTGCGCTCGCGTAATAGCACCACACTCTTATTTTGTACCATATAACACAACCAGCACAGCACCAATAACTTAGCAATCGGAATCAACACACTGGCAATAAAAATAATCAATGCAATAGGGTAAGAGCCATATTCCCATAAAGCCACTATCCCACTCAAAATCGTATCCGAGGAATTCTTGCCTAAAAAGGTCGTGCTCATAATCGGCAATAAATTAGCCGGTAAATACAACACCATCGCCGTGATCAAATAAGCCCAAGTCTTCTGAATACTCTTTTCATTACGCACATGAACAATTGACCCACAACGTACACAATGGGTGTTTGTCATTGCCTGTGTTTTGCCGCAATCATGACACAATAACAGGCCACTTCTGGCCGCTGAGCCATGACTATATCGCTCAGTGGACACTGTCTTCCACCCATTGCCAGACTTCCACTTTATCCAAATGCAATAACACTAAGGTCATTAATATCGTGAACAAAATATAAGCCCAAAATGACATGCCCAAACTGATTGTCGCTAAGGAGGCAATCTTCACCAAACTCACTAGGGTGCCGATCAAAAAGATCTCCACCATACTCCAAGGCGCTAACGCTAATATAAAACGTAATATCTGCTTACCTTGCGGTGGCAATTCTGCTCGGTATTTGAGTGAACCAACAACATACATCACACCCATTAGAAAGGCAGCGGGAATAATCAAAATCACCACCATAATCATCAGTGCTAGCAATACTTGTTGCTCATCAGCCAACACATCAATACTTTGGAATAATGTCACCTCACGGCCTTGGCCTTTTGAGCTAAAACTTAAGAAAGGGTATAAGCTCGACATCAGCAAAAAGATGAGCGCAGACAAGGCAAAAGCCAAGATACGGTCCATCGCATTTTTATGCTTTTTAGTGAGTACATAATCACAGCGTGGGCAGACCACAACACTACCAGGTTCAAGCTCAGGGTAGCTCAACAGCAAATCACATTCATGACAAGCAATGGTCTGTTCTCTCGGACTTTCTTTTTCAGTGCTTAATGCCATAGACAATCAATCAACGCACAAGAATAGTGTCAAACAAGGCTACCATATTCTGACTCCCCCTTAGCTGAACGACATCCTTTCTGGCTAATTTATAGCTTCTTATAATGACTCTTTACTATACCGCCTTCAAAAACCTCAGTGGAACAATGCTCAAACTTCACCTTTTGATCTTGCGCTGAGAAAAGTGGAATGCCATCGCCTAACAGAATCGGCAGTTTAGTAATAATCAGTTCATCGATAAGGTTCTTTTTAAGGAAGCTTTGAATGGTTTTACCCCCATCGACATAGAGGTTTTGATAGCCATCTTTATGAAGCTTTTTAATAATCGTTTTTAAATCCCCACTCACCACTTCAGCTTTATCAACTAACTCCGGCCTAATTTCTTTCAAGCTATTACTCAGTACAAACACTTTTTGACTATAAGGCCACGGTGAAAATGATGACACCATTTCAAATGTCTTTCGCCCCATCACAATCGCATCTATACCCTCGATAAACTCGTGGTAGCCATAGTCACTTTCAGAAGGATTTGGAAATGTATTCAACCACTCAATACCACCTTTAGGCGTGGCAATATACCCGTCCAAACTGCTTGCGATATAAACGCTGTTGGTCATGGCCCATACCTTGTACTGATGTCCGTTTAATAGTGACTAAATATGCTGGTTTGGCCTGCTTTATCAAAGGTTAAGACATCGTAACCCTGTGGTGCTATGCCTTCAGGCTGCATGCCAGGTGACTTTTGGGGCATACCCGGTGCCGTCAAACCCAAGACTGCCGGTTTTTCAGTCAATAATCGCTTAATATCCGAAGCAGGCACATGACCTTCAATCACATAACCATCAACGAACGCAGTATGACATGATGCCAAACCAGCTTGTAATCCTGCTTCTATTTTAATCGTGTTCATATCATCTTTATTATGACTAACGACTTTAAAGCCTTCATTTTCAAGATGTGTTATCCACTTATTGCAACACTCACAGGTCGCAGATTTATATACCGTCACTTCTGGCAATGTGGCCGGCGCGACTTGGGACATTTTCATTCCCTGTTCGGCCATTGGCTGTTGCCTCGCCTTAAATAACATCACACCCGCAGTCGCTGAAATAATAATAATCGCCAATACGACATAAACAATGGCTGAACCTTGTTGTTTAGCTTTTAGGGCCACGCTGTGATCTTGATGTGATTTCATTATGTTACCTATCGATGTGTAATTCGTATTAAAGCTGCTTATCGAGCAAGAGATGCTTATTATAGCTAACTAATGGACAGCCTAGTGCGAACAATAATTCATCTAAGCCGTGATTTACTTCAGATTGAACTTACTATCAACTCTAAGATGTTGACTCACCTCAGTTTGTAACGATTCAAACACACCCGCCTTGGCAGCATAACTAGGCCATTCACCGACCACTTCTAACACCCGACTGACAATCTCTGCCGACTCGCGAGAAAAGTTACCGATCAACGAAGCCACTTGCTTAAAATCATCCCGATTAAAATCATCTCGCTTACCATTCAAAGATATTTGATGCGAATTGACCCAAGGCGAATCTTTTTTATAGCTATAAGCAATATCAAACGCTGGTGACAATTGCCATTGGCTGCCCATATCATCCAGCATAAAGCTCACATTCTTCGTGTGATCATCATGATTACGTGCAATAACGTTAAACACCATCCGCCGGAAAATTTCAATCGCATCAGACCGCGGTAACTTCAACTGCCGAGCCACCGTCAACAACTGCTCATAGCTATAATTGCCAGGCTGCCTATAGTCAGCATGATCCATCGCACATAATGACACCACATGACGCTTTCTATTCCCCACCCGATCAAAACGTTTTGTCATAAAATGAGCTCGCCCCCCTTCCATTAATAACTCAGAAGGGCTCATCTTGAGCCCGGCCTCTTTCGCCATTAAATAATAGGCATACTCCATCCGGCCAAAGCCCAATGGATCGCCAAAGCTTTCGCTGCCCGTTTTATGCTCTTCCACCCCATCAAGTTTTAATAAATAATGCTCAAACCCTGCTGGCACACCCACCTGGCCTGAACGAATTTGCGTCCGATCAGCATTCACAGCCACCACAGCCTTAGCACGCGCACCGCCGGCAGAAGTCCCCACCTGCAAAATTTCTTTCATTGCAGTTTGCTGCTTTTCACTATCAAACATGTCAACTTGCAATGCATGACGTAGCTGGGCCCGTTCATCCAACACCTGCTGTGCCATCGTCACCAAGGAGTCGATAGCTACTTCATCATTCGCCTCTTCATCTCGCTTAATAGCAGGCAAAAACTCCAATGCCCCCATGCCACGTGTTCCGGTATACAACAAGCGCTCGACCGCTGTAAATGAATCTGCACTACGGCCATTTCGTGCCAACCATGCATTAATCACCGCATTACCAAAATCATCTGGCAACATATCGGCAAACACCGCGGGCAAGCCTCTAAAAGTCTCACTATTTAAGCCAGGAAACTGATATTTCGTTGCGGCTAAAGGCATATGTAGCGGGGCTATCTCAACGCCTTTCTTTATCCATTCTGGCGCATATTCGAAGGTACTAAAATGACTGCCTTCATCATAGGCCAATGCCCCAACCTGTTCACCCCATAATCGGACTTCAGCGAGATTGTCCATTACCAATCTACCGATTCATCTTGCTCTTCAGCATCACTCACTTTATTAGCGCCTGATGCACGCTGACGACGCTTGCCTTTCATCTTCAGCTGTTCCATTGGACTAAAAGAACTTTCCGGTACAAAGTTTTCCACCAAAGCTAACTGATCTAAAGCACGTAATACTGCAATGATGTTAATAAATTTACCTTGCCCAGAGACCAAGCTGCCATAGCTGACACGAGATAAACCGACACTATCGGCCAACTGTTGCTGCGTTAGATTACGCTCCAAACGCATTTGCTCGATCCGCTCACCTATTTCAGCAGCAATAGCCTTATCTGTCATTGGTTTAAAGTTCATAATGTATAATTATTCCTACTTAACACATAATATAAAGAATTAATGATAAGTTAACTTATCATTAACTAAAGGTTACACCATCAGGAACCTTATGTCAACAAGCATAATGATAAGTTTATTATACTTAAAGTGATATTATATTGAATAATGATAAATATACTTATCTTTATTTATGATTATTAATCAAAATTTAACCAATGTACACCACCAAGACGCTTTTGCTGCTCAAGGTTCCATACCGCACGCTCATAGACATGTTGGCTAGGCCGGACAGGATCATATTTCAATGGGCTTGGTAAGCACGATGCGAGCAAAGCCATTTGCATGGGGCTCAGTCTTTTTGCAGATTTGCCAAAGTGGTGAAGACTGGCAGCCTCCAAACCAAAAACACCTTCTCCCCATTCAGCAACATTCATGTAAACCTCTAAAATACGTTGCTTACTCCACGTTAACTCAATCAATAAGGTGAACCAGACCTCAAGTCCCTTTCTAATCCAACTGCGACCCGTCCATAAATAGACATTACGTGCTACCTGCTGACTAATCGTACTCGCGCCACGTAATTGGCGACCACTGCCTAATGACCCAAGTACTTTAAAAATAGCACCAAAATCAAAACCCGCGTGTTCAGGAAATAATTGATCTTCAGAACTGACTACCGCCAAGGCTGCTTGCTTAGGAATTTTGTCCCAGCTAAGCCAACGCTGCTTCAACTCAAAGTGATCATCAGCACCCAACCAACGGTCAACCATAACCATCGTCACAGGCGGATTCAGCCAACGAAATGGCACCACAATGACCAGACTAAATACGACAAAATAAAATACGATGCGTAGGAGATATTTAAGGATGAATTGGCGTAATTTTTTCACGAGCTAATCGTAACAGAACTAACAAACTGCGATCATAATAAAGAATCAATCTCAGCCAAGCTTGATAATGCTTATCTCTTTTTCAATGTTTTGTTTGCCATTGATCTACCAACTGCTTAGCTTGCTCCAGTTGGGCAGCAGTCATCTTCTTCTCAATGTCACTTTTATTATGCTCAACATCTTTTGCCCCAGCCTGCTCAGCAAGCGTCCACCACATCAATGCCAACGTATAATCTTGCATAACAGCCAAACCTTGGTAATACATATTGCCTAGGCTAGATTGTGCATCCGCATGACCTTGATTCGCAGCAGCTTGCATCCACTTGATAGATTCAGGATGACTTTGCTCAATACCTTGACCTAGCTTATACATAACCGCGAGATTAAATTGCGCCGCAGCATAACCTTCATTAGCTGCTCTTCTAAACCACTGCACAGCGATTTTATAATCTTGCTCTATACCTTGGCCATTGAGATACAAATAACCCAACGTATTCTGAGCAATCACATTGCCCTTTGAAGCCGCCTGCACACATTTTTCCACATAATCTTGTTGGGACAATTGTTCATTTTGACTCACGATGCGCTTCCATTTAATTTAAGCTCGCGTGATTGTACGTTATTTTGTCAATTGATCGCTTGTATTCTTTACATCCGCCTTTAATTATCGAGTGTTAACAACGTAAGGCTGAAAGTATCATTCTTCGTGATGTTGTGGATCCGAAAAATAATGTGAAGGGGCAACTCCAAACTGCTTTTTAAAAAACCGAGAAAAATAAAGTGGATCGTCAAACCCAAGATCAATCGCAACCTCCTTTATTGATTTCCGGCCTGAACGTAACTCGACTCGTGCCTCAAGCGCGATACGTTCATTTATCGCCTGCAACGCCGTCTGGCCCAAATTTTCCTTCAAAGAACGATTCAGTTTTTCTGGCGTCACACTCAACTCATCGCAAAAAAACTGCAACTCTTTTCGATCTAAGTAATTTTCTTCTAAGAGTTCTTGAAAACGTAAAACCAAATCAGAAGTTCGTTCATCACGTAGTGTTAAAGAAGTTTCTTGTTGTGATCCACTAAACTTACAATCCGCAGCCTGCAATAATAAAGATCGTAATCCACTCGCAATCCTTTCTTTAACAAACACACTGTCTGATCTGATAAGGATATCTAACTCCTCAAAGCGCGTCACCGTTGATGGCCACTCGTGTACTGGCAAGGTTACTATCGGCTCACCCAACACACGATTAAATACCACACCATCACAAAACACCTCACTAGGTTTCACCTTAATGCAGAAAAAGTCATGATGAAAAGCCAATGACCTCACTTCAGAGCCTTGTTCAAAAATAACTTTCTCACCTGGCGATAAGGTCAGCAACTGGCCCGGTTCTATCAAAAAAGAAGCGCCATCTAATGTTAGTTTCACCTCATTTTCTTCAATAAAAAATATCCTATACAACGCCTCATCATAGAGAGGTGGTTCACCTGCCAACGCTTGGACCATCAATAAAGCTAAATTATGTTTGCTTTGTGCGTCAGCAAATAAATAACTAAGTCCATCTGGCTGTTGTTCAAGTTGAGACATTCAATCTACCTCTAGTTTGTCCATACTTTTCTAATTTTAGTGCATGGAGTGAAGAATTATTAAAAGCTATATTCATAACTGTGAGCTACACAATAAAACTGTCATTATTTGCGTCGTGATATTAATCAAAAACAAGTTACCCCTATCAAACCTAAACAAGGAAAACCAAATGAAAAAACAAATCCATAAAGTATTGCTGGTTTTAGCATTAACAGCCATCGCCACAACTACTCATGCAAATGATACTGCAACCGAAATCAACAAAGTAAACACCCAATTTGAAACAGCCTTTGCTAATGGCGATGCTGCTTTATTAGCCAACACTGTATACACCCACAACGGCCAAATCCTGCCCACAACAGCAAACATCATTACTGGTAGAGAAAACATTCAAGCTTTCTGGCAAAGCATCTTTGATATGGGCATCGCAAAAGCCAAACTCGACACTATCGAACTTGATCACTTAGGCAATACCGCAGTAGAAGTCGGCAAGTACACCTTGAGTGATTCAGAAAATCAAACTCTCGACCATGGTAAATACATTGTCATCTGGAAAAAAGTCAATAATCAATGGCTGTACCATCGTGATATCTGGAACAGTAGTGTTAAGCCGTCTATAAACTAAATAACACTGGCAGCAAAGTGAATAGCCTTTCATCTTGCTGCCAGTTTAAAACACTTTACTCAAGCGTTGCTCTTCACCCTAGGTTAATTGGGATCACTTATCGAAACAACAAAAGCGCCCTCAAATAATATTCTGCCTCGTACCTTTGCAAATACTAAAAACAATGGCGGTCAAAATATAACCTCTAGTTGCTTGACTGACCATACACAACTTTGTAAAAAGCATGGACAAAACATGGCCTAACAATACCTTTTAGCTACATAATTTGTCGTAATAACAGCTTAAAGCAATGACATCTCAAAATAAGTAGGAGGGGACTCATTTTAAACAGCCAGATTCAATTTATTGGGATCAATCCATCCGCTAATATCAAAGCTAAAAGCTGAAATTACTAAGCAATATCTTAACGAGACAAAGACAATCTGTTTTGCGTCATTTACATCTATTATTAGGCAAATCACCTATTAATTTAAGCTGCTAACCCCAGCTCAAAATAACCACACGCCCGCCAACATATAAAATTCACATAAGATCATGTCCACTATCGTGCTTTAAGGCCTATAATGAAACAGTTCACATAAATCGCATAAAGGAATTAACAATGACATTAGATGTGCTAAGCAAAGACCAAACCCCAGCAGAAAGCCAAGTCTTACTCGACCAATTACAAAAAAACATCGGCATGGTACCTAACTTCCACGCCATGCTCGCCGTCTCGCCACAAGCCTTAAAAGGTTATATGACCTTGCATCAACTGGTGACAGAAACCGCTTTCACTGCAGAAGAGATGACGGTAGCTTGGCAAACGATAAATGTTGAACATGCTTGTCATTACTGTGTCCCTGCCCACACTGCGGTTGCCAATGGCATGGGTGTTGACCAAGATATTTCAGAAGCGCTAAGAAATGAAACACCGCTCGCCGATACCAAACTAGAAGCCTTACGCCAATTCACGCTGCTGATGGTTAGAAATCGTGGTCACGTCGATAAAGCCGATGTTGATACATTCAAAGCAGCAGGGTTTACAGATCGTTCTATTACTGATGTGTTGCTAGTACTCGCCCAAAAGACTATGAGCAATTACCTTAACCATATGGCCGATACCCCTATCGATGATGCCTTCGCACCCTTCGCTTGGTCAAAGAAAGAAAGCTAGATCTAATGCTTAAAATTCTACTTGTAGACTGGTATCGCGCTGAAATAACCGCAAAACACGTTCGCCAAGCCGTATTCATAGATGAGCAAAACGTACCCGAAGAAGATGAGTGGGGACATGGCGACGAAGAAGCATTACACCTTGTCGCATCACTCGATGGCAACCCAATTGCCACAGCCAGATTAACAGCTGATGGCACGATTGGACGAATGGCAGTGTTAAAAAGCTTTCGAAACCAAGGTACAGGCTCAGCCATGATGGAACAGTTAATCAAAACCGCTAAGCAAAATAGGTTTAGGGTCTTAAAACTCAATGCCCAACGCACAGCAGAAGGCTTTTATGCCAAACATGGTTTTGTCGCCCAAGGCGATGAGTTTATGGATGCAGGCATTCCCCATATCGCAATGCAACGTGATCTATATTAAAAATCACAAACAAAAAAGCCACCTTTCTAGATGGCTTTTTTTTGCATAAATCTAAAACAAAACTTTTAATTAATCTCTAATAACTCAACATCAAAGATTAGCGCTGAATTAGGCGGAATATCACCAGCCCATTGTTCGCCATAAGCCAACGAAGGCGGAATAAAGAAACGGGTTTTATCCCCTACCACCATCAGCGGTAAGCCTTCTTTCCAACCGGCGATTACTCTCTCCAAACCAAAGGTAATCGGCTCGCCACGCTTCACAGAGCTGTCAAACACCGTCCCATCAACTAATAGCCCTTCATAATGCACCGTCACCTGGTCAGTCAGCTTAGGGTGTACAGCCCCAGGCCCCGCCTGCAATACTTTATATTGCAAGCCAGACGCCATCGTTATCACCCCATCCACCGTTTTATTAGTTTCAAGATACGCCAAGCTGGCCTGCTTATTCGCGATCAACTCTTCTTCGCTCAATGAAGGCGTATAGGTCTGAAAAAAGTAAAATACGACCAAAATGGCCGCGACTACAAAATAGATATTTTTTGACACACTCTTTTCCTAAAGTAAATTTTAATAAGATGTTTAATTATCACTGCTCAGCTAAATGATCGCCTAACTTAGACTTAATTATTTCCGTAAGGCTCGAAACCGTCATCTCGCTACTAGGGCATTTAATATCTGGTTCTGCAAGCCTTTCCCGCCATTATTCAATGTTAAATAGCATCAAGCAACATTTTAAAAATAGATTATTTTTTGAACCACTTCACAAAAATGTAATTCTTAGGGTTTCAGTTTTAATAAAAAACCAAAGTATTAAGCCATAAAACAACCTTAACCAATTGATTATTAATTGTTTTTTTCATAAAAATCATCGTTTTTCCATCAGCGCCCATTTATGTTATAGTCGGCTTGCTTTTTGCTGATTATTATTGAAGATATAGTCTTAATAATTTAGCCAGCACTGCTAGCCTGATTTAGGCTTAAAAATTTATATTAACCAGAGAGGCTATCAATATAATGAATACAGTAAACAAACTTATAGCCAGCGTACTTGCTTCAAGCGCTTTGCTTGCTGCAACAATTCCAACATCTATTGCAGCAACAGATAACAACGACTTCAATGTATCTGTAACCTTAAGCTCACAATGCAAAGCGACCAATAGTGGTACAACAACCGTTGACTTTGGCACTTATACTGCATTTCAAGCAGGCGCCGCTACAGGCACACCTGTTAATTTAACGTTTGATTGCACCCGTGGTTTTTCACCTTCATCTGTTGCATTTGATACTGTAAATGGTACTGCAGCTGGCGTTGGTGTTTTACAGGGCTTGCAATACACATTAACAGCCGGCGCACCAAGCTCGGTTGCAGGTACTGCTGCTAGCACAATATCTATTGGTACTGCTGATGCTAAAACGTATAACGTTACCGGTACCATGCCAGCTGACCAAGCGGGTGATTGTGCAACAGCAACATGTGGACCTACTTCACACGTACGTACTTTGATTGTTACTTTCTAATCGGTAGCAATCTGCTATATTAGAAGTATGATAAATACATACTGCCGTCAGTTATTTACTAGTGTCTTATTCACTAGCATAATAACGGCGGCCGTTATGTTGTACGCCAACACTGCATTAGCTGCACAAAGCAAGAACGCATTTACTGTGTCTGTTAACACAAAAGGCGCAGACAGTCCTTATAAGCCTATACCAAATTCTGCATTTTGCCGCAGCAATACCGCCCCTGGTAGTTTTGGTGCCACAATAATAGTTGTCTGCAAAACCGGTGCTTTTGTTGATATTGAAGCCACAGACAATAGCGTATCAAGGCGGCCAATACACGGTGGTGCTTATCGCTTTATTACACGATTTTCCGCCACAAGTGATTATCGCGATACCATTAGTTCTGGCGGTATAGGTACTGTCTCCAGTTGGCGCACCATCCACTTACATGATCGAGATTACCTAGAACTACTCATTGGCTGGTAATCTTTTGTTTTCTAAAAGACTTAAATTGTTATAGTAGTGCGAATAATTTTTATTTATTGAAGTTTAATCACTATATTATTATGAAAAAATCTCTATTTTTAAGTCGTTATTTATTCATCATGTTGAGTGTGTTTGCGATATTAAGCACGTACACAACATCAGCCATGGCCGGACTCTTTTCAGTGTCGCCTGTGCGTATCTATATGGAACCAAAAGATCGTGCTGTTGCTGTGACCATCACTAATGACAGTGATGAGGAATTAGTCATGCAAGCTGATATTTACACATGGAAACAAGGACCTGACGGAGAAGACGCACTGATGTACTCAGAAGATTTATTTTTATCCCCCCCTATTATCAAGCTAGCGGGTAAAGCACGCCAAGTAGTCAGGCTCGCCGTATTATCACCTTCACGATCAAACGATGAATTAACTTACCGTATCATTGTTCGCGAAATCCCAGTAAAAAAACCAGATACTGAAGATGCGGAGCTAGAAATTGCACTTGCTTTTTCGATGCCTATCTTCATTACACCCAAAACAGCAAAAAGTGATCTCGTTTGTAGCGCTCAACGTTCCACTTCTAACAATGTAACCGTGACATGCGAAAATAAGGGTAATGCTTATGCACACCCACGCGAATTCGTATTGAAAAATAGTACAGGTGAAACCATCGCAGCTAAAGATTCAGGCGGCTATTTATTACCGGGCACTATACGTAGCTTTAATATAGAAACAAACACTGGCAGCCTTGTTAATAGCATCGCTAAACTGACCGTCACGCTAGATGACACTAGCGAAAGAGATTTTGAAATTAATTTAGCTGATTAATTTAAGCTAGATCGCTTGTTTTGATTAACCATAGCTTTAAACTATTGCTAGCAATCAGCTTGATCTTGGCTACAGGCAATATTTTTGCAGAAAATGCTGACGGCCAAAATGTAAATCAAGTATTAAGCTCTGCTGATAAAGCATTACCCATGGAAGTCACGGTTAATGGTGCTAAAGGTGGATCTTGGCTATTTATCGAACGTGCAGGCGCGCTATATGTGCAACGTGACGCCTTTGAAGAATGGCGTATTGTTCTAGATAAAGATGTACAACCCATTGAGTTTAGAGGGCAAAAGTTTTGGCCGCTTGATGCCGTCAACGGCTATAAAGCAAAAATTAATTTTGCCAATCAATCTGTTGATTTCTTATTTTCACCCAAATCCTTTTCCGCTGTACGACTCGCCAAAGAAACATCAAAACCACTCATTATTAGCCCCGTTTTACCCAGTGTGTTTTTTAATTACGATTTAAACTATTCAACCTCTTACCTAAAAGCTGCACCTAGAATAGAAGATTTAAGTGCGCTAGCAGAACTAGGGTTTTCAAATAACTTAGGCGTGTTAACAAATAGCGCTACAGGTCGCAACCTGACCCATAGTAAAGCACTGGGCGCTGACACCGAATGGGTGAGATTAGAAACCACATTTACCAAAGATTTACCACACTCAAATCGTACATTAAGACTAGGCGATGCTGCTACACGGTCTGGCATGTTGGGGCGCAATGTTTATTTTGGTGGCATACAATTTGGTACTAACTTCTCACTGACACCAGGCTATGTCACACAACCTATCCCTGTACTCAATGGCTTATCATCAGCGCCATCAACAGTCGAATTATATGTTAACGATGTGCTACGCCAAGTTTCTGAAGTGCCTACCGGGCCTTTTGCTATTGATAATGCTTCCATCCTTACTGGAAGCGGCGATGCCCGTATCGTAGTACGCGACCTGCTCGGACGTGAAACCGTTATCGAACAACCTTTTTTTACCAATAGCCAACTCTTAGCAGAAGGCTTAAATGATTGGGGCATAGAAGCTGGTAGCATACGACGTGATTTAGGGGTGACTAATGCTACCTATGGGCCAGAATTTGTAAGCGGATTGTGGCGACGCGGCATGAATGACAGCATCACACTCGAAGGTAGATCTGCTATCGGTTCTGAATTAAAGCTATTGCAGTTAGGTGTTACCACAGCATTACCATTCAAACTATTGGGCCGTGCGGCTGTCACTACAGCGCATCAAAAAAAGTTAGGCAATGGCTCACAATGGCTATTAGGAATAGATTACCAAGACTTGTATCTCGGTGCTGCGCTTGAAGCACAAGGCGCAACGGAGTCTTTCCGTGAGTTAGGGCAAGAGTTTGAGAACAGCCCTATTAAATCGCAAATCGCTGGCAATATTAATTACTATAGCCAAAACTTAGGCTCTTTAGGCTTTAGCTTCGCTAGAATTGAACAATATAATGAGCCAAGTGTGACCACCTTTTCAGGTAACTATTCTATTCAAATAGGCCAAAATAGCTACCTAAACCTAACCGCTAGCGAAGTCCGATCTGATGGCGAAACCGACAGAGCCATAGGCCTAAGTTTAGTTATACCCTTCGACAATAATGTTGTAGCCGGCGCGTATGCCAACTCTGCTGGCGACAGAAATGACCTCTATGCTACGCTTGCCAAAAACCCAGACCAAGATAACAACCTAGGCTGGCGTCTACTTGCTGGGCAACAACAAAATCATGGCCGTGAAGAAGTCGGTACTTTTTATCACGGGCGCTATGGCACAGTAACAACAGATGTAAGCAATACACGCGATCAAACTGCCGTACGATTAGGTGCTAATGGCGGCATTATCGCCGCTGGTGGTGGTGTCTTTGTCACCCAACGCGTTAATAATAGCTTTGCCTTGGCGGAAGTAAAAGATTATGCCGATATAGGCGTTGGCATAGGTAATAATATACAGACTAGAACTAATACAAAAGGCATTGCGCTTATCCCTAGACTGTCTGCGTATCAGAGTAATTCTATAAGACTACAGGCAAACGATTTACCGGTAAGTGCCGAGCTAAATTCTATTGAAAAAGACGTTGTACCGGCATGGCGTAGCGGTGTTAAAGTAGACTTTCCGGTGCGTAGTGGTCGAGGCGCATTATTAAAAATCCATTTCGATGATAACGAAGCGGCGCCCCTTGGCGCTATAGTGAGCATAGAAAATGATTCGCAAGAATTTTATGTTGGACGCCGCGGCCAAAGCTTTGTCACCGGTTTAGAGACTGAAAACCGTATAACTTTAACTTGGAAATCGCTACAATGCACTATAGATGTAACACTTCCGCCAGCCAATGAGGATGAAATTCCACGCCTAGGTCCGCTGTTATGTAAAGGAGTTAAAAGATGATAAAAACACTAAGCCACATGCTCAATATTGTTATCTTGCTAATGATAAGCACGACAGTAGAAGCGGCCATTACATGCACTCGGCCCACCTCGACGGGCATCTCAACTGCTTTTGCTACCGGTGGCATTTTTCCAAATGTAACACAAGGCACAGCCACATTTAGTTGCACACGTGGTAACGCAGGCGATCCTACCAGCGTTTACTTCAGAGCCAATAATGGTCGTAATGGAACAGGCACTCAAAACCGCGCCAAAAGCGGTTCAAATTTTATTAATTACGAACTTTATAAAGATAGTAGCTGCTCTAGTATATGGTCTAATGCTAACAATACAAGCAACATGTTTTTGGTTCCCCTCAATACGACTGTTGGTATTGCGCAGCCGCAAACCATTAACTTCTGGGGCTGTGTACTAGCAGACCCTAGCGTACCCGCAGGCACTTATACAGATAGAGTCAACATGAGAGTACGTAACAACACAAATTCAGGCAACCTAAGTAGAGGCCGCAATATGAATGTGAGCATTACCAATAATGCGAATTGCGCTATTACCAGTGTCGCCAATGTTGTCTTTGGTACTTATATTGCGTTTAGAGCCACACCCCTAGTGTCTCCAGCTGCTAACATTGTCATGAATTGCACTACTGACCTGCCCTACACCATGACCTTGGATGCCACTTCTGGCGTCATTGCAGGCTTAAACTACACACTGACCATTAACACTCTCACGCCGCCAGTAGACGCTCGGGGTGCGGGTGTTGGACAAATACACAGTTTAGTGGGCACGATGCCTGCTGATCAAGCCGGAGACTGTAGTATGGGGTCATGTTTTTCGTCACAAATTCGCACGCTAACCGTCACTTATTAGGCCGCTGACTCAAACCCACCTGTCGCCATAGTGTAGATCCCAGCCAAACAGACAACGATTTCACGCCGCATGTATCAGCAGTTGTTTTGATAGTCAATTGCAATGAATAAATGAATTAAGCCAATGTTTGCTATGATCTGCATATTACACCCCTATCCTACTGAGCCTCCATGTTAAAAGCCCTCCTCCTCGACCTCGATGAAACCCTCTGTGATACCCAAGGTGCCAATGAGCGGGCAAAGCAATTAATGGCACAGAGCATAGAGACGCAGTTTGGGTCCAACATCAACGCCCACGCTTTTGCTGATGCCTATGTCACCGGTATTTACCGTGATTGGAGTGTCAGTCAACATGACCGTTACATGCCCATTATTGAACAACAAAGTGAAAGTGCATTTCGGCTGCAATTAATTCACGACTTATTGGCCGAACGTGCCATCGATAATATTAGTGATGAAGCCGCCCAAGCTATTCAAGATAAGTTTGATAGCGACCGCATTGAAGCTTTTGATTTCTACCCCGGCATCTTAAAATTTCTGGCTGAAGCACGTGAAATTTTCACCCTAGTCGTCATCACTAATGGCCCTACCTTTTCCCAGATCCCAAAGATAGAATCAACCAAGCTTGCTGAACACGTTGATCACATTATTATTGGTGGTCAAGAACCTGAAGAAAAGCCCGCCGCATCGATTTTTCACAAAGCCCTCAAACTCGCCAATTGCGAAGCCCATGAAGCGATTCATATTGGCGATAGTCTCAAAACCGATATTGCCGGCGCACTCAATATGGGCATTACGTCACTATGGGTTCAACATCAACAACCCTTAGATGCAGAATTGGGCATCAACCCTCATCATACGGTATTACACCCCTCTGAAATACCTGCACTAATCCAACGATTACATCAAGACTAATTACGCTAAGCCTAGGGATAAGTATCGGTTAAAGAGCACTGCTTTCTTTACTACCAAATAACGTCAAACAATCATCTTATTTGAAAGGGAAGTCTGCACTCATCCTTCGATTTTATCTTCTCAAGCATAGCCACAAGTTGCTGTGCGCCATCTGCTATATTGTCTGCCGGGTAACGCTGGCAATGCTGTGTCACAAATCCTCGAAGGCTATCAAGGTCTGTTTCAGTTAGGTTGATACCCGCAGCGCCCACACCAGACACAAAGCCAAACACCCAAGAACTAAGCTGATGAGCATTAACAGAATCCCCTGAGCCCACCTCTTTAAGCCATGTCGCACAAGATATGTCATCTGCTTGGTGATAGACTTTGTAAGCATTGGAAGGCAAAGAAATTAAGCCGAAAAACAATAAGCCAACAATCAATAATGATTTTTTCATGACTCTCTCCTCGTTTATCTTCTTAATAATAAGACTATCATAAAAAAGTAAACTAATTGGCTTTCTAAACCAGAATAAAAAGCCAACGTTTAAGCAGGCTTTGCTTTTGGAAAGATCATTGTCGAACGATTACATCAATCTTATATACCGCTATGTATAACCGGCAAAAGAACGTGCCGTTTTGTCCCCACCTTTTTAAGTATCCAAAAGGTTGTCTTTGGCCTGCCTCACTCATTGGGTATTAATTAGCATAATGTGTTTTTCGTAGGTAAAATCAGTTCTTTTATTGACTTGAGTTCAACATGGCCCAGTACGTATACAGCATGAACCGCGTTGGCAAAATTGTGCCACCCAAACGTGAGATTTTGAAAGACATTTCCCTGTCCTTTTTCCCCGGTGCCAAGATTGGTGTTTTAGGCTTAAACGGCTCAGGTAAATCAACCTTACTCAAAATCATGGCTGGCCTTGATAACGACTATATTGGTGAAGCCGTCCCGATGCCCAATATCAAAGTCGGATACCTGCCACAAGAGCCTGAACTCGATGACAGTAAAACCGTCCGCGAAATTGTTGAAGAATCTGTGGCTGATGTAAAACAAGCCATCGAAGACTTAGAGGCTATCTATACCGCCTACTCTGAACCCGATGCCGACTTCGATGCCTTGGCCACCAAACAAGCAGAATTAGAAAACCTCATTCAAGCCAAAGATGGTCATAATCTAGACAATGCCCTTGAACGTGCTGCCGATGCATTACGCCTGCCTGATTGGGATGCCAATGTGGCAGTTTTGTCCGGTGGTGAACGTCGTCGTGTCGCACTGTGTCGCTTATTACTCGATAACCCAGATATGTTACTGCTCGATGAGCCGACTAACCATCTTGATGCGGAATCCATTGCTTGGATTGAACGTTTCTTACAAGACTTTCCCGGTACTGTGGTCGCCATTACCCATGATCGTTACTTCTTAGATAATGCCGCAGGTTGGATCTTAGAGTTAGATCGCGGTCGCGGTATTCCTTATGAAGGTAACTACTCGTCTTGGTTAGAACAAAAAGACGCCCGCCTGCAACAAGAAGCCAAAGCAGAAGCCTCACATAACAAAGCGATTCACGCTGAATTAGAGTGGGTGCGACAAGGCGCTAAAGGCCGTCAAGCCAAATCAAAATCACGCTTAAAGGCATTTGAAGAAATGAACTCACGTGAATTCCAAAAACGTAACGAAACCCAAGAAATCTACATTCCACCTGGCCCACGCTTAGGTGACAAAGTCATCGAACTCAACAATGTCACTAAATCCTATGGTGACAAACTATTAATCGATAATCTCACCCTCTCCATCCCTGCTGGTGCCATTGTCGGCATTATCGGCCCCAATGGCGCCGGTAAATCCACCCTATTCAGAATGATTGCTGGTCAAGAACAACCCGATTCAGGTTCAATCGACCTCGGCAGCACCGTCCAACTCGCCTATGTCGATCAATCACGTGATCTCAATGGCAACAACACCGTGTTTGAAGAGATTTCAGAAGGCAGCGACATTATCACCGTCGGCACCTACACAACGCCATCTCGTGCCTACTGTGGTCGCTTTAACTTCAAAGGCTCAGACCAACAAAAACACGTTAAAGACCTATCAGGCGGTGAACGAAATCGCCTGCATATGGCCAAACTGCTTAAAGAAGGCGGCAACGTCTTACTACTCGATGAACCAACTAATGATCTCGATATCGAAACCCTTCGTGCATTAGAAGAAGCCATCCTCGCCTTCCCCGGCTCAGCCGTCGTCATCTCGCATGATCGCTGGTTCTTAGATCGTGTCTGTACCCATATGATTGCCTATGAAGGTGAATCCAACGTCGTGTTCTTTGAAGGCAACTACACAGAATATGCCGAAGACTACAAACAACGCTTTGGTAAGGACCACCAGCCAGAGCGGATTAAGTATCGCAAGATGAGTTAACAACAACCCCATTCCTCACGACTGTCTCGACAAGAAACAAATGAAAAAACCTCAAGTAAGCCTCGGTTTAGTCAACCCTAAAAGCCCAGATAATGTCGGCTCTGTGTTACGTGCCGCCGCCAATTATGGTGTTGATAAAGTCTTTTATACCGGCGACCGTTACCCGCGCGCGATTGAGCGTAAAGCAAGAACGGTCGACATGAGTCGTAAAGTGAGTAAAGACGTACTGATAACTCAGAAGGACTGCCTAATCGATGCTCTCACTGACAACATGAAAATTGTCTGCGTTGAATTTGCTTTAAATGCCATTCCTTTACCTGAATATCAGCACCCAGAAAATGCCCTTTATATTTTCGGCCCTGAAGATGGTTCTATAGACCAAGCTATTATCGACAAGGCTGATGACGTTGTATATGTGCCAACCGTAGGCTGTATGAACTTATCGGCTTCGGTCAATGTGCTACTTTATGATCGACTCTGTAAAACGGGAAATTACAATGCAAGCAATACGCTCATTCGTAAAAACAGAGATACCAATAATCGTTTAAAAGTCCTGTAAAACTCAGTTTCAAGATGGGTAGTTGGCAAGGACACAACTTCAGTCACATGAATTAAAAGGTAATGGCCTCCCCCAAAAAAACTGGACACCAAATTTACCATAGAAAAATATTGATATTACACTTTGAACTAGGTAACCTGGACGTCATTACTCAATCTAGCCTAAATATATAAATGACACTAAAATTTCTAGACGTCTTTGCAGGTGCATCAGGGTTATCTGAAGGCTTTGTACAAGCCGGGTTCAAGGCAGTTGCTCATGTTGAAATGGATCAAGCAGCCTGCTATACCATAAAAACACGACTAGCCTATCACTGGCTCGCATCGCAAAATAAAATTAAAACTTACGATGCTTATCTCAATGACGAAATATCTAGAGAGGAACTATACTCAAAAATACCAAAGAAAATTATTAATACTGTATTAAATGATGAAATAAGTGAAGAAACTTTGCCCCATATTTTTTCAAAAATAGATCAATGCCTGCTGAATGATAAACTGGATTTAATTATCGGCGGCCCCCCCTGTCAAGCATATTCCCTCGTTGGACGATCTAGGGATTCTAATGGTATGAAGGCTGATAAGAGAAACTACCTCTATCTACACTACGCTAAGTTTCTAGAAAAGTATAAGCCTCGTTATTTTGTCTTCGAAAACGTCTTAGGCCTCTTATCTGCTAAGGATGATTCAGGAGAGTTATATTTCAACAAAATGCTTAACTTATTTAAACAAAATGGATATACAACTAAACATAAAGTTATGAATGCTAGTAACTATGGAGTCCCTCAATCGAGAAAAAGAGTAATCCTAATTGGCAAACTCAATAGTGAGAGTGACTTCGACCCCTTTCCTGAGAAAAATAAGCAAAAAACATCCTCATCTGATGTACTGTCAGACCTACCTAAACTCAATTCAGGAAAAGGTTCTATAAAGCCACAAGAGCTAAAACCTATTTCAAAAGATTCTTTCTTAATTAAGTCTGGAATTAGAGATATCGAAGCAAAAAAAATAACTTGGCACTTAACTAGGCCACATGCTGAAAGAGACTTAGAAATTTATAAAATAGCTACTAATTTATGGAACATTAGCAATAAACGATTAAAGTATGACAACTTACCTAGACATTTAAAAACTCATAAAAATGAAAGCTCTTTTTTAGATCGTTTTAAAGTTGTTGCACTTCAACAACCTAGCCATACTGTAGTAGCTCATATTTCAAAAGATGGCCATTATTATATTCACCCTGATAGTAATCAAAATAGATCTTTATCTGTCAGAGAGGCAGCCCGACTGCAAACCTTTCCCGACACATTCCACTTTGAAAGCGTTACTAGCAAACCATCTAGAACAGCAGCTTTCAAACAAATAGGTAATGCTGTACCAGTACTTTTGGCTAAATCGATTGCATTCAAACTCAAAGAGATTATTACAACCTAAGCGGTTGGATAATGTTGCTGTATATAATTCTCAATAATTCCCGTTTTATTTAAATCTGGCATGCCTTGCCTGCCATAATAAGATGCAAATCTAGACTGTATATCCTTAAAGAAGCTTACTGAAACAGTTGCTAAGCGCTGATAAGTCCTATATTCATTAAAATTGATGGTAAGTAAGTCTTGAAAATTAATAATGCCTTCACCCAGCTCTTTATATTTTGGAAGGAATATAAACTTGGCTTCTTGTCCTTTAACTACTTTCCCAATTAAGCTTCTAACATCGCTTTTGTTATGTCCTCGTTTTAAGAGCCCCTTATCCACCAAAGACTCTGGCCGAGAATCATATATCTTCCCAAGCATTAATGATTTTGCATTGATAGTGTCCTCAACGCCTTGCCTTACTTCCACATCACAGGCAGGTGAAAGCAAAATATATCTGTCATTTGTAATCGGATTCACAACAATATCACCAGGGGAAATAATATTTTTTATAGGTTCTTTTAAATAAAATTCAGCTTCATGATAAGAGTTATGTGAGCCATCATCACTTTTATCTAGATATGCTAAAAGATGGTTTATCGTATAACGCAATAAACTACGCTCCACAACATCATCAGACTCGTCATACCATGCATCTATATCTTTTGATAAATGCGACCAAAAAACAGTATTGAGATTCTTCTCAATTAAACCTTTTCCTCCAATAACCTTTAAAATACCAGTCTTAAAAATACGAAGTATGTCTTCAAAGATAATTTTATTCTGAGTATCACGGTCATAGCTTTTGAGGAATTCGTGTTCATTTGGATCGAATTTTTCAGGTAAATTTTGTAAATTTCCAGACACCACAATAATAGGAATACGATATTCAGTAAGAATCTCTGAAATCACGCACACCCCTGATGGATCTTCTGAATTTGTATCCCCCAATAAATTCAGATCAATTATTGCACCATGGAATTCATTTTCGACTAAAACTCTACTAGCTTCTTCAGCAGTAACACCTCTTGCAAGTTGAATATTCAACGACGCATCAGATAATTCTTGAGCCGAATCAACATACCCGTTAAATAAAGCATCTTCATCTTCAACGACTAAAATATTAATTGTTTCCATTTGTTACCATTCCTTCGGTAAATGTTATTAAAAACTCTGCACCCGCTCTATTTTTAATGGCTCTAATTTCACCATTAGATCTTAACGCAGCTTCGCCCGATAAAGCCAAGCCCAGCCCTGTTCCCTTTGGTTTTGTACTGTAACCAGGTTCAAACATAAGTTCTAAATTGTCACCATTAAAACCTGCTCCCGTATCCAAATAAGAGATAATAACTTCCTGATTATCTGCAGAAACATCAATCTTTATTTCCTTATTCTCCAATTCACTAAATGCAAGCCAAAAAATACTATTCTCGATTAAGTTTGTAAAAATCGTCATCAAGTCAATTTCATTCGCAATAACACTTATGTCACCTTCCATGGCAATTGAAGAAATAATATTTTTTTCTTCAAGATCCGTTTGAAAAATGGCTAAGGATGACTCGATAGTTTTTCGCAAATTGATAGGTTTAGGTTTAGTTCTTTTAGGTCTAGCTAATGGCTCAATTCTCTTAAATAAATTACTCAGAGAAGTAGTACTTGTTTTAACTTGTTCGCTTCTATCTTCCAATTTAGACTCTAATTCATTATTAGGATCTTTACTTAACTTTTTCGCCCAGCCAACAATTCTAGGAATCGTCTCCATGAGATCTTTTATTGGTTTTCTTCCCTCATGTATAAGGACGTGAGTTAAGCGGCCTAACATTGCATGGTTCTGATATGTTGCTATGGTTTCTTTAATCTTTTCAGAATATGCTGTCTTTTTCCGCTGTTCAGTATTAATCACAACGTTTATTGACTTTTCTAAATCCAACATTACCTGCTCAGGCACGTCTAACCCTTTAAGCGTATTTGATAACGATGTATGCATACCTGAAAAATCAAAGAGTAAATCGACCTCTTGTTCAATAGTTCTATGTCGTCCACCTTGAAGTGTCTTTTCTCTATATCGAGTTCTTCTAACTTCAAGTTCCCGCATCAATTGGTTAAGAACTTCCTGTAAACCTTTATAATGAGCATTGTCAACTAAACCGTCACGAGCACTTTTTTCTATAAGATTAGATTTCTCTTCTTGTTGAATAAATACAAAGCCTACTACTTGATTATGACCAATCTTGTGTGAAGGATTTTGAACACGAGCTTTATCCAACTCTAGCCAATCAAATGACTGATCACCATAGGGCTTAAGCCGAAACTTTTGTCGGTAAACACCAACCCCATAAGTACTATTCAAAATATCTTTTGTTTGGTTTCTACCAAGGTTTTCCCCAGTTTCTGGGTTTTTCAAACCCCGTTCAATCAGCTTTTGTATACTCTCCGGATCCCTGTCAAACACCATTAAATCTATATATAATTTTCCGGGATATTTTCCTTTCGTATGAATTCTTATTGTAATTTCTTCATCCGGTAAATCTGGAACATTTTGATTCACGTACTTGAGTTTTGCCTTTCCATTCGAATCAACCGTACCATAAACCCTGTAGTCATATAGTTCCAAAATCGGGTAAGGGGTTAGCGTGATATCACTATCTCTATTTTCCGTATCACCGATAGGAAAATCTTTGAAGATTAATTTAATTTCAAATTCATCTACATCAATGGGACGATCATAATTTTCTGGAGACGGGTACACATCTACCGGTGAAATTAGGGTGGTCAACTCATGTTGAAGTTTTTGTAAAGCATCCGTATCCCAAAGGAAACGTAGCTGTTCTCTCGATATATTATTCTGCTCTATTTCGATAACAGTCCCGTTCGGCATCGATGATTTGATACGCCCAATATCAATCTCATATTCATCAAGAAATGTCACATTATTTAAAGCTTCCATATCAAGAATCAATGATGTCATTTCACCGTCGTGAATGCTTTCTAGGTTTATTAATTCTCCTAAAATTGTTGCTGAGAAACGGCCAATACCTTTTCGGCCTTGAAGCACTCTACCATTTGGACTTGTATTTTTTTTAAGTTTATAGTCGGTAGCTGGGACCATCCAATTATTAACAATTGTGTCATAGCTCATGCCGTGACCAAAATCGATTACTTTAATTGAAAGGCTTTGTTTAGGTTCGCTGTACTCTAGTACAACTTGCACTAACTTGGAGTCAGCATCATATGCATTTTTAACGAGCTCAACTACTGCTGCATATTGGTCTTTAATTAAATCTCGACCGATTGTTTGCAAAATCCTCGAAGCTGGTCTTATTTTGGTCCCCATTCTAAATCCTATATTGAGGTGACTAACGAATAACCGATTATATGGTATTTATTTATAAGGTATGAAATTTATAGCATTTATACACTGACCCTAAATATCTTTGCCACGTTCTGCTTCCTTAACATGAATTAACAGACCGTCTTGCCTTTTCCCCCAACCAATTTTTACTGACGCCATATTTCAAATCCGTTTGCTTATGGTTATTGTCTTTAAACCGTGAAAACTTATGGTTTAACTAGCCTAGCCGCCGCAGGGTCATAAACTAACTGTATGATTGAGCCATCTTTAATAGCATCAACTGCTTCATCTATCACTGCAAGCGGAACGAGAAACCATTCTCTCGGTTTCACAGGGTTTCCAAAGCGATCTTCAATGGTTAAATCGATTTGAGCTGAAGCAAAGATTTTGTGTAGTAGCCTTTCAAGCTTAGTTCGATTAATTCCTGAAAGCTGATATGTGGCAACGACTTCCACTTCGGCGAGCAGATAAGTCGCATCTTGAGCGGCATTCGCGATGCGTGTTTCAACCTTTCCACCTGTTACACCAATCTTATGTATCAACTCGCGGTGCTCCGCCACAAAGGGCGCCTGAGATTGGCTTCTCAAAACATAAATCGTGCCACTTGCTAAATCATCATCTTCTGCTGTATCAGCAAATAAAGGCCCTTGCGATACATTCATAATCATTCGAGCTGTTTCATCTTTCATTAACGCTTTTTGTAATGAACGGATAAGTAAATTACTTTCCGTACCATTATCAAATACTACTCTTAGTCTGCCATCCTTATGACCACTGACATTTCTAGTAATATCATCAATTTCAGCAACATAGGCTTTTTGCCCATAAAGAATAAACCAGTCACCAGCCATAATTTCAGGCTGTTGCTTTAATACTTTAGTTTCCCTAAGCCCTGCATCTAATTCTTTTTGAACATTATCAAATAACGACTTAAACTGTTCAAAATCAGCACAAGCTTGGCGATTTGCCATTTCTTCAACAACACGTTTTTCAGTCGTGCTACGTACATGCTTTAGATCAGTAATGTCCGACGAACCAGTTAAGCCTTCTAATTCTGTAAGCAGAGACTCGTCATCCATTGATTCTGTTGCGGTCTTACTTTGCAGTGTTTCAGCACCTAATAAGCCTTGATGGTCGTATGGTAAAAGCAAACTTCGACATTCTTCTAGTGCACAAAACCTTTCAAGCCTGACGGCATACAAGCGTTCAAAAATATCTTTATCTTCACCGTGTTCAGGCTTTTTTCCATGCTCCTCAACAAAGCGTTGGATTTCTTCAAAGCCTGCAATGATGCGATCTTCTTTTGCTGAGAGACTTTTCTTCTTCTCAGGTTGTGCAAACTCATCTAATTCAGCACGTAATTCGTCCAAATCAGTCATATCGGCCCTCATCTTTAAAACGAACAAAAGCTGCAGCGCCTTCAGCCAGTTTTTGTTCCCAAGGATCTGCACCACTAATTGAAGGTAGTCTTCCTCTTTCTTTCTTGAATTTCACAGCCCTCAATGCAAACTCTTTAGCTTCATCTGGTGTTAAGGCTGTGCGTTTGGCAGAAATAACAGCGGCGACTTGCTTAAGGCTTTCTTCGCTCATCGTTTTAGCAAGAATGGCGTAGGCCTCGCTAAATGGATTGATGCGATCAATGAGATCAATGTCTAATTCACGCACATCCATCGCAAATTTCCTTACACCTTTAATGAGTGCTGTATTAGGGCTAGGATCATTATCCGAGCTTGAATCATCAAGTGTTTTCTTAGCTTGTTGTGTCAGGTTCAAAGCGGCAATCGCATGTTGACGAACGGCTTCCTGGTCTTCTTCATCCAAGTTTGGATATTTGTCTTTAATAATTTTTCCAAGACGAACTTGAGTTAACTCTTCAGCAACCAGTTCTTCATCAAATAAACCTCTTTCAATAGCAGTCTTATCTTGAACGAAACTTGCAATCACTTCGTTAAGATCTTCCTGACAAATTCGCGAAGCTTCCTCTGTCTTTGGTTCAGCAAGCCCATTTATTTCGATATGAAATTTACCCGACTCTTCATTAACACCAACGTTAGGCTTTTCAGGGTCATAGCCACCGTCACCATAGTCGAACCCTTCAATTGGCCCACTGTCTTTATTTTTAGGTTTAAACTCAAAGCGAGGCGCTAAAACTTGCTCCATTAACAAACTGGCAGCAATCGCCTTTAAGGTATCATTCACCGCCTCTGTAACAAGCTGCTCTTCAGCATCAGGTTCAGCAATAAGATTAGTAAAACGTGTATCCGTTTTCCCCGGCGCATCACGAGTAGCACGCCCAATAATCTGTACAATCTCGGTCAAGCTTGAGCGATAGCCGACGGTCAAAGCATGCTCACACCAAATCCAGTCAAACCCTTCTTTTGCCATACCAAGCGCAATAATCATATCGACATGATCACGATTATTCTTTTGACTAGGATCTTTCAAGGCAGCAGAAACACGATCACGTTTTGTTTGGTCATCATCAACGAGATCAGCAATTTTCAAAACACGACCTGATGATGTTTTAACTAACTGGAAACCGGTTTCAGGATCAATGCCTTGCCACTCCCCTAGCTCCTCAATGATATGTTCTACTTCACGAATTTTATCTTTAGTACTTTCTCGAGAGTTCACATTCGGGATATGAATAATGGTCTTTTCATCAGGGTTAAGCACTTCAAGAATGTCATCTGAATAAGGGCCTGAATAAAAGAAATAACCAATCTTTAAGTGTTTTAAATATTCATAGCCATTCAACTGCTCGTAATAGGTATAGGTGACGGTATCGAATTTGGACTCATCTTCTGGTGCGAGAACAGCTTCAGCATCGCCCCTAAAATAAGATCCTGTCATCGCGACAATATGTACCTTATCCCGCTCAATGAACTCGCCAAGCTGAGCGCCTAATTTATTGTCAGGATTGGCAGAAACATGATGAAACTCATCCACAGCGATCAATCTGTTATCAAATGCTCCGACACCAAACTGTTCAACTGCAAAACGCAATGTGGCATGGGTGCAAACCAAAATCTGATCATCACTTTCTAAAAACACGCCTAATGACTTAACCGTCCCGCCATTATCAGTGCCAGGCGCATTACACAAATTCCACTTCGGTTCCACATGCCAGTCTGCCCAAAAGCCAAATGTGCTTAGTGGCTCATCATTAAAGCTTGAACCAATTGATTTTTCAGGTACGACAATAATGGCTTGTTTCACACCTTGGTTATATAGCTTATCCAGTGCAACAAACATCAATGCCCGACTTTTACCCGATGCAGGTGGTGACTTGATGAGTAGGTACTGCTCACCACGCCGCTCATAGGCTCGTTCTTGCATAAGTCGCATACCTAATGCGTTTGATTTGGTGGAGCTGCCATTACTGGCATAATTTACAGAAACTGTAGGAATGCTTTTTGTCATTTTATGTTCTGGTCCTTAGATAATCGTTATTTCAGAAACATAGCTAGTTTCTGAAATAAAAAAATACTTATGTCAGATAAAGTAATCATCTTAAATCTACACTGACACTCCCTTTTCGAGTTTAGTCATCATTTTGGTATAAAGTTCAAACAGTTTTTCGAGCCGCTCAGTGTCATTCTTAAAACGGCGGCCAATATAAATACGCTCCAATACTTCATCATTACGTTGATGTGCCTGACGAAGATTATCAGGCATCGTTTCAGGATTATATAAATCAGCAATGGTGGCAGGGAAGTGCGCTTCACGTGCCAATAGAATATCTTCAGCACTGCGGGTTAGATCGACTTTATTCTTATCGGTCAATTGTGGAACAGGAAATGTGTTCCATCCCATTGTATTTGAGTACCTATATCTCGTTTCCAATTTCCCGCAAACAGTAGAAACCCATATTAAATGAAGTTTTGAAGACAACAGTGCTAATGCCCACATTGGTGGATCGAATAAGGCAAAAGCAGAATTGGGTATTATTGGCTGTTCAGAAAAGAAACCAATGGGCAAATATTCTCTATTTTCACTGGTATGGATTGGAATAAATAACTTTCTCTTTTTATCACCTTTTCGCTCCCTAAATTGATGTGGGCGTTTAGCTAATTTATTCACTGCCACATCTTTGGTCGCCAATCTTTCATCTTTAACTAACTGTATTCGTTCTTTAACTTCTTCAAAATTATTTACATAATCCAGATCAGAGTCTTCAAGCCATAAACAATAGCGTTCCTTCCCATCTATAAACTCCGATGTTCCAATAAATGGCCTAATTAATGTTTTTTTGAATCCTTTATTCAATAGCTTTTTTCTACTTTCAGAGTCCAGCATTAATCCTTTAGATTTAGAATAATAAACACCATAGTCCATAATAGTATCGTGTGATATTGGTTTTTTTACAGCCTCAATTATTTGAACAGATGAATCTATTAAGTACGGGCTTATATTTTCTACCTTTCTTTTTGTATCACCTGAAATTATGTATCTTGCTCCGTCATTACAGTTATCAACGGAAACTACTATAACCGTGACACCAGCATTATTGCTTGCTAAGTTCTGCCATTTAAAAGATAGATGTGCCGTTCTAATTTTAAAGCCAGTATCTGAAATCATTTTCCATATAATGGATACCTGCTGACCTTGACATATGCTGTTTGTCGCTACAAAGCAAAAAGGAGCACATGTATATTTGTTATATTGAATTGCCTTCCAAAACCATGCACCAACATAGTCAATATTCTTCCATTTTTTTGTTTCTAATTTAAAAACATTTTCCAAATCATTCTTTTGTTCTTTTGTTTGTTTTCTAGAGCCAGAAAATGGAGGGTTCCCACAAATATAGGTTTCGCCGCCTTCATTCTCAAAGTCTATTTGTGGTTGTTCTAATTCAGGCTCAAACAGATCCTCAGCATGACGTTTAATTTCTGTTCCCGTCGGTGGGCAGACATTGAGCCAGTCAACACATAAAGCATTATCACAGGTGATCCAATTTTGGGCATCCAGTGGTAGAAATGCTTGTAAGGCTTCTTTCTGACCACGATAAATAACATCACACTGATATTCAGCGATAATCAACGCTAAACGCGCAATTTCTGCTGAAAAGTCTCTTAGCTCGATGCCGCGAAAGTTAGTGAGAGGTATATCACTTGTTCGGCCTATTTCACCACGACGTTCATTGATGGTGTTTTCAATCTCACGCATTTGTTTATAGGCAATAATCAGAAAATTTCCTGAGCCACAGGCGGGATCAAATACTCGGATTCGGGCGATACGATTTCGTAAGTTAATTAATTTACGAGGAGTATCCGCTTGTCCTAATTTTTCTCGTAGGTCATCAAGAAACAATGGATTCAACACTTTAAGAATATTAGGCACACTGGTGTAATGCATGCCCAATGAACCACGCTCATCATCATCTGCCACAGCCTGAATCATTGAGCCAAAAATATCTGGATTGATCTGTGTCCAATCCAGGTTACCAATATGAAGCAAATAGGAACGGGCAATTTTGCTAAAGCGAGGTACATTAATACCGTCTGAAAACAGTCCCCCATTTACATAGGGAAAGAGCTCTACCCATCGAGGCAATTTGGCATCAGAACGATCAGAAAAATCGGTATTCATCGCCCGAAAAATTTCGCTAATCACTTCATGAGTATTGGACGAGTCCCTAGCACTCATTTGATCGATGGTGTCAGTAAATAAGTCTGAGCCAGCAAAAATGTCAGTATCTTCGGCAAAGAAGCAGAAGATAAGCCTAGCCATAAAATGATTCATTTCATGACGTTGGTCTGATTCACCCCAATCGGGATTATCATTGAGTAATTGAATATAAAGTTTATTTAAACGACTTGTCGCACGAATATCAAATGAGCTATCACGCAGTTGTTTAACCGTCGTGATACCTGCAAGTGGTAAGAAAAAGCCAAAATGATTGGGAAAGTCTTCATATTCACAAGCCACGGTTTCACCAGATAACAAATCTTCAGCTTCAAAGTTGATACCATCCGTTGCCAGAATAAATTTGGCTTTTGCCTTCTTTGTTGCCGGGCTGCTTTTAAGCATCGAAAAAATGCTTGTAGCCTCGCCTTCTTCGGCCACTGCAATATGAATATGATTGGCTTGTAACACACCACCTATATCAGATTTATTTGATGTGCCTTTTTTCAGACGCTTAATCGTCGTAGTTTTGTTGCCAAAAGCTTCGAGGAAGGCATAGGGAAATTCAGCAGCATCAAATGGCTGAAGCGCCAGCTCCGAGATGGCTTCTTCGATTTCTATTGCATTCATGTTGCAGGCGTAGTCTTAATGTCCATGGCCAAAGATTATAACGTGAAATAATTAGGGTCAGTGTAATGAAATAATTAGGGTTAATAATTAGGGTCAGTGTAAAAACTATTCAATTATAAAGAGGTAATTAAAAGCGACCCTACTCTTTTTGCTCATTTCATTCTCTAGTGACAATAAGGCAGTAAGGATGCAAAACATGTTTTGCATAGTCACCATATTTATCCTTAGCCTCTATACAATGTTCGGTGATGTAAGGACAGCTAAAGTCGGGATCAACATTTTTTATTCGTGATGTTACTTTTTGTTCAATGATGGGATCTGCGTAGCTATTACAGTTATTCGCTTCGTCCCAGCTGCCATCGATGTAATCTGATAAATTAAATCGGCTATTAAATTCCCAGGCCTTGGTTATTTTTTTATTTTTGATCGACGCAATAAATTGAATTTCACATGATACGTATGGCTGGTTAAAAAAATTAGCGAGTGCGCCTTTTAAGGGATCATTTTGTTTGAGTAAAACCTTATTCCAGAACCGCATGCCATTAAGGTTTGAGACCAAGTCTGCAAAAGAAAAAATACCTGTAGTGCTATAACCAAATTTACCCGCTTCCCGTTGCCTTCCCCACTCGAGCGCCTGATGTATAGTTTGACCCTCAATATGGCTTAACTCAAAGTACTGCCAACCTTGAGCAAAAAAGTGGCCTAGTTTATCTAGCCCAACAAGGTGACCATTGATATTGACGACGTCACTCAACTCTTTAAGGTTTAAGGAAAAACCTTCTATATAGTTTATGTCACGATAAATAGAATCGTTTAATGATAAAGCATAACTTTGTTTGGCGAGTAAGCTGCGTAATTGTTGGTCCAGAGCGAATCCCTTAAGGCCCCAGGATGCGGTAATGGATTGAAAAATAGCTTTTCTAAGTTCGCTATACAGGATTTCTTCATCACAAAAGTTGCCCGGATCGATGTCTTGAATATAGTCTTGTCGGGTATTGGCCTTTTGTATGCCCTGTTGCAGTCGTTGATTAAAAATCGTGTTAATCATCGTAACGCTGTTTTCAAGTTTAAGTTTTCTCGGCGTGACGCTATCGATTTCAGCTGCAAAACTGGTCTCCAACAACAAACTGCTGATTAAGGCGAATAAGATGGCTATCTTTGTCATATTAATAAATATAACGCCCTTTAATGAATTAAATATGGGTTATTTAATCATTAAAGCGAAAAATCAAAATAGAAATCAAGAGGGTCAGAGTAATTGGTTTTTTAATATTCAAGAACACCATTCAAAGTTTCAACTATAATTAATAGACCACTCCTTTGGAGAATGGCTATGGCGAAACACACCTTAACTGCGGATAGTGTCCTCAAACAAGCTATTGTTCTTGCCCAGAAAAGTTCATGGGAATCGTTTAGTTTTGTCGAATTAGCCTTGCTTCTCGATTGTTCATTGAGTGATATAAAACAGTTCTATCGCTCTAAAGATGATATGGCTGAGGCCCTGTTTAACTGTGCTGATGATGCAATGTTGAACTTGGCCTTAGATGAAGAATATCGGCATCTGGCAAGCGATGAAAAACTAGTCGAATCGATTATGACGTGGTTTGAATCGCTAACGCCCTACAGGCCACTTGTACGCGAGATCCTCGCTTATAAACTTGAGCCAGGCCACTTTCACTTGCAGGCCCATGGTATTACACGAATCAGTCGAACTGTGCAGTGGTTTATTGAAGCAGCAGATAGAAAAAATACGAGTTGTAAACGCATCACTGATGAAGTTGCTGTGACGTCAGCTTATCTGATTAGTTTTCGTTCATTTTTGTGTGATGATAGCGAACGGCATGTGAAGACGCGACACTTGCTGGAAAGGTTGCTTAGACACGTTAACTGAAACTATTGCCCCAGCATCAATATCAGAGTGGATTGATGCTTGAGTTGATACAAGATTAATTGTTTTGAGTTGTCAGCTGTCATTTCCCCCACTCTTAGCGGTTACTCTAGCTATCAGTAAGAGTGCAATAACAAGCCAACCGAAGGGATACGGGAAATAGCCGCTAAAGAATGCTAAAAGTGTTGCTATAAGCAGTGTAACTAGTAGGGCTGCAAGCCAATCAATTTTGATAATTGTCTCCTAATACCGCTATCCATTTTCAATACTAAGCCTTATAAGGACTGCTTAATAGAATTTACCATTGTTAATAAGGCATCTAGACGCTGTTGTGGGTGTCTCATTTCCAGTATTTCTTGTTTTATTGCTGCTGGCATACCGAATAAGCCGTTTACCATAAAACTAAATTCAACGGCTGATAGGTTTTGCCATTTGTCACTTGCCAGCATTTTTTGAAATTCGTCATTGCCATGGCCAAGAACCAATAAACGCTGCATCACCTTTTCATGGGTTTGCCTTAAATTGACTAAGTCGTCATCCTCAAGCGGTTCATCTTCATACAACTCACAAGCCCATATATTAAAAGGTAATAGCTGTCGCACTTGTTTTAGTTCTAGTCGTGTTTCAAAATGAACCATGATGCCCAGTCGGCCATCACCCAGTTCCTGATGCAGCTCTACTTTACCAGCAGAAAAAACATCACAGGGCTTATAGGTGGATTGGTTACGGTTAAGCGCATCTTCCCGTGTTTGTTGGGGCTTAATGTCACGAACGACCCCTTGGGTATGACAAACGCCCATCATCACATCGTTATCGATGCAATATCTCACCATTTCTCTATAACGGGGCTCGAACACATGCAACGGTGTCGGCACACCGGGAAAGTTAACTGATTTAGGTATCGGAAACAGGGCAACTTCTATCATAGGGTCAACAGTTTATAAGTATTAAAGTAATAGTGTCAGAGTAATTGACTACATTTCAACTTAGTTTGCTGCATCAAGTAGGATCAGAACAATTGATTCTATGCATAAAAATCTAACACAAACAAAAAAACCACCCTCTTGAGTGGCCTTTGTGTTTGGTGGAGGCGGGGGGAATTATTCGGCACGTCGTGTGCCTCACCCCTTCGGGGCCGTTCTCCGAACGTTCAAAATTGTTCCCTACAATTTTGTGAACCCGTTGCGGGTTCTCATCCACTCAACAGCCACAAACAAAAAAGCCACCCTATTGGGTGGCCTTTGTATTTGGTGGAGGCGGGGGGAATCGAACCCCCGTCCGCAAATCCGCTGCTGTCAGCTCTACATGTTTATTTCATCTATTGTTTTAACTAGAAGCTACCCGATGAACAGGGAAAACAACTAGCGATCTTGAAAGGTTTCAGTCCATCAGTGCCAAGCACACTTCAGGCTTGTCTTATGAGAATCGACCGTTGAAACCTAAACGCATAAGCACGGCTTTAGTCAACGGCTAGCAAGCCTAAGCTGCTAGAGAGTAGTTGTTATCGTTTGCAACTATAATTTGTTAATCTGTTTTACGAGAAGAATTAACATACTCGACATGCACCTAAAGTTTTGTAACCCACGTCGAAGCCAGGTCGCCCCCAAAGGTCGATACGATACAGACAGTATAAGCCAGCGTTTCGTTCTGAGCTAGATTTAAGTTATTTATTTGCAACAAGTCGGGCTTTTTCGCGTGCCCAGTCTTTGTCTTTTTCTGTTGCCCGTTTATCGTGATGTTGCTTCCCTTTGGCTAGGGCTATTTCGAGTTTGGCTCTGCCCTTCTTCCAATACATCGATACCGGCACAATGGTATAACCCTTGCGGTCGACTGCTGCTATCAAGCGATTGAGCTCAATACGGTTGAGTAATAACTTGCGGCGGCGAATATCATTAGGATGAATATGGGTGGAAGCCGATAACATCGGTGAGATATGACAGCCATGTAACCACGCTTCACCTTGATGAAGTTGGACGTAGCTTTCATTAAGCTGTCCGCGGCCATCGCGTAGGCTTTTGACTTCCCAGCCTTCTAACACAAGGCCTGCTTCAAAATTATCTTCTAAGAAGTAGTCATGACGGGCACGACGATTTTGGGCAATATTATTGCCAGCGCCTTTTTTCTTTGAACTTTTCTTGGTAGCCATGGCGGCTATTATAAATGCAAGTTGTGTTGGACGCTCGGCTAATCACGCATCAAATCGCATTCTTAGCAGGTCTCGATCTCTAGAAAGGTGAGTTCGACCACAAATCTTGCCAATATCGCCACATATAGACTATAAAAAATGGCCCATTATGTTTACTATATGGACTACGTGAACAACAAACAGCCATCGCACTCGAATACGGCTATTTCAACTGACATCACTTTAGGTAATAGAACATATTATGACTAGACCTGCACAATCTATTCACGGTCAATGGTCTTCGCGTTGGGCTTTTATCCTCGCGGCTACTGGCTCTGCAGTTGGCTTAGGTAATATTTGGAAGTTTCCTTATATTGCGGGTGAAAACGGTGGTGGTGCTTTTGTTTTAGTTTATCTTGCTTGTCTGGCCTTAATCGGTTTGCCCATTATGATGGCCGAAATCATGATCGGTCGACGCGGCCGCCAAAACCCGGTGAATGGGCTTCATAGCCTTGCAATAGAAGAAAAGAAAAACCCTAACTGGCAATATCTCGGTTGGCTGGGTGTGATTGCCGGTATTTTAATCATGTCTTATTACAGCGTGTTTGCGGGCCAAGCGCTGGCGTATGTGTTTAGAAACTTTTCTGGTGTGTTTGAAGGCGTCACCGCCGATGGCGCTACTCATATTTATAATTCCTTAGTCTCTGATCCCGAACGTTTGTTGGCTTGGCATACTATCTTTGTGATTATCACGTCGATTGTGGTCGCGCGAGGTGTGCAAGGGGGCTTAGAAAAAGCGGTTAAGTTCTTAATGCCGGCCCTGTTGGCTATTTTGATTTTATTAGTGGGTTATGCTGCTAATACCGGTATTTACTTCCAACAAGGTATGGATTTTTTATTCCACGCTGATTTTTCAAAACTCTCAAGTGATGCAGTCTTAACGGCGATGGGCCATGCATTCTTCACCCTCAGCTTGGGGATGGGTGCGATTATGGTTTACGGTTCTTATCTACCGAAAGATGCTTCTATTTTAAAGATGACATTCACCATTGCCATTGCTGACACGGGCGTGGCTCTATTAGCCGGTATGGCTATTTTCCCACTGGTATTTGCCAATGGTTTAGATACCAATGCGGGCCCCGGTCTTATTTTCCACACCTTGCCGATTGCCTTTGGTCATATGCCTGGCGGCGCATTTTATGGTGGCTTATTCTTCTTATTATTAGTCTTTGCCGCTTGGAGCTCTGCTATTTCATTGATTGAACCTGCTGTGGCATGGTTGGTAGAAAATAAAGACGTCAGTCGCCGTCGTGCAGCGGTGATGACTGGTTTAACAACCTGGTTACTCGGTTTATTAACCGTATTCTCATTTAATATTGGGGCAGAATGGACCTTATTTGGCAAGACGCTATTTGATCTGCTTGATTATCTCACTGCCAATATTATGTTGCCGCTGGGTGGTTTATTCATTGCGCTGTTTGCGGGCTGGATAATGAGTCAAAATTCGAGCGATGAAGAGCTCGATATCACACCACGATTTATCTATTTAATCTGGCGTTTATTGATTCGTTATATTGCCCCTCTCGGCATTATTATTATCTTTTTAAATATGGTGGGTGTCATTAACCTCACTCATGCCTAAGTAATGCCATGACTACAATTACTCGTAACTCGCTCGTGATGTATACGCCTGAGCAAATGTATGACTTAGTGAATGATATCGAGGCTTACCCCAGCTTTTTACCTTGGTGCCGTAGTATCAAAATTCTTAGCCAATCAGAAGATGAAATCTGTGCTTCGCTCGATTTGGCTAAAGGCGGCATCCATCATCAATTCTCAACTCGAAATAAATTGGTACATGGTAAGTCGATTGATATCTCATTGATTGATGGACCATTTCGGCATTTAGAAGGCCATTGGCAGTTTGTGATGATCGGTGATAATCAAGGTTGCCGCGTCCAACTCGATATGGATTTTGAGTTTTCTAATCGTATAGTTAGCATGGCATTAGGCCCCGTTTTCACCCAAATATCGGGGTCTTTACTGGATGCTTTTTGTAAACGCGCTCAGGAAATTCATGGCTGATTATCTAGAGATCGAAGTCTGCTACGCCCTACCGAATGAGCAACGCCTTTTTACCTTGGAAGTCCCAGAGGATTGTGATGTCGAACAAGCGATTAAACGCTCTGGTGTGCTCGAAGCCTATCCACAGATTGAATTAGAGACGGCTAAAGTCGGTATTTTTGGCAAGATGTGCAAACTCAATGCCACGCTGCGCGATAAAGATCGTATTGAAATTTATCGTAAGCTGATTGCCGATCCTAAAGAATCTCGCCGTCAAAAAGTCGAGATGGAACGCAAAAAAGCAGCGCAAGATAAGCAGAAAGCCAATACGGAATCAAACTCATAAAGTAAAACCTTTGCTTTCCACGAGCAGGGGTTTTGTTCTCTAGCAAGGCAAAAATGCTCGCAATGAGGGAGTTTATACTCATAAATGACCGATTGAGACCATTTTTAACGCAGCTAGAGGACAATAGAACAATCGTGGCTAACGACCTTCTAATAAGGCCATCTCAGCGTCTGTAAAACCCGCCTGTTTGCGTGCTTCAGTATGAAACGGGCCACGTAGTTCGCCATCAAAGTAGTTATCTAATAAATCTTTAAATGTGGCTAAAGTATCCACACCACGTTGATCACAGAGATAATTAAACCAGCGGGTGCCAATGGCGACATGACCAATTTCTTCTCGCAAGATCAATTCTAATATCTCAACCGCCCGTAAGTCGCCGGTGCCGGTTAATTTATTCATCATCTTAGGCGTGACATCTAATCCACGTGCTTCGAGAACACGCGGCACTAGGGCCATCCTTATTAAAGGGTCATGATGGGTCTTCTGAGCCATTTCCCACATGCCGTTATGGGCTGGGAAACTGCCATAGTCATAATCTAGTGACAATAAATGCTCGCGTAATAAGGTAAAGTGCTGCGACTCTTCAAAGGCCACCCTCGCCCAATCAGCATAAAAATCATGAGGTAAGCCCGGGAAACGCGCCACGGCATCCCACGCCAGATTAATTGCATTAAATTCAATATGGGTGACCGCATGAATTAATGTTGCCACGCCGGTTTCTGCACTATTACGACGCCGTGGTAAATCACGTGGCGCGACTAATTCAGGCTTATCAGGCTGACCTGGCACATCTGGTACATCAAGTGTCGCATCTGAAACAGTCAGCGTCCCTTGTTGCCAACGTTGATAGAGTTTTTGGGTTTGTTCGACCTTGTCTAGAGGATCTCTAATCAGTAAACAGGCTAATGCTGCTTCCCGTAAGCCATTTTCGTTTTCCGTCATACATTCACGCAATTAGTTATCCATGCTGACACGCGGATCAACCAAGGTATAAGATAAATCCGTCAGCACCAAACCGATGATGTACAACACCGAACCTAAAAACACCATCGAACGAACAATGGCAAAATCCTGTGCTTGAATCGCATCAATGGTGTAACTGCCTAGCCCCGGAATACCAAAGAATGATTCAATGATTAAGCTGCCCATAAACAAGGTCGGTAATATCACCACCACACCCGTTAAAATAGGAATCATCGCATTCTTCAACACATGTTTAAATAATACTTGGAGTTCTGAAAAGCCTTTGGCACGGGCTGTTCTGACATAGTCTTTAGCCGCCTCTTCTAAAAACAAAGTCCGATACCAGCGTGAGCCACCACCGATGCCAGAGATCACACCAATCAATACCGGCAATATCACAAACTTAATCGCACTAAGGCCATCGCTATAACCTGAGATAGGGACTAGCTGCATCAATTTACCGACTAAGAATTGGCCGCCAATAATATAAAACAGGCTTGAAATGGACATGATAACGACGCATAAAATCACCCCGCCTAAATCGATATAGCTCGCTCTAAAAAACACCATCAATAAAGCAAAGGTAATATTGACCATTAAACCAATGATCAAGGTCGGTACGGCTATCGCCAAACTCGGCCACATTCTGGTTTTAATATCTTGGCCAATATCACGGCCATCATCAGCTTGGCCAAAGTTGAATGCGAATAAACTGAATGATTTTTCAAAAAAGATCGTCTCGGTCGCTTTGCCAGCAAGGCTATCAGCCTCACTATGCCACAATAAGGCTTTATCGTAGCCACGTTCTTGCTTCCACGCGTCTACTGATTCTTGTGTGACATGCTTAGTACCTAGTTGCATTCTCGCCATATCATCAGGTGTATTCACCATAAAAAATAGCGCAAATGTCAGGGCGTTCACCCCTATCAGTATAGGGAACGCATATAATATTCTTCTTACAATATAGGCAAACATGACCGCGAGCTAGTGATTAGAATTCCAAGACATAATTATAAGCTTAACCAATCCAGTTTTGTTTAATCATTCATTGATTTACACTATAACTTTATATCCATAACAAATTAGAAGGTACTACCGCCATGACTAAAACCGCAATCGATTTAGTAAATGAAGCAAAAAAAACCATTAAAGAAGTCAATGTAGAACAAGCGAATGCCATGATAGCTGATGGCAGTATCGCATTAGATATTCGTGAAGTCGCAGAATATGAAGCGGGTAATATCCCTAATTCAATACATATAGCGCGCGGTGTTTTAGAGTTTCAAATCACTGGTCATGAACGATTCCAAGATAGAGATGCTTCTATCGTTATCTATTGCCGTAGTGGCGGTCGTTCTGCACTTGCCGCTATTTCACTAGAGCAATTAGGCTATACCAATGTCTGCTCGATGGCCGGTGGCTATAACCTTTGGAGCGAAAGCTAAATAAAGCCCATCACTTCAACCCTTAAAAAAGCGTGCTGATCTGATAATTGCACGCTTTTTTTTGGCGCATGACGACTTTAGCCAGCCCCAACTAGCCAAATTCCCCGATTATTTGTAACATTCTCTTAAGCAACTTGTCATAATGGCAAGATAGTCATTTTGGAAATGAATTATGAATACAACAGCACATCCCGTATCAGGCGCTGGCCTTGGGCTTCGTCGTGATTTTATGGATGAACTCGCTAAACGTGATGACCAACCTTTTGATTTTATGGAAGTGGCTCCTGAAAACTGGATGGAAATAGGCGGCAGCTTAGGCAAGAAATTTGCCCATTTTACTGAGCGTTATCCTATGATGTGTCATGGCTTATCGCTCTCTATTGGCAGCCCTGCCCCGCTTGATGAACACTTCGTCATCCGGGTTAAAAAGTTTATGGATAAACATAATATCCGTGCCTATAGCGAACACTTGAGCTACTGCGGAGATGAAGGCCATCTTTATGACTTAATGCCTATTCCCTTTACTGAGGAGGCAGTGAGTTATGTCGCTGACCGTATTAAACGTATCCAAGAAATCTTAGAGCGTCAGCTGATTATTGAAAACGTGTCTTATTATGCTGCCCCAGGCCAAGAAATAACCGAGGCTGACTTCTTAAATGGCGTGCTTAAGGAGGCAGACTGTGGCTTACTACTCGACGTTAATAATATCTACGTTAATAGCATCAACCATGGCTATGACCCTGAACAGTATATGAAAGCCATGCCGACCGAGCGCATTGCCTATCTCCATATTGCAGGACATTATGATGAAGCTGAAGACCTCAAAGTCGACACCCATGGCAGCGATGTCATTGATCCTGTCTGGGCCTTATTAGAAAAGACCTACCAACATCATGGTGTGATACCCACGCTATTAGAACGTGATTTTAATATTCCTTCACTGGCCGCATTAACAAGTGAAGTCGATAAAATTCGCCACTATCAATCAGCTCAGGAACAAAGTCGCCTTGCACACTCAGCCTAAAACCCCCAAATTTCAACAAGTTCAATATCAGTTCTCTGGTCATATTCGCGATCCTGAGAATATTACAATTCCTGAAGATGTTGAACAGCGCCGGATGACCATTTATCGAGACTTGTTTTATAACAATATCGAAGGGTTTTTATCTTCTGGCTTTCCCGTTCTCAAGCAACTCATACCTCAAGAACGCTGGCATGCCATGGTTCGCGACTTTATGGTTAAACATCAGTCCAAATCACCCTTGTTTAATGAAATAAGCCATGAGTTTTTGCATTATCTTGATAATGAGCGGGACAGTCATACCGATCCTGTCTTTATCCAGTCGCTCTGTCATTATGAGTGGGTTGAGCTTGCCTTGAGTATTTCTGATGCTGAAGTCACACCGATTGTCTTTGATGAACAACAAGATTATTTAGCAATCCAACTTAACACTTCACCGTTGGCATGGCCTTTATCCTATCCTTTCCCTGTGCATCAGATTTCACCCGAATTCCAGCCAGAGAAAGCCAGTGACACCCCTGTTTTTCTGATCGTTTATCGCAATATCAATGATCAAGTCTTGTTCTTAGAACTCAATCCTGTCAGTGCCCGTTTGATTGACTTACTCAATGAAGGTCAAACAGGCCAACAGGCAGCACAACAAATTGCCCAAGAATTACAGCATCCTAATCCTGATGTTGTTGTAGATGGCGCTAGAGCTTTGATTCATGATTGGCTTCAACGCGGTATCCTGATCTACCCTACAGACTAGGCATAAAACATTAACTAGCGACAATAAAAAAGGCTGACAGGAATAATCCCCATCAGCCTTTTTGTTTTATTGTTTTTCAAATAAAACCAAATTTAAAACTAAGCCGTTGCTAACGCAATCGCTTCGATAGATAAACGGGTAATCTCATCCCAGTTTTCTGCATCCACTAAGTTAGCGGCACACATCCAAGAACCGCCAACAACACCCACATTAGGCTGGCTGTAGTAATCAGCAACATTCTTCTGATTCACACCACCGGTAGGGCAGAAAGTAATTTGTGGAATCGGCGCACCAATTGATTTCAACATTGGGATACCACCTGCTGCTTCAGCAGGGAAAAACTTCATTTCTGTAATGCCTTTTTCAAACATAGCGAGCGCTTCACCGGGGGTTGCTACACCAGGTATAAAAGCCACGCCTGTTTTTAATGCGGCATCCGCTAATGAAGATGTCGTACCTGGGCTAATAATAAATTCTGCACCCGCAT
>Ga0316189_10000385_pt1 | contig 43615 bp, 42 predicted proteins | sample LowCovwburrow_MG_FD_204930 | JGI IMG/M metagenome (GOLD analysis project Ga0316189, IMG submission 204930) | Coastal sediment microbial communities from Maine, United States - Lowes Cove worm burrow | ecosystem: Environmental > Aquatic > Marine > Coastal > Sediment | place: USA: Maine... | reverse complement strand
GCAAGCTACTTTGCTTCTATTAGAGAATACATCTCTACTATTAAGAAAAATAAAGAAAATGTTCTTGAAAATATTCATAATGCTTTTCTTGAAAATCCTTTTTTGCCTGTTACGGCTGAATAGTTACGGATCTAGTTTAAAATGGCGTTGATGCAACACACAGCATGAAAATTTTTAGCCACGAATTACACTGATTCTCACCGATTTTTGAAAAATCTAAAGATTTTTCTATTTGTGTGATTACTTTAGACAATCATTTCATGAATTTTAAATGAGATAAATGCATTTATTAGTGCCATTTGTGGCTAAATCTAATAATATCAATGGAGTGATAAACTAGAGCCAAAATGTTATTTTAGCCGTTCAGAAAACAGCATGGCAATCATAGCTGCAAATGAGGAGCACTAACGACCCAACCAGATGTGGTTAGGTTAAATCAAATTCAGTACCAGCAAAAGACATGGCGCCAAGTATAATTCCTACATCAAAATCAAAAAGAAAGCCTCCTAATGAAACTATAAAAATGGTGTATGTCTTATTCTATATATTCTGTTGAGTTAATAAACTTAAATAACAATCTTAAAATTGGAAAAACGCTCACTCCCCAAATGGATATCCCATGGTATTGCTGTATACTTTTACCTAAATCTCCCACTAAAAAACACTTAAAAAAAGGTTGAAATCTACTGTTGGTAAGCTAAAATAAATTTATGCTGGAAGTTGCCAATTCTGTACTTATAGAACATAGATATTTTAAATAACACTTCATTTTTAGAGCTACAGACTCATATTCGGCGTTTTGTTTTATCTAAAACATGTAATAAATAATATGGCTATACTTTTTGGTTTGATTGTTCTACTAGTATAATTCTTTAATTTTACTAAGCTTTGTTTTCCAGAGTTTTAAGTCTTGCTTATGTGATTTAATGTTGTTATGAACTTCTTTTACTAACGGGTTATCATCATCTACATTCGTAAAAAATTGCAAGTTATTTTCCAATTGATTTATTTGACTTTTTACCTCGTCTATTTTCTTTCTTATAAAGGAACGCTCATTATCTAGATTTCTATTGCTATCATCAGTATTATTTAAATTTTCTAATTTATTTTCATACTTAATCAACTCAACTTCATTCTTATCCATTTTTAAATTAGAAAATAAACTATCTATAGATTTATTAAATTTACCTTCAATATAGCGCTTTTCGTTTGGTACTCTACCAATGTTTTTCCAAGTATCAATTTGCGCTTTTATGGTAGACAAATCTTTGTCTTTATCTCCAGATAAACTTAAGTTTTTTAAAGTATTTAAAAGCTCTTGTTTTTTGTTGAAAGCATCAACTTGTTCTTGATTAGCAGCATTTTTTTTAGAATGTAATTTGTCAAAATAATGGTTACAGGCTGCTTTAAATTGTTTCCATATTTTATCGCTGTCTTTACGCGGCACATGTCCAATTTTTTTCCAATCGCTTTGAATTTTTTTCATCAAAGCTGTAGTAACTTCAGCGTCTTCACTATCTTTATTGTCTTCAGCAATTTTAATAAGCTCAAGTTTTTTCTGAAGGTTTTCAAACTGTTCCTTCTTCAATCCCTTATAAAAAGCATTTTTATTCTTGTTAAAGGTTCTTACAGCATCTTTAAATTTTGCCCATGTGGCTTCGTTAACTTTTATAGGGACTTTACCTGCATTAAAAAATTCGTTGCGCTGGGCTTCAACTTCTTTTATTTTATTTTGCCACGAACTATGAGAACTACTTTCTTGAGTGTTTATAGCCTCTATTTTGGCAATAATTTCGAGCTTATTTTCAAGATTTTTTTCGTAAATCTTATCAATTTCTTTGTAGTAACCTTGTCGTTTATCGTTAATTATTTTTGTGGCAGTTTTAAAACGATCCCAAATTTCTTCTCTGTGTTCTCTAGCTACAGGCCCAAGCTCTTCTTTCCACATTTTATGAAGCTCTTGTAACTCTCTAAAAGAACGCATTACATTATCATCTTGTGCTAACTCTTCTGCGCGCTCAATAATCAACAACTTTTTTTCTAAATTGTGCTTAAAGTCTAAATCGCGCAAATCTCTATTCAAATGTAAAAAGTCGTAAAATATTTCTACATGATGATGGTAAGAATTCCATGCGTTATTATACTTATCTCTAGGGATTGGCCCTGTATTTCGCCAACGCTCTTGTAGCTCTTTAAAGTGTTTATAAGTGGTATTTATATTTTCTTCAAGGTTTATTAAGCCTTTTAACTCCTCGATAATCTCGAGTTTATCTGCTAAGTTTTGCTTGAGGTTTTTTTCTAAACTTTTATAGTGATCGTTTAGTTTATTTCTGTATTCTTTATATGCTAATTTAAACCTTTTTTGAATTGGAGAAGAGTAATAAAAATCTATCTCGTTGCCACCGTCGTTTAAAAACTCTGTTTTTTTCTCGTCTAATAAGGCTTGAAACTTCGTTTTAAACTCATTATTTATATCGTTAGCATGAGACTTTATAGCTTGAACCTTTTCCTTTTTTAATAGATTTTCAAACTCAATGGCTAAAGATTCTAACGACATTTTATCGTATTCTTTTACCTCAATGGTATGCCGTTCTTTATTACCTTCATCTTCGGCATCTTCGGCATTAGATTCTTCAATCTCATTAATAACATCCTCATTTTCAGCATCCTTACCTTTTTCTTCGTTACCTTCAGAATTGTCTTTTTTTGCTGTATCAACAATTTGATTTGAAGCTTCTTCTTCAGTTAGTTCTGGAGCTTCTATATTTGATTTTTCATTAAGTTCTGATGATGTCTTCTCAGTAGTTTCATCATTATTAATGGGTTCTTTATTTTCTTCTATTCCATCTGCTTTTTGCAGGTTATCTATCTCAGACATTTTAAAAAATGTTTAGGTTCGTTTTATACTTTAAAAACTTAAAGATACTAACTAGTCTAGTATTTACAAAGAGGAAGCGGTGCTTTTAACGGTTTGAGTAATTCTTTTATTACAAATTCCAGATAGACCACGCTTTTTCTGCCTGAAATTTTAACATATTTAATCCGTTTATTATGGTAGCCTTTTTAGTTTTACCTAAACTTAGAAATTTGGTTTCTTCTGGATTATAAATTAAATCGAACAACACATGATTGTTGCTAATGGCATTATAAGGAATGTTTGGACAATCATTTACGTCTGGAAATGTACCCAATGGCGTACAGTTTACAATAATTTGATGTTCTTTAATGGTGTCTTCAGTTAGCATATCGTATGTAAATTGAACATTATTTGAAGCTGTTCTGGACACATAGGCATACTCAATATTTAACTCTTTTAAGCTATAAGCAATGGCTTTACTTGCACCGCCTGTACCCAAAATTAATGCTTTTTTGTGGTTAGAGTTTAAGAACGGTTTTATTGTTTTTTTAAAGCCATAATAATCGGTATTGTAACCTACAAGTTTACCTTTTTTAGTAATTTTAATAGTATTCACTGCCCCAATGGCTTTGGCTTTTTTGTTTACTTTATCAAGAAAAGGAATGACTTGCTCTTTATATGGAATGGTAACATTTAAACCTTTTAAGCCTTTTGTGTTTTTCATTATTGATGGAAATAAATCGATAGAATCAATATCGAAATTTTCGTATGTTGTATTATTAATATTTTCATCTTTAAATTTTTGTTTAAAATATACTCTTGAAAATGAATAAGATATATTTTTCCCTAAAAGTCCTAATTTGTTCATTTGGTTTTTCTAGTTTTTTTACCGTAAATCTCAAGTGCTAAAACAATACTGATGCCCAAAACAATAAATGCAATGGCATAAAGGGTTTCTATGTTTAGCTCTGGCATGAAGCGTTTGTAATTAGCAATTATTTTTTCTCCAGTAGAATCTAATATAAAACGTCCATTATTATTTATTTGGTATATTGTTTTTTTCCATGGCCAAACTACCCCTAAAGACCCAACAATAAAGCCTATAATAGCAGAAAGCGTAATGCTTTTATAATATTTTAAAATATAACTTAATAGGTGCGAAAATGTGACTAAGCCTGTTATTGATCCTAATGTAAAAATGCTAAGAACTTTAAGCATTCTTATACGTTCTAAGTTTTTAATAAAGCTAAAATCACCTTTAAAAATATCAGAAAACGTATCGTATAAAGCATTAACTGAATCTACCAAAAGCAAGACATAATTCCCGAAAAGGATAAGAATAAAAGAGCCTGAAAACCCAGGAAGTGTCATACCAGAAACGCTAACTATTCCGCAGAAAAACACAAACCAAAGATTATCATTTTCTTTAGCAGGATTTAAAAAACTAATGCTTAAACCTATTATAATACCAATGAATAGTGATAGGTATGTTTTATAATTCCAATCTTTAAAATCTTTATAAATGTAATAAATAGAACCGATTATCATGCCAAAAAATATGCTCCAAACAAATAGCTCGTAATGCTTTATTAAATAATCTAAAATTTTTGAAACACTAAAATAGCTGACTATCATTCCGAAGAAAAGCAAACCTAAAAATCGCCCATTTACGTACTGATAAAAGCTTTTAAAACGGCCATTAATCAATAATTTAAAAGCCTTTCCATTTACTTTTTTTAACGAATAAATAAACTCCTCGTAAAAACCAGCAACGAATGCAACTACACCGCCAGAAACTCCAGGTACTTTATTTGCAGCACCCATGCCTAATCCTTTAAGAATAAGAAATAGTTTGTCTGTAAAAGTCCTGGTGCTTTGCATTATTGTTTTTTCGAGCCTAGTTTTTCAAGAATAAAAATAGTTAAAAATCCTAGAATCATTAAACCCATTGCAGGCATTGTTTGAGGATGTATATAATTATTAATTTCAGAATAGTTAAAAGCATAAACACTTTCTTCTAATACTGTTTTATAAGCATCAAATTCGTTAGTTTGTTTTTGAAAAACAGAAAGTGTCCCTAAGCTTGATATTTGGTTAAATGGTAAAACCTCTCCAGTTTTATCAACCATTACGAAAATGGTCTTTTTCCAAGGCCAAACTTTATTTAAAGATCCAAATATGAATCCCGTAAGTAAGGCTAATGTTATATTATGATGATACCTAAAGAGCCATTTTAAAACACGACTAAAACTTAATAAACCAACAAAAGCTCCTAAAGCAAAAATGGTGATTTTTTTAAAATCCCAATTATCAATAGCCATACTTAATGCTTTATAAGCACCAAGAATTATTAAAATAAAAGAGCCTGAAACACCAGGTAGTATCATGGCACAAATGGCAATAGACCCAGCTAAAAATAAAAACCAAGAATTATTATTATTTGCCAAAGCAGGTAAGGTAGTAATATAAAAAGCAATGCAAGCACCAACAATTAAAGAGATTATTACTGCTATATTCCACTTTGTAATTTGTTTACCAACAAAGTATATACTGGCTACAATTAAGCCAAAAAAGAACGACCATATTAAAACAGGATGATATTCTAATAAATATTTTGCAAGCCTCATAAACGATACGAAACTTACAATTATCCCTAGTAAAAGTGCTGTTAAAAAGTTTCCGTTAGCTTGCTGCCAAAACGCTTTTACACCTTTTGCGAAAAGGGTTTTGAATAACGAAAGGTTAACGTTACTTATGGTAGAAATTAATTCTTCGTAAATACCAGAAATAAAAGCAATAGTACCTCCAGAAACTCCAGGCACAGCATCTGCAGCTCCCATAGCGAGTCCTTTAAAAGAAATGATTAAATAGTCTATAAAACGTCTTTGCATACTTTGTTCTTTTTTAAGAAAACCAAAGGTATACATTTTAGAGAAACGTTTATAGAACTCATCTTGACTTTTTGTTTTTAACCGAAAATGAATTGAAAATTTGTTCAGATGGGGGCCTTTTTTGAAAGGCATAGCATTGCTACGCATAAAAAAAACAACGAAATATGGGCGAATTTCAGTCATTTTTTAAGACATAGAAAAAGTCAAGATGGGTTCTTATAGATTTGTTTTTAGTAAGTTTTTTACAAGGATTCTATTAGACACTTCTGGAAAAAGTTCTTCAATTATAAAATTGAATTCTTGATTGTGTTTTAATCCGTTTTTTAAATAAAAAGCGCCTTTATCATTTTCGTTTAAGGAAAAATAAAGTCCTGCTAATCGGTATTCTAATTCGGCATTTTCTGGATAAAACTCAATGGCTTGTTCAAAATTATAAATAGCGGCTTCTAGTTCGCCCAATTTAATTAGCAAATCGCCACGAGACAACCATGTATTTAATTCGTAATTACCTAATTCTAAGGTTTTTTTGAAACCGCGTTCTGCTTCTTCATATAAATTTAAACGCTGATTAATTAAAGAATATGCTTTCCAATAATGCACATTTTCTGTATCAATATTAATGGCTTTATTTATATAATATAAGGCTTTGTTGTAATTCTTTTTTCTAATATAAAACTTTGTAATGGCAATCCAGCCTTTATCTAATAATGGATCTTCATGTACTGTTTTGTAATAATACTGAACCGCTAAATCCTTATTATTTAATTTTTCGTAGCAATTACCAATTCGCAATAATGCAAACGAAGTAGGTTCGTCCAACTGAAGTGAAATATTATAGTTTTCAATAGCATCTTCGTAACGCTTTAATTTTTCAAGAACTTTTCCGCGTTCTAAATATGCGCCAACAAAAGTATCATCAGAAATAATAGCAAAATCGTAAGCTGCTAGTGCTTTTTTGTATTTTTTTAAAATAACATATTGCTTTCCTAATTGGTGCCATGCCACTTCGCAATATGGGTTTTTATCTAAAAATACATTTAAGTACGAAATAGCATCTTCATTTTGGTTAAGAAATTCAAAGCAGTAAATAATATTGTAAAGTGCAGAATAATCGTCTAAATCTTCCTCTAGGCACTTCATAAAACATGTTTTAGCGTCTTCAAATTGATCTAAAAACAAATATTCCATGCCTATTAAAGAATATAAATCTACAATATCATCAGTAAGCTGTAATGCCTTTTTCAAAACCTCAATAGCTTGTTTATGCTCGTCTTTTTTCGATAAAACATTGGCTTTTTGAATGTATATTTCTTCATTTAAAGAATCTAAAACATAAAGTTCATTTAATAAGGTGTCGGCATCTGCTAACTTGTCTTCAAAAACATAAATTTCTACTTTAAATAGCTTTAAATTGATTGAAGTTGGATGCTGATCCAAACCTAATTTTACGGCTTTCTTAGCCAAGGCAATTTTACCTTGATTAAGATAGTGATGAATAATGTTTTCAAATTCTTCTGAATCGAAGAACAAAACATGATTTGTTTTTAACATCGATTCAAACTTTGTAAGAGGCAAATTGTTATTGTCGTTTTGACTAAACTCCATAAGCACATTTGTAAGTTACTTCGTTAATAAATTTAAGGTTCTATTCTAGTTTTTAAGAGTTATATCTTAAATGTTTTTAACAAAGTAATCAACAGTTATATTAAAAATGTGAATTAAGTTTTGTTCTATACTGATTTCCAATTGTTTGAAGATTAATTCTCTTGTTGAATACTATTCAAAATATGAATAATAATAGCACATCCTTTGGCTATTTCTTCGTTTGAAATGGTAAGCGGAGGCGTAATTCTAACTGCTTTAGACTCAAAAAGCAACCAAAAAAGTATTAAACCTGCCTCTTGACACTTCATAATTAGTGCATTTGTAATGGTATCTGAAGGTGTAATAATAGCAAGCATTAACCCTTTACCACGTATGTCTTTAATTAAGGGGTGCACTAAAAGTTTTCGGAAAAGCTTTTCTTTTTCTAGAGCTTGATCCATCAAATTACTTTCGGTAACTTCTTGTAACGTTGCCAAAGCAGAAGCTGCAATAACAGGATGCCCACCAAAAGTTGTAATATGCCCTAACTTTGGCTTGTCACTTAATAGATCCATGAGTTTGCCAGAAGCTGTAAAAGCGCCAATGGGCATACCGCCTCCCAAGCCTTTTCCTGTAACTAAAATATCTGGAGTGCAATTGTAATGCTGAAACCCAAAAAGCTTACCAGTTCTGCCTATTCCTGGTTGAATTTCATCTAAAATTAATAACGCTCCAACTTTAGTACATCGGTTTCTAACACTTTCTAAATAGCCCTTTTTGGGCTCAATAAAGCCTGCTCCCCCTTGAATAGTTTCTAAAATCACACAAGCCGTTTTGGTTGTAATATGCTTTAATTCGGTCTCTGTATTAAAATTAATAAACCGCACATGGGGCAATAATGGACGGAATGCTTGTTTACGTTCTTCGTACCCCATAATACTCATTGACCCCATAGTGTTACCATGATAGGCTTTGTTTGCTGCAATAATCTCAGTTCGTCCAGTAGCTCGTTTTGCTAATTTCAAAGCGCCTTCAATAGCTTCGGTTCCTGAGTTTGTTAAATAAGTTTTTTCTAAAGGTTTTGGAAGGTTTTTTGCTAATAACTTTGTGAGTTCTAATGCTGGTTTTTGGATGTACTCCCCATAAACCATAACATGCATATATTTATCTAACTGCGATTTAATGGCGTTAACGACTTTAGGATGATTATGCCCAAGTGTACATGCCGAAACTCCTGCTACAAAATCGAGATAAGCCTTATTATTGGTGTCGTAAATATAAGATCCTTTTGCATGGGAAATTTCCAAAGCCAAAGGATGCTGTGAGGTTTGTGCTTGGTATTTAAAGAAATCGGATGTCATTTATTGTTGCTCTTTTGAAGCATTATCTGGATTAGGCAATTTCTTTTTTTCTGCTTCTGTTAGTTTACGCGGAACCATTTTCTTTTTTAAGTTTTTTGGCAAATTCCTTGAAGCTTTAGGTTTTCCTTTAGAAGTTGGCTTAGCTTCTTTATCTGCTTTTTTTACGCGTTCAAGCATATCCTCATCTACAAAATCTTCTTGTGGCACATAATCTTCTAATCCTTTAATGATGGGTAAAACTAATGGCGGATCGTCTTTAAATAAATCTTCAACGCTTATAGGACGCTCATCTTCTCTCCAATCGAAACCTTTTAAAAGTTTTTCATTTTTTGGATATTTGGATTCTGGATAAATATCGCCATCAACTTGATTGATTTTCCTTACTTCTTCAACCTCTCTTTCCGTTATAAAAATTTTAATACTCCCAGATCTTGATTTATCAATACCAGTAAGTTCATTTTTGTCATTTCTAATAAAATAAATAGATTGTGCGTTTTTTATAATATCAACCTGATACAGATCATTTTCATCATTAAATAATCCAATTAATTTTTTACCGTTTATTTGATTATATCCAGCGTCTAAGGTGTCTTTACTTATAATGAACGCATTTTCGAACACCATAAGAGAATCTAATTTTTCGGTTTCAGGATTCGATTTTAAATGAATGGTATCCCCTGTCATTTGGTTTTTAATATTCCAAAGAATAGGTTTTCGCTTTACAGAAAAAGCATCATTATTATCAAATTTCGAAATATTTATAAGTTTGGTTAAACCCGTTTTTTGATTCGAGTGTATAGAATCTGCCTTAGCACTCATATCTCTTTTAAAAAGGCGTGCATTTCTAAAGGCTCTGGTAATTCTTTTTTCGGGTTCCCCAGTAACCATAAGGGTATCGGCATGAATATAAACCGAGTCTTTTTCTTGAACCGTAATCGCTATAGCGCGTTTTGTAATAAACACGGAATCTTTTTCTTTAAACATTTCGGCATAATGCCCTTTTATAATACTTTTATTTAGGGTATCGGTTACCGTAATATTATTGGTTGCCGAAGCAAAACTTATAGTGTTATCAAAATATAAACTATCGCCTTCTATCGTTCGGTTTTCGTAATCTATTTTTGCTTTTTTAACGGCGTATCCTATTTTAGTTTCGGTATCGTAAAACCCTTTTTCGCAATAGGTTTTACTATCTGGTGTGGTTATGGTTGAAGGTCCAAATAAATAGGCTTGCTTTGTTTCATCATAATAATCGAAATAATTGGAATTTACTACTGTGCTATCATTAGTTAAAACCACATCGTCTACAAACTTATATTTTTTAGCATCCATGTAGTAACGCCCAGTTTTACTAGTAATAGTTCCAGAAGAGTCAATCTCTACATGACCACCATTTCTATAAAAGGCTTGTTGTTTTATACGGTCAAAATGTAAGGTGTCTGATGAAATTTTTGAATCGGGATTTTCTAAAACCACATCGCCACTGGCAAATGCTAATTGTGTTTTTCCGCTATATTCTACATATTTAGAGGTCATATTAATCGTGTCCCCTTGTTTTATAATAACGTTTCCGTAAGCCTCTACAAAGTCTTCTTTCCCATAATGAATGGCTTGGTCGCACCACATGTTTATACCTCCATGAACAATATGGACTTGTTGCTGATCGTTACGCGTTAAAATTTTTGCGCCAGGGGATTTTTCTTCATCATAATTTAAAAAGCCAAAATACTTTATTTCAATTTTCTTTTGCGCTTGACAAAAATTGAATTGCCCAAAGCAAACAAATAGTAGGATATAAAAAAAGTAAGATAGTTTCAAAGTAAATTGTTTGTAGCAAAAATAACGATAATAATAAAGTTAAATTATCTGTTGTGCTTTTTTTATGATTTTAAAGCATGATTATTTTAACTTTTTTATACTGAAAAATAGTTGCTCTATAACGGCACTCATTTTATCAATATCTAGAGTTTCAATGGTATCTTTTTTGAGTTAAAACTATAAAGCTAAATATTAAACCTTGAATAACACCAGAGATAATGATTAAGTTGAATATATTAAAGTTCAAATCATTCATAAAACAAATATAAAGAAAAAGACTACCTAAAAAGTAGTCTTTAATCCTATTTAAAAATGTTTTTGGTCTTTACAAAACCAATTATTTCCTAAAAATAGTCTGTTTTCTATCTGGACCAACAGATACTATGGTAATAGGGATTTCTAGTTCTTTTTCTAAAAATTCTATATACGTGTTTAAGGTTTTTGGTAATTGAGAGGCTTCGGACATTTCTGTTAAATCTTCATTCCAACCACTAAATTCTGTATATATAGGTTCTACATTTTCTGGCTCGATATTATAAGGGAAATGATGAATAACCTCACCTTTATATTTATAAGCCGTACATACTTTTAAAGTTTTAAAACCTGAAAGCACATCGCCTTTCATCATCATGAGTTGCGTTACGCCATTTACTTGACATGCATATTTTAAGGCTATTAAATCTAACCAGCCACAGCGTCTTGGTCTTCCTGTTGTTGCACCAAATTCGTTACCAACTTTTGCCATAGTAGCTCCATCTTCATCAAACAATTCGGTAGGAAAAGGCCCTGAACCCACACGCGTTGTATAAGCTTTAAAAATGCCAAAAACATCACCAATTTGATTTGGCGACACCCCTAAACCCGTACAAGCTCCTGCTGCTGTTGTATTGCTAGAGGTTACAAATGGATAGGTTCCAAAATCGATATCTAATAAGGAGCCTTGCGCGCCTTCTGCTAAAATGGTTTGACCAGATTTTTGAGCTTGATATATATATTCTTCAGAATCAATAAATTTTAAAGATTTTAAAACTTTTACGGCTTCAAAAAATTCTTTTTCTAATTCGGCTAAATCATATTGAACATCAACATTATAAAAAGCAATCATCGATTCATGCTTGTTAGCTAAAGCTCTATAGCGCGTTTTCCAATCACTTAATTCTAAATCGCCTACACGAATACCGTTACGGCCTGTTTTATCCATATATGTTGGACCAATACCTTTAAGGGTTGAGCCAATTTTAGCTTTTCCTTTTGAGGCTTCACTAGCAGCATCTAACAAACGATGCGTTGGCAAAATAATATGAGCTTTACGAGAGATAACTAGCGATTTTCTGTAATCTACATCTTGTTCTTCTAACTTATCCAGTTCTTTTTTAAAGATAACAGGGTCTATAACCACACCGTTTCCTACTAAATTTGTAGCATCATCATGAAATATCCCAGACGGAATCGTATGCAATACATGTTTTCTGCCGTTAAAAACCAAAGTATGTCCTGCATTTGGGCCCCCTTGAAATCGTGCAATAATGTTGTAGTTGGATGTTAGAACGTCAACAATTTTTCCTTTGCCTTCGTCTCCCCATTGTAATCCTAGTAGTAAATCTACTGCCATTGTAATTTCTTATTTGTTGGTTATTTATCCCGATGGTTATCGGGAGTTTTTCTATTTCCGTAAAAATAAAGTGAGTGATTATTTATTTCGATGTCGAAAACTTCTTCGATTGTTTTTTTTATGGATTGAATTCGTGGATCGCAAAATTCAATAACTTCACCTGTATCGGTTAAAATAACATGATCGTGTTGCCTATCGAAATACGATTTTTCGTAATGCGCCTGATTTTGTCCAAATTGATGTTTTCTTACTAAACCACACTCTAAAAGTAATTCGATGGTATTGTAAAGTGTAGCACGAGACACACGGTATTTTTTGTTTTTCATGCTAAGATATAAAGACTCTATATCGAAGTGTTCGCTGTTATTATAAATTTCTTGCAGTATAGCATAGCGTTCGGGAGTTTTTCGGTGTCCGTTATTTTCTAAAAAGCTAGTAAATACGCTTTTAACTATATCTTGATTTTTTGTATCTGCTTTTGTACTCATAATTTCGTCGCAAATTTACACTTTTTTTAGGGACTGATTAGAAATATGTGATTGGTTTTTTTACGGATTAGTTTTGATGCCATTTAAGGCTAAAATTTTAACACCATAGTATCAAAAAAGTAACATAAAAAAACAATTAACGCATTAAACGATATTTTAAACTCTAGTAACCTTATCTATGCCATTAATTTTTTTAAGTTTTTCCAACAGTTTTTTTATAATGGTATTATTTTTTACAACCACATTAATTTTACCAGAAAAGAATCCATCATGACTTTCGAAACTGATGCTCTTTATATTAACATGCATGTTTTCTGAAACTATATTAGTTATATCGTTAACCAAACCTATATGGTCGATTCCTGTAATTGCAATTTTAACCAAAAACTCTTGTTGCGAAGAATCTACCCATTTTGCCGGCATAATTCGATAGGCATAATTAGATTGTAAACTCAATGCATTAGGGCAGTTTTTTTTATGCACCTTAATGCCTTCGTTAACTGTTAAAAATCCAAAAACATCATCACCCGGAATTGGGTTACAGCAATTTGATAGCTTATAATCTAGTTTTTCTTCTTCTTTGCTAAAAACAAGCGAATCATATTTGGCAGTAACTTCGTCTTTCTCTAAATCTTCTTTTTTTATGGTTTGCTTTCTCGATATTTTATTTTTAATAAAACTCATTAAAGCATTGCTTCTAGAAGACGCATAATCTTTAAGCATCGTATTATCTATAGTACCAATGCCTACTCTATAAAATAAATCGAGACTAGTTTTTAATTTAAAATAATTCACTAACTCGTTGGTAGAAGCCTCATTAAGTGCAATTTTTAACTGCTTTAATTTTCTTCTAAGAATTTCTTTACCTTCTTCTCCAATCTGCTTTTTATCTTCTTTTAAAGCTGATTTAATTTTACTTCTAGCTCTTGCTGTAGTTGTATAATCTAACCAGTTAGCATTGGGTTTAGCCGACTCTGATGTTAAAATATCTACTTGATCTCCACTTTGTAATTCGTGACTTAAAGGCACTAATTTCCCATTTACCTTTGCGCCACGAGTTTTCATGCCAACTTCGGTATGTATACTAAAAGCAAAGTCTAAAGCCGTTGCCCCCTTGGGTAAGGATTTTAATTCTCCTGCTGGTGTAAATACAAATATTTCTTTAGAATATAAGTTTAATTTGAATTGTTCAACAAAATCAACAGCATTAGTATCGGGGTTTTCTAAAGCTTCTTGCAATCTATTTATCCAAGTCTCTAAGCTGTCTTCTTTTTCGCCATTTTGTTTGTATTTATAATGTGCCGCATAACCTTTTTCAGCTATTTCATTCATACGCTCACTACGAATTTGCACTTCTACCCAACGCCCTTTTGGCCCCATTACGGTTATATGTAACGCTTCGTAGCCTGTAGATTTTGGTGAAGAAATCCAATCGCGAAGACGAATAGGATTTGGTCTAAAATGATCGGTTACAATCGAATAGATTTTCCAAGCTATAAATTTTTCGTTTACTTCATCACTTTTATAAATAATTCTAACGGCAAACTTATCGTAAACTTCATCAAATGAAACCCCTTGATTTAGCATCTTTTTACGAATGGAAAAAATAGATTTAGGACGCCCTTTAATGGTGTAATCCATTAATTCTTTATCTAAAGAATTTTTAATAACCTCGCTAAATGCTGCTATATATTTATCTTGTTCTTCCTTACTTTCTTTTATTTTATTTAAAATATCGTTGTAAACTTCAGGTTCGGTATATTTTAAACCTAAATCTTCAAGCTCGGTTTTAATATTATATAAACCAATTCTATGTGCTAAGGGGGCATAAATGTATAAGGTTTCGGATGCGATTTTGACTTGCTTATCGGCACGCATAGAATCCATAGTTTGCATATTATGAAGTCTATCGGCAATTTTAATAATGATTACACGTACATCATCATTTAATGTAAGTAGCATTTTACGAAAATTCTCTGCTTGAAGCGACACATCCATGTCTTTTTTAAGCGACGATATCTTTGTAAGTCCATTTACAATTTTCGCAACCGTTTCTCCAAATAACCCTTCAATATCCGATATGGAATAATCTTCGCTATCTTCAACAACGTCATGAAGTAATGCCGCTGCAATAGACGTAGCATCCAAACCAATTTCTTGAGCTACAATTTTAGCGACGGCTAAAGGGTGAAAAACATAAGCTTCTCCAGATTTACGGCGTTGATCTTTATGAGCATCGATAGCAACATCAAAAGCACTACGGATAAGTTTTTTATCTTGAGTAGAAAGTGTTCTGTAACTAACCTTTAATAACTCTTTGTAAGCTTTGGTTATAGCAATATTTTCTTTCTCTAAGGCTTCCTCTGTCATAAATTAAAAATAACATAAAGAAAATTAACTGCCAACTAGAATTTAACTTTTATGGTTAAAAACTTTAAGGTTTACGAATTTAAAAAATTAACAAGCAAACTAATGGCTTTTCCACGATGCCCAATACTATTCTTTAAGATTAAATCCATTTCGGCAAAAGTTTGATTATAGTTATTGGGTTTAAAAATGGGGTCGTAACCAAAGCCTTTTTTACCTTGTTTAGTACTTGTTATTTCGCCTTTGCAAATACCCGTAAACGTATACTGCTGGTCGTTTAATTGTAAAGCAATTACGGTTTTAAATTGGGCTTTTCTATGAGGTTTATTTTCTAAATTTTTTAATAATTTATCCATGTTATCATTGGCATCGCGCTGTTCTCCAGCATAGCGCGCCGAATACACTCCAGGAGCATCATTTAAAACTTCGACTTCTAAACCTGTGTCGTCTGCAAAACAATCGTAGCCATAATGCTTTTTTATATATTCTGCTTTTTGGATAGCATTACCCTTAATCGTGTTTTGAGTTTCAGGAATATCTTCAAAACAACCAATAGCTTTTAAACTTAAAAGTTTGATGTGTTTTGGCATTAAAGCTTGGACTTCTTTTAACTTATTAAGGTTGTTGGTTGCGAATACAAGTTGCATAAGTTTTATATAAAATGAATACCAAAAGTAAAGTAAACGAACTACCTCGACGCAAGTATACGAGATATCAAATTCCAAAAAGAATCAAATTCCAAATTCCAAAAAAAATAAAAATACGATGCAAGCATCTGGAAAATAAAGAATTTTGTTTTCACTTCGACTACGCTCAGTGACCACTCGGGAATGACAATTTCAATGTAAACCTCGATACAAGCTCTTTTCGATTAAACCCTAAGCGATTAAAATTTAATTAACTACCAGTCTAAATCCTTCACCATGGATGTTAAGTATTTCTACTTTATCATCTAGTTTTAAATATTTACGCAGCTTAGCTATATAAACATCCATACTACGAGAGGTAAAGTAATTATCGTCACGCCAAATTTTAGTAAGGGCTAACTCACGGGGCATTAAATCGTTTTCATGCAAAGCTAACAAACGTAATAATTCGTTTTCTTTAGGTGATAATTTAATAGGATCTCCACCATTATAACGCAAAAAGCGTAGTTTAGAATTTAAGTCGAAACCTCCTATTTTAAATTCAAATTGTTTGCTATCAGAAATGGTTTCGGTAGCCTTACGCTGTATGATAGCTTTAATTTTCATTAATAGCACTTCGCTATCAAAAGGTTTATTTAAATAATCGTCCGCGCCTACTTTATAGCCTTTTAAGACGTCTTCTTTCATCGCTTTTGCTGTTAAGAAAACAATAGGAACATCGGTATTTTTTTCACGTATTTCTTTGGCTAATGTAAAGCCATCTTTATACGGCATCATAACATCTAGAATGCATAAATCGAAATCGTCTTTTTTAAACTTCTCGAAGCCTTCCATACCGTTTTTAGCATGAACGACATCATAATCATTCATTATTAAATAATCTTTAAGAACGGTCCCAAAATTAGGGTCGTCTTCTACTAATAAAATTCTCTTTTTTTGCTCTTCCATATCTATGTTATTATAGGAAGCTTTATTGTAAATATGCTTCCTTTTCCTTTTTCACTTTCAACCGATACATAACCTTGGTGGTCATCTACTATACGTTTTACATAAGCTAAGCCCAAACCGTGACCTTTAACATTATGTATATCTCCTGTGTGCTCTCTATAAAATTTTTCGAACACACGTTTTAAAGCAGCCTTACTCATTCCGCTACCATAATCTTTTATTTTTAGTAAAATATTGGTTCCAATATTTTCTGTAAAAATTTCTATTTTTAATGTATCTGGAGAATACTTAATAGCATTATCCAGTATATTAACTATAACATTAGTAAAATGCATTTCGCTTGCCAAGACAGACGATTTATCTGCATTAAAATAAGTTTTAAGCGATCCATTTCTGTCTTCAATTAAAAGTTGCACATGCGTTATAGCATCTTCTATTAAGTCGTGCAACTCTACTCTACCCTTACTAATATTAAGTTCGTTTTTTTCTAGTTTAGATATTCTTAAAACGTTCTCAACTTGTGCATGCATACGCTTATTTTCTTCTTTTATCATATTAAGATAGCGTATAATTTTTTCTTTATTATCTATTATTTTAGGATTCTTTATAGAATCTAAAGCTAAATTAATCGTTGCTATAGGTGTTTTAAACTCATGCGTCATATTATTAATAAAGTCTGTTTTAATTTCAGATATTTTACGCTGTTTTACTAATTGATACAAAGCACTTGAATACGCTAAAATAATAATAGATGTAAAAATTATGGATAATAAAATCATACCCATTACAGATGATAAAATAAATTTTTTGTCATCAGGAAAATTTACTAAAAGCTTATAACTACTTTGATTGTTTTCATCATAAAAAATTGGAACCCTAAACGTAGACGATTCATCGATTTCAAAACCATCACTATGCACTTTTGTTGCTAAATCATTGCTATATATAGCGAATTCATAATCAATATCTATATCATCTTCTAGTAACTTTTGAGAAAGCAAAGTGTCTATTTTTTCTTTCGAAACCCGTTTATGAATAGGAATAGTTTTGGTGTAAGCTTTAAAATGTTTATCAAACTGATTGCGTTCGGCTTCCTTTAATCGTCCGTTATTAATAATACTCAAAATTGGAGTTGAAGCAATATCTCTGTTCAAAATATCAGAATTTTTGAACACTTCAATTTCTGAACTTCCAATAATATTTTTAATATCAATACTATCTAAACCAATGTCAAAGAGCGTTAAAGATAATTTATAATTTTCTTCTAAAAACTTGCTACGGTATATAAGTGTTTCATTTGTTGCACTGTTATTTTGATAAAGCACTAATTGAGAAAGCTCAACAGAATCGACCTTTTTATAGTTTTCTGAATTTTGAGTTTTTTCAAAATATGTATCAAGCTCATTTTTTTCTATCTTATTAGAAACATAATTTATAGCCGTTTTTACTTTATGAGTAAAACGTTCGTCTGCATTTTTTACAGAGTCTTTAATATAATAAGCTTGAACGAATATAATACCAATAAGCGACAAACTCATTAGTAGTACCAATAGGATGAATATTCTTTTGCTCATCATTCAAAATTAACATTTTAACATTTAGCGGACTTATCATTTAACCTTACATTAACAAAAATGTTAAAATTTAAAGATAAATGCATTCTTTTAAGATTTGCTTATGTATGCTTACAACTCGACTTTTAGTGTTTTCTAGTGTGGTATTATCAATAACAAAATCTGAAAGTTTTACTTTTTCGTCGTCGCTCCATTGATTTTTCATAATAGCCATAATCTTCCTTTTTGTAGTTTCGTCTCGTTTGAGCAAACGCTCTATTCTTAATGTTATTGGAGCAGTAACCGTAATAACATAATCGCATTGTTTATACCCTCCGTTTTCAAAAAGTATAGCGACTTCTTTTATAACATATGGAGCCGTTTGCTTTAGCATCCATTTTTTAAAATGTTTAGCTACTCTAGGATGGATAATAGCATTCATTTTTTCTAAATAGCTGCTATCATTAAAAATAATATCGGCTATAAATGGTTTATTTAATGCACCGTCAACATAAACTTTATCTCCAAAAAGTTGAAGAAGCTTACGCTTAATAATTTTAGATTTATGCATTAATTTTTTAGCTTCTTCATCGGCTATATAAACGGGTACCCCTAAAGCAAAAAACTGTTTAGCCACAGTTGTTTTCCCGCTTCCTATACCTCCCGTAAGTCCAACTATAATCATGTACTTGTATTTACTTTTAATGGTCACATGTAACTTTTGATGCTAAAAATAATTATTGCTTGCTCGTTTAAGAATTATTTTAGTCATCCTGGTTTCATTTTATTATAATAAATTCTATGTGTTGTTGATTAATTTTTACACGTTTTACTGTTGCTGGAAATTTTGTTAATTCTGGCAATAAAAAAGATTGGTTACTAGTGGTTTTACTAAAATCGCATTCTATCTTAAAATCTTTTGGGCTGATGGTTTTAAAATTTTTTAAACTTGTATAATAAGTAACATTAACAAATTTTGGAAAGTATTTTAACGTCTTGTTATTTGGGCTATTTTTTACTGTCACTGGCACTTTTAATGTCCCTTCGGTAAACTTTTCTACATTTGCATTTAAACTTACCTTTTTGTTAGAAAACTTTAAATCCTTGCTGTTTTTTGGCAAATTTAATTGAATCGCTTTTCTTATGTCAGATTTCACATCATTCATTTCAACAAGCTCAGTTTCAACACTATAAATCTGTTCTACTAAAACATTTGGGCCTATAACCTGTATAGAATCTGGTGTGATTTTATAAGGTTCGGCAATATCGAATCCTTGACTAAAATTTATATCTGTTTTAAGAATTACGGGCACTTTTTTTACCAAATTTTCGTCAAACCTAAACCATAATGTATCGGGAGAAATATTTAATAGCTCAACTTGTTTTCCAAATTGTGTACTCGCTAGCAAATAGGCTTTAGATTTACTCCAAACAAAGGTTGAATCTATTTTATCAACATCCTTAACAAAGTCTATCGCAATTTTGGGTTTACAAAAATAATATGTAAGCCACTTAAATCCATGAGTTTTAAGCGTTATATTCAAAACAGCATTCGAATCGTTTAAAATAATATTCTCTTCTGGCACATTAGTTTTATTAATATTAAATGTAACAGTATTGGTATACTCTTTAGATAATTTGGTGAAGATTAAAATGATGAATGCAAAAAATAGAAACAAAAAAAACACATTAATTTTTCTGTTTTTAATTGAAGCTGTAATATCTGATTTTATTTTTTTTATCATTTTGATTTAAAGAATAAGTCTGAAAAATGGATCTCTGGTTTCTTTTTTAAAATACCAATTGCAAAAGAAGATTTTAAAAATCCATAACCATATCCAAAAAACTGAACACCAATAGCAACCAAAGACAACAATGAAACCACAATACTTTTAGTTGCTATTAAAGCTGTTAAAAACGCAATTACAAAATACAACATATAGGCTACTATCCCACATTTTATATTAAAAAAAAGTAATACCATAGAAATTAAAAATCCAACACAAAATAATGTTGGAAACCAATACGTAATTTTTTTAGTTGAAGGGTGCCATGCATTTAGAATAGGGCGAACTAACCCGAATTTATAGACTTGTTTATAAAATTTACGCCAAGAAATACGCCGCTTATGATACACAAAAGCTTTAGGTATTAATCGTGTTTTAAATCCTAAATCCCATAATCGAATAGATAAATCTGGGTCTTCTCCTGGGTGAATGCGTCCAAAACCTTTTGATGCCAAAAACGCTTTTTTAGAAATCCCCATGTTGAAGCTACGTGGCTGAAACTTATCAACACTTTTTTTATTGCCTCGAATACCACCTGTTGTAATAATCGAAGTCATTGAAAAATTAATGGCTTTTTGAAGATTGGTAAACGCATCGTGCGCCGCATCTGGACCACCAAAACAATCTACATAATTAGCCGCTAAACTTTTTTCGACTTCATTTAAATAATCACTAGGTAAAATACAATCTGAATCTAAAATGATAAAATAATTTCCTTTAGCACACTGCATTCCAAAATTACGCGAATCTCCTGGCCCAGAATTTTCTTTGAAATAATATGAAATATTAAGTTTGTCTTTATAAGCTTCAATAACGGTTTTTGATGCTATTTTTGAGCCGTCTTCTATAATTACTATTTCGTATTCTGTAGTGGTATGCAACCCAACAAAACTTTGTAAAAGCTCTTCTGTTTCGTCAGGGCGGTTGTAAACCGGAATAATAAATGAATACTGTAATTGCATATAACAAATGTAACCAATCCAAACAAAAAAGCCACCGTTAAAACGATGGCTAAAAATTCTTATTATAAAACACTTATTCTTTAATAAAAGTTTCCATAACAGCATCACTAACGCCCATATTACTAAAACCGCCGTCGTGAAATAGGTTTTGAAGGGTAACACGCTTGGTTAAATCGCTAAATAAAGACACGGTATAGTTTGCGCAATCTAAAGCGGTGGCGTTTCCTAGTGGCGACATGCTATCAGCGTAAGCTATAAATCCATCAAACCCTTTTACACCGCTACCTGCTGTAGTTGGTGTTGGTGACTGCGAAATGGTATTAACGCGTACTTTTTTATCGCGCCCAAAAAAGTAGCCAAAACTACGTGCTATACTTTCTAAATAGGCTTTGTTATCTGCCATATCGTTATAATCTGGGAACACACGTTGTGCCGCCATATACGTTAAAGCCACAATACTTCCCCAAGCGTTCATCGCATCTGCTTTGTATAGCGTTTGCATAACTTTATGGAAGGACATTGCCGAGACATCGGTCCCTTTTTGAGTCCATGCATAGTTTTGATCGGTATAATGTTTTCCTTTTCTAACGTTTATGGACATACCGATGGAATGCAAAACAAAATCGATTTTACCACCAAGAATTTCCATAGATTGCTCTACAAGGTTTTGCAAATCTTCTTCTGAAGTGGCATCGGCAGGAATAATTTGAGAGCCTGTTTTTTCGGCAAGTTCATTAATTTGTCCCATACGCATTGCCACTGGCGCGTTGGTTAACACAAATTGTCCGCCTTCTTCGTGTACACGTTCTGCAGTTTTCCAAGCAATTGAATTTGCATCTAATGCTCCGAAAATAATTCCTTTTTTTCCTTTTAATAAATTGTATGACATAATTTGATTAGTTTATATGTTGATGTTTTAATTCGTTTTTTACTGGTTTCAAAAGTACTAAACTTTTACCTTTCAATTAAGTAATTCTTTAGCATGTGCGATAGCTGAAGATGACATTTCTACACCGCCTAACATTTGAGCTATTTCGACAATACGCTCGTCGTGGTTTAATTTCACTAAATTGGTTTGGGTAACCTCATTCACATCCTCTTTATACACTTTAAAATGTGAATGCCCTTTAGCTGCAATTTGTGGTAAATGTGTAATGGAAAACACCTGCATAGTTTTACTCATTTGCAACATGATATCGCCCATTTTGTTCGATATTTCGCCAGAAACCCCAGTATCAATCTCATCGAACATAATCGTTGGTAATTGTATATAATTTGATAATACCGATTTTATAGCCAGCATTATTCTTGATAATTCACCGCCTGAAGCTGCCTTTTTGAGCGTACTAAAACTCCCTCCTTTATTTGCTGAAAACATAAATGATAATTCGTCTTGACCATTCGCGAAAAATTGATCACTGTATAAAACCTCAATGTTAAATTGGGCGTTTGGCATCCCTAAACTTACTAAAATGGTTTCTAACTGTTCCTTTAATTGCGGGATAACCTCTAAGCGATTTATACTTATTTTTTTTGAAATGCCTTTAAGCTGATTTGTTTTTGCTTGTATTTCAGATTGTTTTTTATCGATAGTTGTATCTAAATTTTCTGTAACTGCAACTTTGTCCTCTAAATCGTTTTTAATTCTGATTAATTCTGAAACATCGTCCGCCACATGCTTTTGCATTAAACTATGCCATAGTTTTAATTTTGAGTTGACTTCTTCTAACCTATTTGGATCTGCTTCCAAATTATCTTGCAAGGCATCAATTTCGTTAAAAACATCGTCTAAATCTATTAAACTACTATGTACTCTATTAAATAAATCTTCGTATTTTGAAGAAAATCCAGCAATACTTTGCAGGTTATTTTTTATAGCGGTAAGCGTTGTTAAAACGCCAATTTGTTCATCATTTAATAAATGATAAGATTCTGATAATTTTTCTTTTATTCCTTCAATATTATTTAAGGTTTCGTATTCTTCTTCAAGGGTTTGTAGCTCGCCGTCAATTAAATTAGCTTCAACCAATTCGTTCAACAAAAAGGAATTGTAATCGTGTTCTTTAATAGCTTCAACTTGAAAATTGAGCAATTCTTGTAATTCTTTTTGAAATTTCTTATGCGCTTTTAACTCGGTAATATAGCTTTGTAATAATTCCTCGTTATTAGCTAAAGCATCAATAACTTGAAACTGAAAATCGTTACTTGTTAATTGTAATGTTTGGTGTTGCGAATGCACATCGATTAAACGATCGCCTAAAAGTTGTAAACTACTCAAATTTACTGGAGAATCGTTAACAAATGCTCTGGATTTACCTGAAGGTAAAATTTCTCGCCTTATTATGGTTTGAGTTTCATAATCTAAATCTTCGGTTTCAAAAAAGGGTTTTAAATTATAATTTGAGACATTAAAAACAGCTTCAATAATACATTTTTGAGTAGCATCCTTTAAACTATTTAAATCTGCTCTTTTACCAAGAATTAAAGACAATCCACCTAATAAAATAGATTTACCAGCACCAGTTTCTCCAGTAATAATAGATAAACCGTTATTAAAATCGACTTGAAGGTTATCAATTAAAGCGTAATTTTTTATTGAAAGTGAGCTTAGCATATTTTTAGTCTTCAGTCTTCAGTTATCAGTCTTCAGTAACGGTGTACTGCGACTGTAAACTGTATACTAATTTAAAATTTAATATTACGCCATTTGCTTGACTGAGTAGGCGCTATTTTTTGAAGCATTTCTTTAAGATTGGAAATATTAACGTTTGGTCCATTCGAGAAAATTTGTTCAATTTCATCGGCTTTAGCATCAAAAAAACTACGTAACACAAAGGAATTTGGTCTGCGGCTATTCATGGCTTTAAATTTCATTAAGGCATCTGCAATTTGCTCTTTTCCGCCTTTTGCATCCTCGTTCATAATATCCAATCCCTTAATATGATAATTATATATAACGTCTCTATACTCTTTAAATGTTGGAGATAATACATTGTCAATCAGCGCAAATCTGCTTTGTAACCCATCTTCTATTTTCCAACCTTTAAAATTTTCTTGTTGCGAATAATTAGTAATGGTTTGTGCTTGTGCATAATACGAATCGCCTCCTTTTTGCGAAAAAGAATCTGCATCTAAAGCCAAAACCATATAAATATGAAATGCTAATACCGACACTAAATTAGATTCGAATTGATTAGGATTAAACGTTAAATTTTGAAACTCTAAATACCTGAATGTGAAATCCTTATCATTAAAACTATAAATTGGCGTACTAAAAGAAGAACCAAAAACTGGACGGGACGATTGCACTTGCAAAGTCCCCTGAAAAGCTTCGCCACTAAAATTGGTAATGCTAATAAGCATACTGCAATTAATGCGCTCTTGGCTGGCAAAACTTTTGTTAGTCCATTTTGTATTATTCACAAACTCGTTTAATTGCTTTTCTAACGTTTTAAAAATTTGTATATTTTCGTTTCCTGTTTGTGCTGCATTAACAACAACGCTACAGTTTAACTCTTGCGAAAAGCCTTTAATACCAAAACAGACCAGTAAAATTAGTATAATGTTACGCATCAATTTGTTTTATAATTTCGGTTAATAAATCTTTAGCAACATCGGCTTTAGACTTTAATTGATATTTGGTTATGGTTTCGTTATCGTCAATAAAAGTCACTTTATTAGTTTCACTTTTAAAACCAGCACCTTTATCGTTTAACGAATTTAAAACAATTAAATTTAAATTCTTTCTTTTTAGTTTTCCAATTGCATTTTCAAGTTCGTTATTTGTTTCTAATGCAAAGCCAACCAAATATTGTTGTTTTTTAATCGCTCCTAACGATTCTAAAATATCCTTAGTTTTTGTTAACTCTAAAGTTAACGTTGGCGACTTCTTTTTTATTTTCTGAAGAGCCACTTCTTTTGGTTTAAAATCGGCAACTGCTGCCGAAAGTATGGCAACATTAGCCTTTTCAAAATATTTATGAGTAGCATCGTACATCTCTTGCGCGCTAACTACTGGCACAACTTCTATTAATGAATGATTTGCTTTTTGGTGTGTTGGTCCCGCAATTAAAACAACCTCGGCACCAAGATTAGCTGAAGCTTTAGCAATTTCGAATCCCATTTTACCGCTTGAATGGTTGCCAATAAAACGAACAGGATCGATAGCTTCGTAGGTTGGTCCTGCAGTAATTAGTATTTTTTTTCCACGAAGCGGAAGTTTGTTTAAAATATCGTTTTCAATAAAAGTGACAATATCTTCGGGTTCTGCCATTCTGCCTTCTCCAACCAAACCACTTGCTAATTCGCCACTTGTTGCTGGAATCATTATGTTTTTAAAAGCATTAAGCGTTTCAAAAGAGTTTAAGGTTGAAGGGTGTTTGTACATGTCTAAATCCATCGCAGGGGCAAAATATACAGGACATTTTGCAGATAGATAGGTTGCTAAAAGTAAATTATCGCAAACACCATTTGCCATTTTAGATAAGGTATTCGCCGTTGCTGGAGCAATAATAAATACATCTGCCCAAAGCCCTAAATCTACATGGTTATTCCATATAGCATGATCATCTTCTTCATTTGTAAAAGACGAATACACGGGGTTTTTTGAAAGTGTCGATAAGGTTAATGGTGTAATAAAATCTTTTGCAGATGGCGTCATTACTACTTTTACGTTTGCGCCCGATTTTACAAATAACCTTACTAATGTGGCTGTTTTATAAGCGGCAATACCACCACTAATGCCTAATAGTATGTTCTTGCCGCTTAGAATACTCATAATAATTTTATTCCTGAGAATCTTCTTCTGTATTTCTGTAGTAAATTTTATCTGTTAACCATTCCTGAACTGCTAAAGCATGTGGTTTTGGCAATTTTTCATAAAATTTAGAAACTTCTATTTGCTCTTTGTTTTCAAAAATTTCTTCAAGGCTATCGTTGTAAGTCGCAAATTCTTCTAACTTATCAATAAGCTCTTTTTTAATTTCTGAATTAATTTGTTCAGCGCGTTTTGCTATAATAGAAATAGATTCGTAGATGTTCTCTGTTGGCTCATCTATTTGGTTTCTATCGTACGTTACCGTATTAACCGGGGCGTTGGTTTTTTTTAAGTCCATTGACATATTTATTAACTTTTAGTGCTGTAATTTTTTAATACTTCATCCATCTCTAAAACCATAATATTCATAGTTTCAATATATTCTGAGTTTGGATATTTATTTTTAAATGTCTCGTAATAGTCTTTAGCAATTTTTAATCTATTTAGCTTTTTATATTCTACACTTTTAATTGCTAGCTTATATGCAGAATCAAACCTGTAAAACAAAGCGTCTTCTCGCAATGTAGAACCAGGAAAATCAAATATAAAATTATCAAATGCTTTTATGGCAGCTTCAAGCTCAGTTCCTCTATTGGCAATTTTATTATACTGCTTCGCTATTTCAAAAGCTTTCTTTTCTAGTTTAAAATCTAACTCTTTAACAAGCTTATTAGCCTCAAGATTATATTCTGAATCTGGATTTAAATTAATAAAGGCTTGAAGTTTTTCAATAGCTTCAACCGTTTCTTTTTGGTCTTTAGAATACACAGGTGAAAGCATGTAATAACTTTTAGCGCCTAAAAATGAAGCTTCTTCAACTTTCTCACTTTTAGGATAACTCGATGCAAAACGCTCAAATTGATAACCTGCTGTATAATAATCTCTCATTTTATAAAATGAACTTGAATATAAATACATGAGTTTTTCTGCTTGTGGTTTGCCTCTATAATTAGGAACAATTTGCGCAAAAAGCTTATTGGCTTTGGTATATTTACCTTCGTTATATAAAGCTTCTCCCATTTTAAATTTAGGAGCTATATCTTCGTTTTTTAAAACTTTTTGATATTCGCTACAAGCGCTAAAAATGGTTAGTGTAATTATAATGTAAAAAAACTTCTTCATTTGATGATGTTCGTTGCTTTTTAAAAGGCACACTTCTACTTTGCTAAGTGCAGGCATGTAATTCGCATAACTAACATCTTGATTAGTTTCAGGATTTCATTAATGCTCATTTCACTGGTTTTAAAACAGAGTGCAAAATTAAGTTATTATTATGGATTTTAAAAATATAATTTTGCTGCTAAAATAAATGTTGAATTGCAGTAATGATAAGGTTTAAGTAATATTTAACATTAAAAACAGAATTTTAATAAATTCTGTTTTTTGAATCCCGAAACAAGTGTAGGTATAACAGCTCAATAAGAAACCTTGATATAAATATCGCAGAATTTATTTTTACTCAAATGCTTTTACAAATGCTGATATTTTTTCTTTTAAGGATTTTGATGCTGGAACTAAAGGTAACCTCACGGTATCTTGACACAAATTTAAGGCTTCAAAAACAGCTTTAATCCCTGCTGGATTATTCTCTTCGAAAATGTAATTTATAATATCCATCAATTTAAAATGAATTGCATAAGCAGCTTTAGCATCGCCTTTTAAACCTATGCGAATCATTTCTGAAAAAGCTTTTGGAAAGGCTTGCCCAATAACCGAAATAACCCCTGCTCCACCTGCTAAAACAACACTAAGTGCTAAATCGTCATCGCCAGAAATTACTAAGAAATCTTCGGGTTTGTTTTTTAACAACTGTAAATATTGCGCTATATTATTTCCTGCTTCTTTAACGGCTATAATATTTTTAAAATCATTGGCTAATCTTAAAGTTATTCTAGGTTCCATATTTTTTGACGTACGCCCAGGAACGTTATACAAAATAATATCAATCGGACATGCTTCTGCCACAGCTTTAAAATGCTGATACAACCCCTCTTGTGTGGGCTTACTATAATATGGCGACACAGACAAAATAGCATCTATACCGCTTAAATCTGTTGCTTTAATTTCTTCAATAACAGACGTCGTGTTGTTTCCGCCTATACCTAAAACCATAGGTACACGTCCGTTATTTGCTTCAGAGATGGTTAAAACAATATCCTTTTTCTCCTGCTTGGTAATTGTAACATTCTCCCCTGTTGTACCACAAATTACAAGATAATCTGTACCATTTTCAATATTGAAATTAACAATATTTGCTAACGCCTCATGATCGATACTTAAATCGGTTTTAAAAGGTGTTACCAACGCAACTCCTGTGCCTAGAAACTTACTATTCATTTTTAATTTTATTTAATGTAGTTAAGTATTTATGCAGTTCTGCTTTAAATACTTTAAATTCTTTTAAATTGGTTTTTATTATTAAATCGCTTAATCTGGCATCGGTTTGTAAAATACCAATTTTAAATTGCGCTTTAGATTTTGCTGTAAGCAACTTTAATTCTAACGCTTCGGTCGTATAGTAACTTATTAAAGCATCAAATTTTGTATTTAAAAACGATTGCAATTCAACATTTTTTACAGTCCCATTCCAACCAAAATCTTTTGGATTATAACAGGTATCCCAAGTATTTGGAACCTCTTCCTTACTATTTGAAAAAGCTATAATTTTAAGCCTATTTGGGCGTACATTTATATAAGCTGCCAAGGCTCTAAATAACTCTAAATCATCTATTTCATCAATATTCAAGATAATGCCTAAACTTTCAATCTTATTGTTTGTAGCACTTACATTATGCCGCGACAACAATTTATTTAAGTGCTTTTTATTAGATTTTTCTTTTAAAGCTTTTAAAATCATTTATCTTTATACTTTTGGCAAAGGTAGAAAAGTACATTGAAAAAATTCGATTAATATATGAGGTTTACACATTTTATTTTTTTGTTATATATTTTTACTTTTTGGGGCTGCAAACAAGGAAAGTCGCAGCTCATTAAAATTGAAGGTAAACAAATCCAGATTACCGACAGCCTGCAATCTAACACTGAAATTGAGTCTTTTATTAAGCCCTATAGAAATCATATTCAAAAAGATTTAGATAGCATTTTAGCCTATTCTGTAGATACCTATTCTAAAACTGATGGGCATTTAAATACTGCTATTGGTAACTTTATGGCCGATGCCGTTTATAGTGAAGCTAATCCTGTTTTTAATAGCAGAACGGGTAAGAACATAGATATGGTTTTACTAAATCATGGAGGGATTCGGTCAGTTTTATCAAAAGGAAATGTGACTAAAAGAACCGCTTTTCAATTAATGCCTTTTGAAAACAGTGTTGTTGTGGTAGCCCTAAAAGGTATACAAGTTACTAGTATCGTTGATTATTTAAAAACCAAAAAAAGAGCGCATCCTATTTCTAAATTAAAACTTGTTCTTGACAAAAATTTTAATGTATTCGAAGCAAAAATCAATGAAAAAAAAATAGATGAGAATAGAACCTACTACGTGGCTACCAATGATTATTTGTACAATGGCGGAGATATGACGTTTTTTAAAACCAACGACAGTTTGTATGTTTTAAACTATAAAATAAGGAATGCTTTAATAGATAAATTTAAAAAATTAGATACGATAAACCCTGTTATAGACGACAGGTTTATTCAAATGGATTAATTTACAATTACTTGAGTTTATTTGTCCATACATAAAAACTAACGCCTATCGACAAAATGAAACGTAGAGATTTTATACAACAAGCTTCGGCAGGAACAGCCTTAGTCACCCTTGGTGGTTTTGGGCTGCAGTCGTTTACTTCTTCAATAAAAACATCAAAAGTCACTATTTTACACACCAACGATGTACATAGCCATATTGATGCTTTTGGACCAGAACATAGCAGAAATGCCAACAAAGGTGGTGTAGCCAGAAGAGCGAGTTTAATTGAATCCATTCGAAAAGAAAACCCAAACACATTACTTTTAGATGCCGGCGACATTTTTCAAGGCACGCCATATTTTAACTACTATGGAGGTGAGCTTGAATTTAAGTTAATGAGTAAGCTTAAATATGATGCAGCAACCATTGGAAATCATGATTTCGATAATGGTATTGATGGCCTTTACGCGCAATTACCCCATGCAGAATTTGAATTTATTTCTGCCAATTACGATTTTTCAAATACTATAATGGACACACATACTAAACCCTATAAAGTCTTTAAAAAAGGTCCTATTAAAATTGGTGTTTTTGGTTTAGGAATTGAATTAAATGGATTAGTTGACCCAGCAATGTTTAAAGAAACTAAATATTTAGACCCCATTGAAATTTCTCAAGATATGACTAGAATTCTTAAAGAAAAAGAACAGTGTGATTTAATAATTTGTTTGTCGCATTTGGGTTATAATTACAGAAATAGCGAAACGAAAATTAGCGATTTAAAACTAGCTGCTTTAACAAAAAACATAGACCTAATTATTGGCGGACATACTCATACTTTTTTAAAAAAACCAACTATTGTGAAAAATGTTGAAGGTAAAAATATGCTAGTTAATCAAGTTGGATGCTACGGTATTAACCTTGGTAAAATTGATTTTTATTTTGATGCAGATAAAAATAAAGCTGCCAATGGTACATCCATAATTGTTTAAGCAAAAATATTATCTGAATTATAACAGTCTTGTGTTTTATCTTGAATAACCGTTCTTTTGTTTTCCTCCATAACATAATTTAACAACAGGTAAATCCCAATTGCATAAATTACTCTTTCAAGCATTACAAAACTCCAGCTATATACATAATACAAACTAACATAGTTTAAAATTGTTGAAAAAACGAGACATAAAGCTACCATAAAAAAAAGAATAGAAGGTTTTGTATCTTTAATCAAGTATTTCCCAAAGGCTAAAAACACCAATAGTATCAAAGTTATATTTTTTACACCAAACAAAAACACTTCTAAACTATCTGGAATAATTGCTTTTAAAATACCATAAAATGTATATAAAAAGTACGCATTTATTAAAAAGATTACTATTAAATAAACGCCAACAAGTTTATCAACTTCAAGAAAATTAAATTTAGATATGGTAATGCCAATCAAACACAAATAGCTTAAAAAATAGAAAGCACTTGAAACTTTAATAAAAATTTCATTTTCAAATAAAGCTAATGAAACATCTCCCAAAAAGGAAAATAGAAAGAATAAAATAAAAGGAAGACTTAATGCCTTATTCTTAATAAAAAACAAGATTAGTAAAACAGGTATAAATAATGCTTTTGTCGTTTGTAAAAAAAACACATCTTCACTATAACTTCCTAAAATATTTACTGCAACTAAAAGTAATAAAGCACCAAAAAGCACCTTATTAAAACGAAGTGTAAACGGTTTTTCCATGGTATTTTTATAAGTAGGTTGAAAACAAATATAAAAATAAAAATCAATTACAACGATAAAAAATGCCTTTTATCGATTATTTTATTAGTTTTATGCTTTTCAACGATAAAAATAAGGTTGTAAAAAGCAGCTAAAATATACGGCTCACCATAAATTTTTAAAAACATGAAAAAATACATTTCAATAGTTTTGCGAATACTTGTAGCAATTATTTTAATTCAAACCCTTCGCTTTAAGTTTACTGCACATCCAGATAGTGTATATATATTTAAAACTGTAGGATTTGAACCTATTGGTAGAATAACTATAGGAATTTTAGAACTTATTGCAGGTATACTACTATTAATACCTAAAACTGTATGGCTAGGTGCCTACTTAACTATTGGGATAATTTCTGGTGCCATTTTTATGCATTTAACAACACTAGGAATTAATGTAAATAATGATGGAGGTCTTTTGTTTTTTACGGCTATAGTTACTTTTATACTATCTGCTATAATACTATATATCTACAGAAAAGACATTCCTTATATTAATAAGTAAAGTACAGCTAATCTTCTATTATAATTTTTCAACAACTTCGCTATCTAATTTAGATTGCTCGTACAAGAAATAGAACGCCAAAACAAATAAAGAAATAGAAATAAAGTTAAGCAAATTTTTAGGAGACACATACAAATAAGCCACATTAATAACTTCGCTAAAAACTATACACAAAGATCCAAAAAACAAGAACAAAGATTTTTTATCGTCCTTATGAAAATAATTTAGAAGAGAAACAGATAATAGCAAAAGCATAACAATATTGTATGTGATTTCTACAAGATATTCGTTTGTCATTTTTATGTGCGGATTCAAAGCTTCTTGCAATATATATGCTATATAAATATTCAATCCTATTAGCACAATTATATGTATTTTGAAATTTTTTATGACATGAATTCCACAAACAAATTTACAGATTTCCACCAAAAGAAAAGCATAGGCAAGCATACTTAAAATATTTCCAATAAAATAGTAGTATATATAGGGTATAAAATCAATAATAAAAAACATTAATTCTGATAAAGAATAGCATATTAAAAACAAACCAAATAAAAGTGTTTTTGGCTTAATTGTTACATAATAAAGCACCGCTATTAAAGGAAATATAACTGAACTGAAGCTTGATGCGATAAATTCATTACCTCTAAACTGAAAAACACTAAAAAGGACAAAAGATAAAATAATTAAACCTACCAAGACTTTCGACTTGTACATAAAAGGAATTTACAGTTAAAGCGCAAATATACAAATGTTTATGTAATTTATCAGAAAAAAATGTAGTTTATCGACAAAAACATGATTTACTTTAATTTTTGCAAGAATTCATACTCGTTTAATATAGTAATGTTTAACTGTTCTGCTTTTTGCTTTTTACTAGGTCCCATATTTGCTCCTGCAACTATATAACTTGTTTTTCTAGAAATAGAGCTACTTACCTTACCTCCATTATCTTCGATGAGCTTTTTTAAATCATTTCTAGATATGGATTCAAAAACACCTGTTACAACAATAGATTGTCCTTGTAAAATATTGGTCTGACCTATAAGTTGATCTGCAGACATCTCTAACTGAACTCCAAACTGTTTTAGCCTATTTAATATTGAAATGTTTTTTTCATCTTTAAAAAAAGCTATAACACTTTGCGCAATCTTAATACCTATTTCGTCTACATGTACTAAATCGTCTTCTGAAGCAGATGCAATAGCATCTATACTTTTATAATGTTTTGCTAGTTTTTTTGCGACGGTCTCTCCAACAAACCGAATACCTAAAGCAAACAAAACGCGTTCAAAAGGAATTTGCTTAGATGCTTCAATACCAACTACTAAGTTTTCAGCACTCTTTTCTGCCATACGCTCCAAAGGCATCACCTCTTCTTTTGTTAATGTATATAAATCAGAATAATTATTAATTAAACCTTCGTTTACTAAGAGCGTCACCGTTTCGCCTCCTAAACCTTCAATATCCATAGCTTTTCTTGATATAAAATGCTGAATACGTCCAATAACTTGTGGGTTACAACCATTATAATTCGGGCAATAATGCTGTGCTTCCCCCTCTTGTCTTACCAATTCGGTATAACATTCAGGGCAATGCGTAATATACTGTGTTGCTTGCGATTTTTCTGGTCTTTTACTTAAATCTACGGTAATAATTTTTGGAATAATCTCACCTCCTTTTTCAACAAACACCTCATCTCCTACTCTAATATCTAGTTTTTCTATTTGGTCTGCATTATGCAACGATGCTCGCTTTACAGTGGTTCCAGCCAACTCAACGGGTTCTAAATTAGCCACAGGTGTTATGGCTCCAGTTCTACCAACTTGATAAGTTATACTATTTAATTGGGTAGAAACTTGTTCTGCCTTAAACTTATACGCCATCGCCCATCGGGGTGCTTTTGCTGTATAACCCAATTCTTCTTGCTGTTGTAAATTATTTACTTTAATAACCACACCATCGGTTTCGTAAGGCAAATCGGGCCGGTGTACATTCCAATAATTCACAAACTCTAAAACTTCATCTATAGAATTGGCTAGTTTTGCTGCATCAGGAACTTTAAATCCCCATGCTCTGGCTTTTTCTAAACTTTCAAATTGCGTTTGAATCCCTAAATTAGAACCTGTAAGATTGTACAGTAAACATTCTAACGGGCGTTTTGCAACTTCTGCACTATCTTGTAATTTTAAACTTCCTGATGCTGTATTTCTTGGGTTTCTGTATGGTTCTTCCCCTAATTCAATACGGTCTTCGTTCATTTTGTTAAATCCATCAAAAGGCAGCACAATTTCTCCTCGAATATCAAATTTTGGTGGATAATCGGCTTTTAACTGTAATGGTACCGATTTTATAGTCTTTACATTTGCTGTAACATTATCGCCTTGAAATCCGTCGCCTCGTGTTACTGCTTTTGTTAATAGTCCGTTTTCGTAGGTTAAACTTATCGAGGCACCATCGTATTTTAGCTCGCAAGTATATTTAATATCGCCATCGACTAACTTTTTAATACGTATTTCCCAATCTTGTAAATCTTCTTTAGAATACGAATTATCTAAGGAATACATACGATGCTCGTGCACTACGGTTTCAAAATTTTTGGTTACTTCGCCTCCTACACGTTGCGTTGGCGAATTGGTGTCAAAAAATTCAGGATGCTTGGCTTCGAGCTCTTGAAGTTCTTTTAGCTTTATATCGAAATCGTAATCAGAAATTGTTGGATTGTCAAGCACGTAATAGTTGTAATTGTGCTCGCGTAACTCGTTACGTAGATTTTGTATGTGTTGCTGAATGTTAGTCATTATTATTTTTCCCTTTTATCATCCTATCTTTCTTAAAGATATCTTGTTTTAATTCTATATTTCTAAACTGTTTGGCTTTTAATAATTGAATCATTTCGTTACCAAGATATTCATTTATTTCAAAAAAAAGCAAGCCTTTGTCATTCAATTTATGAACTGCAAAACCTGAAATAGCTTCATAAAACAATAAAGGATTTTCGTCTTTTACAAACAATGCTAAATGCGGTTCGTTATTTAAAACATTATTTTTCATTTGCATTTTTTCTTTCACTCTAACGTATGGTGGATTGGATACAATTATATCAAATTCCAAATTTTCAAATTCTAAATTCCAAATAGCTTCCGTCTTCTGTCTCATCTCATCTGGCTTTAAAATATCCGTTTCAATAAATTCAACTTCCACATTATTTAATTCAGCATTTTGTTTAGCTACTTGCAATGCTTTTTTGCTAACATCTAAAGCATATACTTTGGCATGAGGCAAATTTTTAGCTAACGAAATAGCAATACAACCGCTTCCTGTACCAATGTCTAAAATATTTATTCCTGTACTCCGACTTACTTCGGCTTTGCTCTGCACATATCGCTCAGTCTGAGAAATTTGAATTTTATTTTTGACTTCTGAAATAACCCACGCTACTAATTCCTCAGTTTCGGGTCGTGGTATTAAAACATCTTTGTTTACTTTAAAAGGCAATCCGTAAAATTCGGTTTCGCCTAAAATGTATTGAATGGGTTGCTCTTGTTTTAAAGCTTCCAAAGCATTTATAATTGCATCTTGATTTTTAATTTTAAAATCAGGTTCCATTGCCAATTGTATTCGCGAGACTTTATAATAGGCATCAATTAACATAAAAAAGAAGCTATCGACTTCTTCTTTTCCATAAATAGCATATAATACTTCGTGAAATTTGTTTTTAATATCTTTTAACTTCATAAATCTTTAATCATCCAAACACCACAAGAATAGTGCCCTGTGTTTCCTAAAGCGCCTTTTAAATGTTTAAACCCATAACTTTCGTATATATGAATGGCTGCTTTAAGTTGCGGTGCCGATTCTAAATAGCATTGTTTATAACCCATTTTTTTTGCTGCTTGCATACACGTTTCAAATAGGAGCTTACCGTAACCTTTTCCTCGAACTTTTGGAGAAAAATACATTTTCTGAATTTCGCAAACATCAGCTTCAAAATCCTTTAACGGTTTTATACCTCCGCCACCTAATACAGCACCGTTATCATCAATAACATAATAAACATCATTACCATTTTGGTACGATTCGTACATGCTTGGTGTTTCGTTATCTGCATACGCAGTGCCTTCTAACGGAATTTTAAATTCGTGGAAACAAGCCCTTATAACCGCTTCAATTTGCGCATTATCTTCTTGTTTAATTTCTCGAATAACTATAGTATCTTTACGCACTTAAAATAGTGATTTTATGGAAGTGAAGATACTTAAATATAAAAATAAGAGCATGAAGCGTTTAATTATTTTATCAACAATATTATTTGCTTTTTTAAGCTGTTCGGTTAAAGAAAAGCCTGTGTTTTTAAATGTTGAAAACATAAAAATTATTGAATCTACTTCTAGTTATATTACGTTTACTGCTGATGCCTTATTTTTGAATCCGAATGACATTGGTGGTGAATTAAAAACAGATGAAATAAAAGTATTTGTTAATGATAATGAAATGGCAACCGTTTCAACCGAAAGTTTTAAAGTGCCCGCGAAAAAAGAATTCTCTATTCCTTTAAAAGCAAATATTCCTACCGATAGTATTTTTAGTAATAAAAGCCTTGGCGGATTAATTGGAAGCTTATTTAGCAAGAAACTTAAAGTGCAATATAAAGGTGATATTATATATAAAGTTTTAGGCTTTTCGTATACTTATAATATTGATAAAACAGAAGATGTAAAGATTAAATTATAATATTGATTTCGCACGAAACATATATAAAGCGCTGTTTAGAAATTGCTAAAAACGGATTAGGAACCACCAGGCCAAATCCCATGGTTGGTAGTGTTATTGTGCATAACAATAAAATTATAGGCGAAGGTTACACCAGTAAATTTGGCGGAAACCATGCCGAAGTAAATGCTATAAATGCTGTATCGAATACAGCCTTATTAAAAGAAGCTACACTATACGTAACATTAGAACCTTGCTCGCATTTTGGAAAAACACCACCTTGCTGCGATTTAATTATTAAACATAAAATACCAAATGTGGTAATTGGTTGTGTTGATGATAATATAAAGGTAGCAGGAAAGGGCATCGAAAAACTTAAAAAAGCGGGATGCCATGTTATTATTGGTGTTTTAGAAAATGAATGTAAAGCACACCTTGAACGTTTTTTTACTTTTCATAATAAGAAACGACCGTATATTACTCTAAAATGGGCTGAAACCACCGATGGCTTTATCGCTCCAAAAACTAAAAATGAGCAAAAACCCGTTTGGATTACTAATGCGTTTTCTAGACAAGTGACACATAAATGGCGCGCCGAAGAACAAGCTATTTTAGTAGGTACAAATACCGTTATTCAAGATAATCCGAGTTTAACAACAAGAGATTATATAGGGCAAAACCCAACTAGAGTTGTAATTGATAAAGAGAATAAGTTATCAAAAGATTATGCTGTTTTCAACAATGACGCTAAAACTATTGTTATTAACAAAAGGACTATTGATTTTTCAAAACATGTAGCGCAACAAATCTGTGATTTTTTGTTTCAAAACAACATAAATTCTGTAATCATAGAAGGTGGAAGTAAAACACTTCAAACCTTTATAGACGAAAACCTTTGGGATGAAGCACGTGTATTTACAGGACAAACTTTATTTAAAGGCGGCGTGAAAGCACCTTTATTTAACGGAAAACTAATTTTAGAAGAAAAAGTAGATACAGATCGTCTTAAAATTTATAAAAATGAAACTGACCACAGAAATTAAAAAATACATTAATAAAAGTGTTTTGTGTTGGTTAGCAACGGCATCAAAAGAAAACATACCCAATGTTTCTCCAAAAGAAATTTTTACTTACCACAAAACCGATAACATAATAATTGCAAATATTGCTTCTCCGCAAACGGTTAAAAATATAAAGCAAAATAAAAAAGTATGTATTAGTTTTATAGATATTTTGGTTCAAAAAGGGTTTCAATTAAAAGGTGAAGCACAAATTTTAGAAAAAACAGATTCAGAATTTAAAGAAATGCATAGTGTTTTACAAGAATTAACTGGCGGAAAATATCCTTTCACTACCATAACAAATGTTTTTATTGAACACGCTAAACCCATAATTGCACCTAAATACATGCTTTATCCAGAAACAAGTGAAGAAGCACAAATAGAAAGCGCTAAAAAAACATACAGATTATAAACCCTTTTTTTTAACACTTTAATTAAATGATTAAAACCATTATTTTCGATTTTGGAGATGTCTTTATTAATTTAGATAAACAAGGCACTATTAAAAGAACAAAAGAACTATTAGATTACGATATAATAACTGAAACAAAAAGCAAAGAAAATGAAACCATCTTCAGAGTAAATGATGATTATGAAAAAGGTCTTATTTCTACTAATGATTTTATTGATTTCTATTATAATTTAACAAAAAATGTTTCTAAAGAACAGATTACAAACCTTTGGAATAGCTTAATTAGAGATTTACCAAAGCACAGACTAGAATTTATAAAACAGCTTAAAAGTGAAAATGATTTCAACCTTATATTATTAAGCAACACTAATGAACTTCATATAAATTGGATTAAAAAGCATATTTCGTTTTACGAAGAATTTAAAGCTTGTTTTCATAAATTTTATTTATCTCATGAAATTCATTTAAGAAAACCCAACCGTGAAATTTTTGATTTTGTTTTAAACGAAAATCATTTAAAAGCTAACGAGTGTTTATTTATTGACGACACTAAACAAAATACAGACGCAGCTTCACAATTAGGAATGCAAGTTTGGAATAACAATCCGAATACCGAAGATGTAACAAATCTTTTCAATATTAAAAATCATTTATTTGACTGAAAAAGACACTTATAAAACGATTAATACATCGACTAAGGCTGTTTTATTTAAAGATAAAAACTCTAAGTTTTTTGGTTATGCCTACGCAATAACTTCTGAAGATGATGTAAAATTGTATATTAAAAAATTAAAAAAAGAACATCATGCTGCAAGACATTGGTGTTATGCCTATCAAATTGGTACAGAAAACATAGTATACCGAGTAAACGACGATGGCGAGCCGAATAATTCGGCAGGTATGCCCATTTTCGGGCAAATACAATCTTTTGAAGTTACTAATATTTTAATTGTGGTGATTCGGTATTTTGGCGGTGTTAAATTAGGTGTTAGCGGTTTAATTAATGCCTATAAAACTACAGCGCAATTAACACTTGAAGCTTCTAAAATTTTAGAAAAAACAATTAATGTAGATTATCTTATTACATTCGATTACAAAAACATGAACACCGTAATGCGTATTATTAAAGAAAAAAACTTAAACATTACCAATCAAAAGCTAGAAATAGATTGCCAAATAACTATCGCGGTAAGAAAAAAAGAAGCCTATCAAGTTTTTGAGATTTTTAATATGCTATTCGAAATCGACATCAAACAACTATAAATTATAGTTTAATGGCTTCTAAAATGTATTTTGGAGCTCTAACTGGTCTATTTGTTTTCATATCAATAAAAACTAAAGTGGTTTCAGCAGTTGTTAAAATTTCGCCTTTTTCATTTGTAATTTCATACTCAAATTCAATTTTAGCTGTGGGCCTGTTTTTTAGTTGAGTTTTCACATTAATTACATCATCATAACAGGCTGATTTTTTATAGTTTATGTTTAATAAAACAACTGGTAACATAATCCCATTTTCTTCCATGGTTTTATAAGAAACACCTTGTTTTCGTAACCACTCAATACGCCCCATTTCAAGATATAATGCATAATTACCGTGATATACTACTCCCATTTGGTCTGTTTCACCATATCTCACTCTTATTTGTATTTCGTCGAATTTCATAGGGATTATTAAATATTTTTTTGTAGTTTCGGCTAGAGCTTAAACATGAGGAAAAAATTCTAGAAATTCAATAGTAAATCATTTTTTTTTTAAGAAATTTGTTCACATATTTGCCAAACCAACGAGGGAAATGGGAATTTCAATTTTTCATTTTAACAGCTAATTAACAAAAACTACAAAATTTCACAATGAGTATAACTGCGCAATCGGTATGGAATAATTGTCTAGAATTCATAAAAGATAACATCCAACCGCAAGCATACAAAACTTGGTTCGAACCTATAAAAGCAGTTAAACTTAGCGATAATGCTTTAAGCATTCAAGTACCTAGCAAATTTTTCTACGAGTGGCTTGAAGAGCATTATGTTAAAATCTTAAAAGTATCATTAACTAAAGAATTAGGCGAAAAAGCTAAACTGGTTTACATAATTAAAATGGAAAACACGTATGGCAACAAACAACCTTTTACCGAAAAAATACCAAGTGCTAACCGAAGTACTTTAAAATCACAGGATGTTGACATTCCTTTAAACAATAAAAATCCAGAATTACGCAATCCGTTTGTAATTCCTGGCATTAGAAATGTTAAGATTGAATCTCAACTTAACCCTAATTACAGTTTTGAAAACTTTTTAGAAGGCGATTCTAATCGCTTGGCACGAAGCGCAGGATTAGCTGTTGCTTCAAAACCAGGAGGCACATCGTTTAACCCATTACTTGTTTTTGGTGGTGTTGGCTTAGGTAAAACACATTTAGCACATGCTATTGGTGTCGATATTAAAGATAAATACCCAGAAAAAACGGTTTTATATATTTCTGCTGAAAAATTCACACAACAATATATAGACTCCGTTAAAAAGAATAATAGAAATGATTTTATTCATTTTTATCAAATTATCGATGTCCTTATTATTGACGATGTTCAATTCCTTTCAGGAAAGTCTGGAACTCAAGATGTTTTCTTTCATATTTTTAACCATTTACATCAAAACGGAAAACAAGTTATTTTAACAAGTGACAAAGCCCCTGTTGATATGCAAGATATTGAACAACGTTTATTATCTCGCTTTAAATGGGGACTTTCTGCCGAATTGCAAAACCCAGATTTTGAAACACGCGTTTCTATTCTTAAAAATAAATTATATAGAGACGGTGTAGAAATGCCAGAAGATATTGTTGAGTATGTTGCTAAAAACATTAAGACCAATGTTAGAGAATTAGAAGGTGCTATTATTTCGCTAATTGCGCAATCCTCATTCAACAAAAAAGAAATCACTATAGAACTTGCAAAACAAATTGTCGAGAAATTTGTTAAAAACACAAAACGCGAAGTATCTATTGACTATATCCAAAAAATTGTATCAGATTATTTTCAAATGGATGTCGATACGCTTCAATCTAAAACCAGAAAACGCCATATTGTACAAGCAAGACAACTCGCTATGTTTTTTGCAAAAAAACTTACAAAAGCATCATTAGCAAGCATTGGCTCTCAAATAGGAAAACGCGACCATGCAACAGTATTACACGCTTGTAAAACGGTAGACAATCTTTCTTCAACCGATAAGCAATTCAGAAAATATGTTGAAGATATTACAAAAAAACTTTCGGTTTAATCAATAAAATTATCTCCCGATAGTGATCGAGTTCGCAGAAAATTATTATGACTAAAATTCTCATGGTTTGCTTAGGCAATATTTGTCGTTCGCCATTAGCCGAAGGCATTTTACGTTCCAAAATTCCCGACAATACATTTCTAGTAGATTCTGCTGGTACTGCAAATTATCATGTTGGTAAAACCCCCGATAAACGCTCAGTTGCTATCGCAAAAAAGCATGGTTTAGATATTTCTCATTTAAAAGGGCGACAATTTGGTGTGGCCGATTTTGATACTTTCGATCTGATTTATGTTATGGACGAATCAAATTTTAAGAATGTAATTGCTTTGGCTAGAAATGATGAAGACATAGCAAAAGTGACATTTATCTTAAATGAAATTTACCCCAATCTAAACTACAATGTTCCAGACCCATATTACGGTGGAGACGAAGGTTTCGAGACTATTTACAACATGCTTAATGAAGCTTGCGATAACATTGTAAAGAAATTAAACCCCTAGTTTTTAGTTTAAAAAAGCATCTTATTTATTAACTTTACTTAAAAAGATGCATTATGAAAACACTTTATTTAACACTTCATTTTTGCGGTTCTATCTTATTTGGATTTTCACAAACCATTGAACTTCAGGATTTTGGACCTGATTTTTCAGCTCCAGTAGAAATTACAAATGCAGGAGATAGCAGGCTATTTATTGTTGAACAAGCGGGCATTATAAAAATCCTAAATTCAGACGGAACGGTAAACCCTACGCCATTTTTAAATATAACAGCAAAAGTTGGCTCTGGTGGCGAACGCGGATTACTGGGTTTAGCCTTTGCTCCCGATTATGCCACAACAGGAAGGTTTTATGTGAATTATACAGACAACACAAGCAATTCAACACCAAACACCATAATTGCCAGATACACCGTAAGCACAAATCCAGATATTGCAAACGATAATGAAACGGTAATACTTACAATTAATCAACCTTTTAGCAACCATAATGGAGGTAAATTAGCTTTTGGACCAGACGGCTTTTTATATATTGGTACTGGAGACGGAGGAGGTAGTGGCGACCAAGGAGATAGAGCGCAAAACACAAGCCATTTATTAGGCAAGCTTTTGCGCATCAATGTAAGCGGAAGTACCTACAGCATTCCTAGTTCAAATCCATTTTCAGGTTCAGCAAATGGACAAAATGACCCACGCCCAGAAATTTATGCTATAGGTTTAAGAAATCCTTGGAAATTTTCCTTTGATAAAACGAATGGCGATTTATGGGTTGCCGATGTTGGACAAAATGCTTTTGAAGAGATAAACAAAGTATCTAGGTCTGGAACACCTGGCGATAATTACGGCTGGAGATGTTATGAAGGCAACAACCACACCTTTAATCTAAGTGGGAACTGCCCTTCTGGATTTAATGAAACTATTACACCTATCGCTGAATATCCTCATGTTGGTAACCAATGCTCTGGCTCAATAACTGGTGGTTATGTGTATAGAGGAACTAAGTACCCAAGTTTTATTGGAAAGTATTTTTATGCAGATTATTGCACCCGAGAAATTGGAATTTTAACCTATACAGGTTCTAGTTGGTCTATGGCTACTCAAACATCTAATATTGTGGATAGCTGGATTTCTTTTGGCGAAGACAGTAACGGCGAAATTTATATCGCTAACCCTTCAAAAGTTTATAAAATAATTGACCCAAATTTAAGCACAGAAGAAAATAATTTGTTTAATTTTAAACTATACCCCAATCCATCAAATAGTGATGTGGCTTTGCATTTACCTTCTAAATTCGATATCGTGGAATCTATTTCTATTTTCAACATTCACAGTCAAAAAATTAAAAGCTTTTCAAAACCAAATAAACAAATAATTAATATTTCTACAATAAATTACAAAAGTGGTTTATATTTTATAGAAATTCACCTCAGCAACTCATCAAAAATTACAAAAAAACTTATAGTAAATTAAATGGAAAATCAACTTGGTCATTTATATCTTATCCCAACAACATTAGGCGACAACGCACCTCTTGAGGTTTTACCAATGTCTGTAAAAAAAATTATTGAACAAACAAACACTTATATTGTTGAAAATGAAAAAACAGCGCGTCGATTTATAAAAAAGATAAGTTCGGGGAAATCGCAAGCTGCTTTAAATATTTTTCATCTAAATAAATTTACAGATGCTAGCGAATTACCCGAATTTATAGAACCCTGCTTAAAAGGTATAAACGTTGGTCTTTTATCTGAAGCGGGTTGCCCAGGCGTTGCAGATCCGGGTGCCGATGTTGTAAAATTAGCACATCAAAAAAACATAAAAATTATTCCTTTAGTTGGGCCCTCATCTATTTTAATGGCAATGATGAGCTCTGGCCTGAATGGACAAAATTTTGCTTTTAATGGCTACTTACCCATTGATAAAGCTGAAAGAAAAAAAGAGATAAAACGTTTAGAACGCTTATCGTTTGAACGTAATCAATCACAAATTTTTATTGAAACACCATACAGAAACAATAAAATGGTTGA
>Ga0316189_10000384_pt1 | contig 43767 bp, 37 predicted proteins | sample LowCovwburrow_MG_FD_204930 | JGI IMG/M metagenome (GOLD analysis project Ga0316189, IMG submission 204930) | Coastal sediment microbial communities from Maine, United States - Lowes Cove worm burrow | ecosystem: Environmental > Aquatic > Marine > Coastal > Sediment | place: USA: Maine... | reverse complement strand
TTCAGCCTAGTTAAATCAAAAAAGAGTTTCCTCACCACTTCGTTATTTTGGAATGATATTCTTAATTTGATCTAGGCTATTTTAAAAACTGTTGTAAGCCATCCGCTATTTTTCGATCATTCGATAAACGTGGGATCTTATTTTGACCTCCAAGTTTACCAATTGACTTCATATAAGCCTGAAACCCATCTTTTTCCACTTTAGTGATAACCAAAGAACATAAAATTTTACCCTCTATCAAATCAAAATAATATGAATTTTGTTTTTGCATAGAAGCTTCAATTTTCGAAGAAAAAGCATCTATATTGCTAGGTTCATTTTCAAACTCTATAAACCATTCATGATACGGTAATCCATTTTGCGGATTTGTTTGTGGTGCAACCGTAAATTCATTTACAGAAATACTTGTTCCTTCTGTAGCGGCTTTTAAGGCATGTTCAACTTCCTTGCCAATAACATGTTCCCCAAAAGCTGAAATAAAATGTTTGATTCGACCCGTTACGATGATCCGATAAGGTTTTAAAGAAGTAAATTCAATAGTATCTCCAATATTATAGGCCCACAAACCAGCATTTGTAGAAATTATAAGCACATAATTAATCCCTAATTCAACATCTGCAATTGAAAGACGCTCTGGATTTTCATTATAAAATTCATCTGCTTTGATAAACTCATAAAAAATTCCGTTTTTCAACAGGAGCAACATTCCTTTTTCATTTTGCTTGTCCTGATATGCAAAAAAGCCTTCTGATGCCGGAAATAATTCTATTGAGTCTACCTTCTTGCCAATTAATTTTTGAAATTTGTTCCGATAAGGTTCATAGTTTACACCTCCATATACAAACAAATTAAAATTGGGAAAAATCTCACTAATGTTCTTACCTGTTTTGGCAATTAATTTTTCAAAATACATTTGCACCCATGAAGGTATTCCGCTAATTAGCGTCATATCACTATCAACGGTCTCCTCAACGATGGTATTAACTTTGGTTTCCCAATCATCAATACAATTGGTATCCCAACTTGGCATTCTATTACTTTGTAAATAAGCCGGTACATAGTGTGCAACAATTCCGGATAAGCGCCCAGTTTTAATTCCGTTTTTTTCATCGATTATCGGACTTCCTTGTAAAAAAATAAGTTTCCCATTTACAAAGTTGGCGTTTCCTGTTTCGGCTATATACATTAAGAGTGCATTTCGAGCCGCCTTTACATGAAAAGGCATTGATTCTTTAGTTAGTGGAATATATTTTGCGCCCGAAGTTGTTCCCGAAGTTTTTGCAAAATATAAAGGTTTCCCTCTCCATAACACATCACTCTTACCTTCTAAAATTTGCTGGATATAGCCTTTTAAGCCTTCGTAATCTCTAACGGGTACTTGCTCTTTAAAGTCATTATAAGTAGTAATAGATCCAAAATTATGATCACTACCAAAACGTGTATGTTTTGCTTGTTTTATTAATTTTTGAAAGACCTTTTCCTGTGTTTTCACAGGTGAATTTGCCCACTTATAGACACGTTTCTGAATACGCTTGGCAATAGGAACAGCAAGTATAGATTTAACCTTCATATTCATTCAAAATCTATATAATTAATTGGGTTTATTGGGAAACCGTCATTCCATAATTCAAAATGTAAATGTGGCCCGGTTGTTAATTTTCCTGTTGAACCGGCATTTGCAATAACTTCACCTGATTTTACCAAGTCACCTTGTTCTTTATGTAAGGTTTCATTATGCTTATAAACGCTGATAAAGTTCTTAGGATGCTCTAAAATAATAACAAAACCAGTATCTGCCGTAAAGCCCGTGAATATAACCGTACCGTCGGCAACGGCTTTTATAGGCGTATCTTTTGTTACCGCAATATCAATTGCGTAATGTTTTTCTTTAGGATTATAAAAGTCAGAAATTTGACCTTTTACAGGAGAACTAAATACAATGTCGGTTTTTTTTGTAGCTTCTTCAAAAACTGAAAATCGATCTTCTCTTTCTATTTCTTGTCTAAAAATTGAATCAGTTTCTGATGGTTGTAGATCAATATCCTCAATACGCATTTGTTCAATGATAGAATCTTTATTAATCGTTACATCTTCAATTTTACCTGTTAATACTTTTTGGATGTTTTGAATGTAAATATCATTAACTGTTAACTGTTGTTCAAGTGAATCAACTTTATAAACCAAGTCTGATGCTTGTTTTTTTAATGCAGAAGATGAATATCCTGGAATATATTCTCTAAAAGGGGTAAAAGCCATTATAAAAGCCGTTAGCCCTATGAGCAATAAGGTAAAAACACCTCCAAATACAAATACATTCAGCCGATTTAGCTTAAATGAAAAACGTTCTTCGAATGAATCTTCATTTAATACAACCAACCTATATTTATACGTTAGTTTTTCCTTTAATTTACTTTTTTGCTTTTTGTTTTTTGCCATTTCCTATTAAAGCAAATATACAATGTAAAATTGAGTTATTAAGGTGTTATACTAGCCAAAATATGATATGAGTCTATAGTTAAAAAATACACTTAAATCGTTTTTTATTATTAAAAAGCTTTGTTTAGTTTTGTGTTTTATTTATTGACCATTTAACATAATATGAAAAAAATCACTAAAATTTTATTCTTCTTTTTATCAATATCTTTTTTTACTTTATCTAGTTATTGTCAACAAAAACCTGTTGAGATAACGTTTAAACGGAATGATGATAAATCAATAGATTTTTATTTTAAAAAGACTAGTCCTGGAAGCACCTATATAATTGTAAATTTTAATCGATTAGAAAACGCTAAAACTAAACCAATTATTAAAAAAACTGTAAAAGGGTTCACAGGTAATTTGTTAAAACTTGAGCCTTACGATGATAAAAAAAGTATTAACTTTTCATATACATATTCGTATATATTGGGTAATTCTAAAGCTAAGGTAGAAAGTCAATTTAAATACGTATTACCATTTAAACATGGCAAAGAAGTGCAAGTTCATGATCTTAATTATTTAGGGGAAAAATTTGGTAATGCTGAACCAAAAAATTTTAAATCAATTCAATTTTTAACAAGCCCAAATGATACTGTCTATGCTTCCAGAAAAGGGCTCGTTGTGGAAATAAAAAATGAATATTCCGAAGATACTACCACAGAATACAGTTATAAAAATAAGGCAAATCATATTATAATTGAACATGAAGATGGTACATTGGCAAAATATGGGGTACTTAAAAAAAATAGTATCCTAGTTAAAGTAGGAGATAAAGTATACCCTTCAAAACCTATTGCAATTGCAGGAACTTATGACAAGCCTGAAAATAGTCAACTCAGATTTGAAGTTTATTTTTTGGATAATGAGATTATTACTTCACGTAAATTAGGTGAAAAACAAACTCTCGCCAGTCAAAAACATTTTTATGCTTTTGTAAACCCTTTTTTTCATACTAAAAGTAATACCACACATTTAAATTCAGGTGAAAAATATATTGCTACTTGTAGTGATGAAATTATCGAACTAGAAATGTCAAAACGTGAAAAGAAGAAATGGCTAAAAATGAAAAGTAAATAAATACATTAATTTTTATAAAAATTCATTTCATCTATATATTGCCATACTTTGCAGGGTAGTAAGGGTTGTATATTCTTTTTTGATGCAATAGCTTTTCTGATGAATGTTGAAGATATTTCCATAATTGGAGCATCAACTTTATAAATTTTTGGATGCTCATCAAATTGTGTTTTTGTAAGACTGTCTCTATGTACTCTTGGGTAGACATATATATCTTGATTATCTAAAATAACCTCATAATTTTTCCATTTATGGAACGAAGCTAAATTATCTTCACCCATAATTAAGTTAAACTTATGCTCAGGGTATTTTTCAGATATATGTGCTAAAGTATTAACCGTATAGCTGGGCTGTGGTAATTTAAATTCAATATTAGACGCTTTTAACTTAGGATAATCTTCTGTTGCTATCTGTACTAGTTGATAGCGATGATTATCGGCTAATAGAGAAGACTTTTTCTTAAATGGATTGTGTGGTGTAACTACCATCCAAACCTCGTCTAGATCTGAAAATTCAACCATATGATTTGCAATGGCCAAATGCCCGATATGAATAGGGTTAAAGGTGCCAAAATATAAACCTATGTTCATTTTGTAACTTTTTTTTTAACACCAACAAAATCTGCAACCAATCCTTCAGCTTCTTTTTGAGCTACAGCTAAGTCATGATTTTTAATAATCCTATCAAATTGTGGAGCAGTAGCCAGCTCAATTGAAGCTTTTGCAATTCGCATATTTATTTTATCGTCACTTTCTGTCTTTCTCTTTTTTAAACGAATCTTCAACTCGTCAACACTTGGTGGTTTTACAAAAACCGCTAATGTTTCTTTTGGATATTTCTTCTTAATACGCAAACCTCCAACAACATCTATATCAAAAATAACATGTTTACCTAAAGCCCAAATACGTTCAATTTCACTTTTTAGAGTACCATAAAAATTATCACGATATACCTCTTCCCATTCTAAAAACTCATGGTTCTTAATCTTGCTCTTAAACTCTTTGGCTGATAAATAATAATAGTCTTTTCCTTCTTTTTCTTCACCACGTTTCTCTCTTGAAGTAGCCGAGATAGAAAATTCTAAATTCAGATAATCAATCCCTAGTAAATGTCTTACAATAGTTGTTTTGCCAGAACCGGAGGGAGCTGAAAATACAATTAGTTTTCCTTTATTTTTGGAAAAATGTTTGTTCAATGCCATTTTTTATAAAAATCCTATTTAGTCTTTTTAGTTGTTTTTTTATTAAACTTATAATCTAATTATCAAGTAATTACATAAATAAAATACTACTTAGTTTGTTTTATTCATAAGGGAATCAACAAAATAATGCCAATAATTGCTTATAATACATTCAATAATTGCTCTTTTATCTTCTCCAGTTCATCTTTCATTTGAACTACCACTTTTTGCATAGGTGCATAGTTAGATTTAGAACCTAAAGTATTGATCTCTCTCCCTATTTCCTGTGAAATAAATCCTAATTTTTTTCCGTTGGAATCACTTCCGTTGAGCTCTTTTAAAAAGTAATCCAAATGATTATTCAAACGAACTTTCTCTTCCGTAATATCCAATTTTTCTAAATAATACATTAATTCCTGCTCAAACCGGTTTTCATCAACCTCTGCTTTTAAATCAACTACAGATTTGTTTAGTTTTTCACGAACGTGTACCATTCTATCCTTATCAATATCAATAACATCATCAGCCAATTTTTGAATCGCATTTATTCTATCCAAAAAATCTTGTTTAAGTACTTCTCCCTCGTCATTTCTATAAATGGTTATCTCATTAATTGCTTTTTCAACACCTTCTTCAATTGATTTCCATTCTTTTTCGTCTAATTCTTCTCGTTCAGTTTTTAATGCATCAGGTAATCGCATTGCTATTTCAAGTGTATTGTCGGCAGAAGTAACTGCTATTTGTCGTAATTGATCGATATAATTATTTACTACAGCCTTATTGATAACAGTAGTAGTTTCTTCACCGGTAACCTCAACAAAAATTGAAAATTCAATTTTTCCCCGAACCAATCGACTAGATAGATTCTTACGAACTACCAGCTCTTTCTCTTTATAAGTCCCGGGAATTCTAACATTTAAATCTAAATTCTTACTGTTTAAAGATTTGATTTCAATAGTTACTTTTTTTTGAGGTAATTGAACTATGTTTTTACCATAGCCGGTCATTGATTGTATCATGAATTTTCTATAAAAATTAAGCAAAGTTACGCAATTAAAAAATTTCTTTAACAAACTACTTATTTGGTAGTATTATTAGATAATTATGTGCTTTCCTAGGTAGGTTTTGAGTTGCTTTTTGTTACCAAATAAACACCTGTAAAAATTAAAATAGCTGCAACAATTTTTACTGCATTCAGACTGTCTTTTTGTGCCACAAGAGCAAAGGTGGAAGCAATTAAAGGCTGTAAATATATAAAAGCACTTAAGGTTGTTGGTTTTAATTTTGAAAGCGCAAATAAATTGAATAAGTAAGCAAAAAAGGTTGTAAAAATCACTACAAAACCAATATTGAAATAGATGTTTGTAGGTATCCTATGCCAATTTATTTCTTGCACTTCATTAAACCCAAAAGGGATTACCAAAATCAATCCGAAAAGGTATAACCACTTAATAAGTGTAATTGCATTGTATTTTTGGGTTAGTTTTTTAACTATTACCAAATACAAGCCATAGGAAGTTGCATTTACCAAGATCAATATATTTCCATAGAATGGATTGTCGCCAGGTGTTATACTTTGACCATAAATAATTAAAACAACAGCTCCTATTAATCCAATTAGAATGCCTAATACTTTAATTAGTGTAATTCGCTCCTTTAAAATTATTGCCGACAGAATTAATACTATGATAGGTGAGGTAACCATTATAACCGAAGCATTTATAGGGCTTGTCATACTTAACCCTTTAAAAAAAGCCAACATATTTAAACAGACACCAAAAACTGCCGCTAAGAATATTCTAAAAAAATCTGATCTTTCTATTTTTTGTTTGCTAAGAAAAAGGCTCAAAACCCAAAAAAGTATTGTGGCTCCTAAAACACGAATAACAATAAAGCCAAAAGGTTTTACATAGGTTGGCATTACATCTTTGGCAATTGTATAATTTACTCCATATATGAGTGCTACTAAAAATGCTGCTATGTAGGCACTTGTTTTGTTTTGCATGGTTTAAGTTTATTGAAAACAAAAAGTAACAACAATACCAATAAAAATTAGGCATCATCATTACTTTTAATGTTTTAAAACCCTTCATGTGATAAGGGTGATATTACTACTTTGCTTCGTCGTAACGTCTTTCTACATCATTCCAGTTTATAACATTAAAAAATGCACTTATATAATCTGGTCTGCGATTTTGATAGTTTAAATAGTAAGCATGTTCCCAAACATCAATTCCTAAAATTGGAGTCCCTCCACAACCTACGCCCGGCATTAATGGATTATCTTGATTAGGAGTAGAACATATTTCAACCTTACCTCCTTTATGAACACAAAGCCATGCCCAACCAGAACCAAAACGCGTTGCAGCAGTTTTGGCAAATGCATCTTTAAAATTATCAACTGAAGAAAATTCAGCTTCAATAGCATCTTTTAATGCCCCAGATAAATATCCTTTACCCTCTGGATTCATTACTTCCCAATATAAACGATGATTATAAAAACCTCCACCGTTATTTCTAACAGCCGAATTGTTCATGTCTAGGTTTGTTAAGATATCTTCTATAGACTTTCCGTCAAGGTTGGTGCCAGCAATGGCATTATTTAAATTGTTTGTATAACCATTATGATGTTTAGTATGGTGAATTTCCATTGTTCTAGCATCTATATTTGGTTCTAAGGCATCGTAAGCGTAGCCTAATTTTGGTAATTCAAAAGCCATGATTTTATATTTTTTATGTTAAACTTATTTATATTTTCAACTAAAGTTGGATAAAATTTTATTGTGACTCAAAGATAGAAACTTTGAAATGAAAAGCCTATTGAATGATATAGAATATTGTTATTGAATCATTAAGTAAACCTATTGAACACGAATCTTACCAAACTCTTCAACAACGGCATTATGCGTTACAGGGCGTTTTTTAAAATATTGTATTAATTGTTGCTTTTCATTTTCAGTGGCACCTAACTGATTTAAAATATTTTGAAGGTGCATTTTCATATGCCCTTCTTGAATACCTGTAGTTACCAAAGCTCTTAAGGCGGCAAAATTTTGGGCCAATCCCGCAACGGCAACTATCTGCATCAATTCTTTGGCTGTAGGTTTTTGTAATAATTCTAACGATAATTTTGCTAAAGGGTGTAACCCCGTTAATCCTCCAACCGTTCCTAAAGCAAGTGGAATTTTTATCCAAAATCTAAAAATACCATCATTAATTTCACAATTTGTCAAGCTTTTATAATTGCCATCTTTCGAGGCATAGGCATGTGCTCCTGCTTCTACCGCTCTAAAATCATTACCAGTTGCTAATACAACAGCATCAATTCCGTTCATAATACCTTTATTATGAGTAACTGCTCGATGTGGTTCTACATTTGCAATTTGAACTGCCTGACAAAACTTTTGCGCAAACTCTTCAGCATTTTCTCCCAGATCTTCAACTTTACAACTTACTTCGGCCCTTACTAGGCAATCAGGAATATAATTTGACAAAATACTCATCACGATTTCAATTCCCTCCTTACGGAAAGTCTTAGCAATAGCCTCCAAGCAAGAATTTATGAAATTAGCTCCCATGCTATCTTTTGTTTCGAAACTAACATGTAATTGACAGTAATTTTTGAGCTTATCCGTTTTATCTCTAAGTTCAATATCTAGAATACCGCCACCACGTTTACGCATATTTTTCGTAATCTCTTCGGTAGCTTCCAATAATTTAGGTTTAATGATTTCAAAATAAGATTTCAATTCAGAAAAATCTCCATCAAACATAAAATGTACTTGTCCAATTTTTGTTGTTGAAAGTACTTTTGATTTAAATCCACCCCGAGAACTCCAAAATTTGGCTACCAAAGAAGCCGCAGCAACTACTGAACTTTCTTCTACGGCCATTGGAATCACATATTCTTCACCGTTAATAACAAAGTTCGGGGCCACTCCGTAGGGTAAATAAAAATTTGAAATTGTATTTTCTATAAACTCATCGTGTAGCTGTTGCAAACGCTCATCTTCATTCCAATATTTTTTTAAAACTCTTATAGCTTCATCGGCATCAACAAAAAAAGCTTTTGCAAGCCAATTAATTTTTTCCTGTTTCGTGAATTTAGAAAAGCCAGATATGGTTTTGGTCATTGATCAAGATACTTTTTAGAGTTTCAAAGATACTAAAAGTTAAAAGCTTCTATTAAAAATTCGATACACTAAAAACTTATTTATTATATGATTTAGACTGATTTTTGATGAAAATTCCGTAAACTTGGCAATCTTTTTATACGATTATCATAATTTATGGTAAAATAAATACCCCTTAGGTATTATAATGATAATTGAAAATAGTATTAAATACATGAAAAAACTACTTATTCTATTGATTGCTTTTTCAGCGACGGTATCGGCGCAAAAAAAAGAAATTACACTTGAAGATATTTGGTCGGACGGAACATTTGAAGCAGAGTCTCTAAACTCTTTTCATTCAATGAATATTGGTGATTTCTATACTATTTTAAATTCTGATAGTGAAACAAATACTACTAGTTTAGATAAATATAATTACAAAACTCTGGAAATGGTTGAGAGTATTGTAGATAGTAAAAACCTTGACGGAATTGAAAATTTCGACAGTTATGAATTTGATGAAAACGAGACCAAGCTACTTTTAGGAATGGACTCTGAACAAATCTATAGACGTTCATCCCTTGGTAAGTATTATGTGTATGATATTGCTTTAAAAACGTTACAATTAGTATCGGAAAATAAAATTCAAGAACCCTCTTTTTCACCTGATGGAAATAAAGTAGCCTACGCTTATAACAATAATATTTATATAAAAAACTTAATTAATAACGGAACCATTCAAGTTACCGCTGACGGTCAAAAAAATAAGATCATCAATGGTATTGCCGATTGGGTCTATGAAGAAGAATTTGGGATTGTAAGAGCATTTGACTGGAATGGAAATTCCGATAAACTTGCTTTTCTACGTTTTGATGAAACCGAAGTGCCTGAATTTTCTATGGATATGTATGGTAAAGGTTTATACCCTACTCAACAAGTGTTTAAATATCCTAAAGCAGGTGAAAAAAACGCTTTGATTTCTTTACACATTTTCAATTTGAATACAAAAAAAAGTGCTCAGGTTGATTTAAAAGAAAAGGCACAATATTATATCCCAAGAATTGAGTGGACGAATAATTCGAATGCCTTGGCGGTTACTACCTTAAATCGTCATCAAAATAATTTGAATTTATTATTTGTTAATGGATCTACACTCGAATCGTTTATAGTCTTGAACGAAAAAGATGCAGCTTATGTTGACATAACCGACAACTTGACTTTCTTAAAAGATAACAGCTTTCTTTGGACGAGTGAAAAAGACGGCTTCAATCATATCTACCACTATGATGCTTCCGGTAAATTAAAGAATCAAATAACCAATGGCAACTGGGAAGTCACAAATTATTATGGTTATGACTCTAAAACAAAACGTATTTTTTATCAATCTACTGAAGATGGTTCAATAAATCGCTCTATCTATTCTATTAAATTGAATGGGAAAAACAAACAACGTTTAAGTTCTAATTCAGGCACCAATAGTGCTGCGTTTAGTAATAGTTTTAATTACTATGTCAATACTTTTTCTAGTGCTAATACACCAAATATCTACACGCTAAACGAGGCTAAATCTGGCAATCAATTAAAAGAAATAAAAAACAATAAAGCTTTATCTGAAAAACTTAATGATTACAATATTTCTAACAAAGAGTTTTTTACCGTTAAAACTGCAAATGGTGATTTCAATGCCTGGATGGTAAAACCTGCTGATTTTGATCCTAACAAAAAGTATCCGTTATTTATGTATCAATATTCAGGCCCCGGTTCTCAGTCTGTTTCAAATAGTTGGGGAGGGAGTAATGACTATTGGTATCAAATGCTTGCACAAAAAGGATATATCATTGCATGTGTTGATGGTAGAGGAACGGGTTTCAAAGGAAGTGATTTTAAAAAAGTAACCTATAAAGAACTTGGTAAATACGAAATTGAAGATCAAATTGATGCTGCAAAAGAACTAGGAAAACTCGATTATATCGACCAGAATAGAATTGGTATATGGGGTTGGAGCTTTGGTGGTTATATGTCGTCATTGGCAATTACCAAAGGAGCTGACGTATTTAAAATGGCCATTGCAGTTGCTCCTGTAACATCATGGCGATTTTATGATACCGTTTATACCGAACGTTATATGCAAACTCCTCAAGAAAATGCTAATGGTTATGATGAAAATTCACCCATCAACCACGTTGAAAAATTGAAAGGAGCATATATGTTGGTTCATGGTTCCGGAGATGATAATGTGCATGTGCAAAATACCACAAGAATGGTTAATGCTTTGGTAGAAGCAAATAAACAATTCGACCTATTTATTTACCCAGACAGAGCTCACAGTATTAAAAAAGGAACAAACACACGCTTGCACTTATACAATAAAATGACTGCTTTTATTGATGCTCATTTAAGTGGTGCAAATAATAAAATCACTACTAAAAAAGAAATTAAAAATTAACTAACACCCTATAAATTATGTCAAATATTACGAAGCAACCACATCAGAAAGAACTTTTCGGACACCCAGTCGGGTTATATGTATTATTCTTTACCGAAATGTGGGAACGTTTTTCTTATTATGGAATGCGAGCAATTTTGGTTTTATACTTAGTTGCTAAGACAAGTGAGACAAATGCTGGTTTAGGATGGACGAATGGAGAGGCTTTAGCACTTTATGGATGGTATACCATGTTGGTTTATGTAGCCTCAATACCAGGAGGTTGGATTGCAGATAAATTTCTAGGTCAGAAGAAATCTGTATTGATTGGTGGAATTTTATTGGTAGTTGGTCATAGTATATTAGCTATTGAACAAATGTGGGCTTTTTATTCTGGATTAGGATTTATTATTGCAGGGGTAGGTATGTTAAAACCTAATATTTCTACAATGGTAGGTGGCTTATACCAACAAGGAGATATTAGACGCGATAAAGGCTTTACGATTTTTTATATTGGAATTAATGTTGGTGCCTTTTTGTCAAGTTTAATTGTTGGCACTGTGGGTGAAGTTTATGGCTGGCATTACGGTTTTGGTTTAGCTGGTATTGGCATGGCTTTAGGACTTATTCAATATTTATTCGGGCAAAAACATCTGGCTCATGTTGGTAATTATTTAGGCGCATCCAAAAATAAAGAAGAAAAAGAGGCCTTAAAGAATCCTTTAACAAAAATTGAAAAAGACAGAGTTGTCGTATTATTTATTTCATTCTTACTAGTGATTGTTTTTTGGGGTGCATTTGAACAAGCCGGGGGCTTAATGAATATTTATGCTTCTGAAAAAACAGATAGAATACTTTCTTTTTCTTTACCATTTATAGGTAATGAAATTCCCGCCTCTTGGTTTCAATCGTTAAATGCAATGTTTATTATATTTTTGGGAACAAGCGTAGCCGGTTATTGGGCAAGTCGTAAGTTAAAAGGAAAATTATCTACGGGTTTATTCAAAATGATTATTGGTCTAATTATTATGGGAACTGGTTTCTTTTTTATGTCTGCCGCCGCGGGTGAATTTAATAGTAATGGATCTTCAGCGATGTACTGGCTAGTATTGGCTTATTTATTTCACACTGTAGGTGAATTATGTATATCACCAGTGGCCTTATCTTATATAACAAAATTAGCGCCTTTAAAATATGCTTCGTTAATGATGGGAGTTTATTTTGCTATGACTGGTTTTGGAAATAAATTAGCTGGATTGCTAGGAGAATCTGCTTCCGAATTTGGTGAGCTATCTGTATTTACTGGAATTGCCATTTTCTGCTTATTATTTGGACTTTTAGTAATGATATTCAGGAAAAAATTAGAAGCTTTAACACATGGTGCTGAAGACGATGAGCATATAATAAATGATGAAACTGAAGGATTTGAATTAGCAGATAATTAATAATATCAATAAAACCTTATATTTTGAAGTATAAGGTTTTGGCATTTTATAATCACCCTAAATTTTATTTATGAAAACCGATATAGAAAATCTTTTTAAAGACCAAGTCATGGGTCACCCTGCGGGCTTATTTGTGCTTTTTTTTACGGAAATGTGGGAACGTTTTTCCTTTTACGGAATGCGTATTCTATTGGTATTATTTCTTACCGCACCAATTTTAAGCGACAATCCCGGATGGGAATGGCCTCGTGAACATGCACTGGCTTTAATTGGTACATATGCCTCTTTATTGTACTTAACACCAATTATTGGAGGTTGGGTTGCTGATAAAATTACAGGATATAGAATGGCTGTTGTTATTGGTTGTTTAATAATGACCTTAGGTCATGCATCGATGGCCTTAGAAACAACTTTTACATTTTATGCCGGTTTAGGGTTATTGGTGATTGGAACTGGTTTTTTTAAGCCTAATATTACTTCTATAATTTCTGAAATGTATAAAGGCAAAGAATCTAAAAAAGACGGTGCCTATACTATTTTTTATATGGGTGTTAATGCCGGAGCATTTTTCGGAATGATGTTATGTGGCTATCTAGCAGAGAATTACGGTTGGTCTTGGGGCTTTGGTCTCGCTGGTATTTTTATGTTTCTAGGAATGTTACAATTTTGGCTTGCAGGAGAACTTTTTGGAAAAATTGGGGCAAAACCAAGTAAAAAATATGAAGTAGAGCTTCCTCAAAATATTAATGAGGAGAGCCCTGTTGAACGAGAAGATATAGAAGTGAATGAAAAACTCAATCCATTTACGTTATTCGATAAAGTATTAGTTATTTTGACTTCAATTGGAGGTTTATTGTACTTATTTAATGATCCTTTAGAAAAAATTGGTGGAAAAAGTTTAGCTCCATTTGAATTTTTAGGTATGAATGGATCAAATGTAATTGTTCTTGGAGCCTTGGTCTTATTTTTAGTTCTCTTAATAACCAGAATTTCAAGATACATTCCAATTGTAAGAGATCGTATCATAGCCGTGTCTATTTTTGGGGTTTTTACGGTATTCTTCTTTGCATTTTTTGAACAGTCATTAGGCTCTATGACCTTATTTGCAAGAGATTATACCAATAGGGAACTGGTTGGTTCTTCAGGTATGATATTCAAAATTGTAGATGCTATTTTAACAATAGGTCCGTTAGCAATAATTACATGGGTTTTATACTTATTATTTAAAAAGACATATTCAAAAATTGGTTTGTCAAATGTCATATTGGCAATTGCCTTTGCAGGAATTTGGACTCTTGTAATTTATAGAGTTTATGATAAATTTTCTGCAGATGCTGCAGAAATAGATGCAACTTGGTTTGGTATTTTAAATTCCTTTTTTATCATTACACTTGCTCCTTTCTTTTCTAAATGGTGGGAAAGCAAGTATAATCCAAGTGCTGCGATGAAATATGGTTTAGGCTTGATTTTATTAGGCTTAGGATTTGCATTTTTGTCTTACGGAACAGCTGATATTCCGCAAGGAGCAAAAACCGCATCCGTTAGTATAATATTTCTAATTTTAGCGTATTTATTACATACTATGGGTGAATTGTGTTTATCTCCTGTTGGATTGTCATATTTAAGTAAGTTAGTGCCGGCAAGAATGATTGGTTTTATGTTTGGTGTATGGTATTTGGCTATTGCTGTTGGTCAAAAAGCCGCAGGAACGATGGGTGGAATGATCGATAAAATTTCTGAACAATACTCATTAAGTACCTTCTTTTTAATTTTTACTTTAATTCCTATCGGTGCAGGAATCATTTCCATAATATTAAATCCACTATTAAAGAAATTGATGCACGGGGTACGATAGTAAACTCTAATATCTGTGTGATTTTGAAAGCCTGAAAAATCTTAATACGAAATCCGATTAAAAATCGTTTTGTAATTTAGGCACACTAATTGCGTCTTATTATTGGATAAAAATCTATAATGAAAAAATTAATACTATTTATTGTAATCATAGGCTTTGCCTTTTCAGGAATGGCTCAGGAAGTAAAGATCAATTGGTTGTCTTTTGAGGAAGCAGTCGCTGCCCAAGCCAAAGAGCCTAAAAAGATTATGATGGATATGTTTACTACCTGGTGTGGACCCTGTAGAATGCTGGATAAAAATACTTTTCAACATAAGGATGTCGCCGAATATGTAAATAAGAATTACTATGCTGTAAAATTCAATGCTGAAGGTGATGGTGACATAAAATATAAAGATCAAACTTTTTCAAACCCTAATTTTGACGCATCGCGAAAAGGGCGTAATAGTCAACATCAGTTGGCAAGTGCTTTTGGAGTTAATGCCTACCCCACTATAATCTTTTTAGATGAAAATGCCAATTTACTTTTACCTGTTAAAGGTTACCATAACCCCAAACAACTCGAAATTTTTTTAAAGGTATTTGCTACAAATGCTTATAAAAATATAAATTCAAAGGAAGATTTTACCACTTACCAAAAAGAGTTTAAATCTGATTTTAAAGATTAAAGTTTAAATTCCTTTAGGAATAGCTCTTATTAATTTTTGAGCATAAGAGGTTTTTGGTGATTTGTAAATTGAATCTGCCTCACCCAATTCTTCTATTTTACCTTGATTCATTACAGCTAATTGATCTGCCATATATTTTACCACTGCCAGATCATGTGAAATAAAAATATAAGTAAAGCCGAAATCCTTCTTTAAACTATTCAATAAGTTCAATACTTGTGCTTGTACAGAAACATCCAGGGCCGAAACGGATTCGTCGCAAATAATTAATTTTGGTTGCAAAGCAATCGTTCTTGCAATTCCTATACGTTGCCGTTGACCACCAGAGAATTCATGAGGATACCTATCATAACTCAAGGGGTCTAGGCCTACTTTTTCTAGAATTTCTAACACTTTTACTTTTCGCTCCGTATTTGAATTATATAAATTATGAACTTCCATAGGTTCTAAAATGGACTTGCCAACAGATATTCTAGGATTCAACGATGAAAAAGGGTCCTGAAATATTATTTGAATTTCTTTTCGAAGTGCTTTTAATGCCTTTTTAGATAAACTGGTAATATCATTCCCTCTGTAAATAATTTCTCCACCTGTCACCTTTTCTAAATGCATTATGGTTCTACCCAGGGTTGTTTTTCCACAACCGGACTCACCCACCAATCCTAAAGTTTCCCCTTCATAAATTTGTAAAGAAACATCGTCAACGGCCTTTACAATATTTCTTTTTGAAGATATCCATGAGTTGTTCGTATCAAAGTAGGTTTTTAAATTTTTTAATTCTAATAATGGAGGTAATGCATATATTTTATCATGCAATTCTCTTCTTTCACTTTTAGAAATTACAGTATCATTAAGGGTTTGATTTAAATAATCAGTAACAGTTGATAATTGTTTTAAGCGTTTATCAAGGCTTGGTTTTGAATTAATTAAGGCTTTGGTATAATTATGGCTTGCATTTTTAAAAACCTGTTGAACAGTACCTTGTTCTACAATTTTTCCTTGGTACATCACGACCATCTTATTTGCAATTTCAGAAACCAACGAAAGATCATGCGAAATAAAGATTATGCTCATCTTTGTTTCAGTTTGGAGTTCTTTTAACAATAAAATAATTTCTTTTTGAACTGTAACATCTAGCGCTGTTGTAGGCTCATCTGCAATTAAGATTGTTGGTTTACAGGAAATTGCCATAGCAATCATCACCCGCTGTTTTTGTCCGCCCGAAATTTGATGTGGATACTGTTTAAAAATTGTTTCAACTCTAGGTAATTTTACCTTTTCAAACAATTCCAAAACTTTGGCCTTAGCTTCTTTTGTTGAAAGGTTCGAATGTTGTAATAATATTTCTTTTACTTGATAACCACAGGTCAAACTAGGATTTAATGAACTCATAGGCTCCTGAAATATCATGGATATTTCATTTCCTCTAATCGATTGAAATTGTTCTTCAGAAAAATTTAAAAGGTTTTTATCTTTAAATAAAATCTCGCCTTCTATTATTGTTTTCTTTTTGGGAAGTAAGCCTAAAACGGCCAAACTAGAGACCGACTTACCAGAACCAGACTCACCAACAATACCCAGAATTTCATTTTTATTAAGTTCAAAATTGAAGTCATGAACAACACGTGTAATCCCTTGTTCGGTTACAAAAGAGATATTTAGATTCTTTACTCGCAGCATTCTTTGAAGTTTCAATTTGAATTATAAATGTACCATTTTTAACTAGTAAATAGAAAGGCTTGCCTCGGCTTTTTTTAATTACTTTTGCAGCACATTAAAACAAGCTAGTGAATTACTTATCAGTTGAAAATATATCGAAATCATATGGCGAACTTATCTTGTTTGAAGATATTTCTTTTGGTATCAATAAAGATCAAAAAATTGCTTTTATTGCCAAAAATGGAACAGGAAAAACATCCATTTTAAACATCATAGTTGGTAGTGATACTCCAGATACTGGTCAAATTGTTTCCCGTAAAGGATTACACATTGGATTTTTAGCGCAAAATGATAATCTTGATTCAACACAAACCATTGAAGAAGCCATTTTTAGTTCAGATAATATCACCTTAAAAGTAGTACAGCAATACGAAAGGGCGTTGAAAAATTTGGATGATTCTGATGCTTATCAAAAAGCATTTGATTTGATGGATCAACACAATGCCTGGGATTTTGAAACGCAATACAAACAAATTCTTTCAAAGTTAAAGCTAGATGATTTAAACTTAAAGGTTGGGAGTTTATCAGGAGGGCAAAGAAAACGCCTCACGTTGGCAATTATCTTGATAAATAAACCAGATCTATTAATTCTAGATGAACCTACCAATCATTTAGATTTAGAAATGATTGAGTGGTTAGAAGCATATTTCGCTAAGGAAAAGATAACGCTTTTTATGGTGACGCATGATCGCTATTTTTTAGAACGTGTATGTAATGAAATTGTCGAGTTAGACCAAGGTAAATTATATTCATACAAGGGTAACTACTCATATTATTTAGAAAAAAAAGAAGAGCGTTTAGCAATAGAGCAAACAACTGTTAGTAAAGCTAAGAATCTCTTTAAAAAAGAGTTAGATTGGATGCGTCGACAGCCAAAAGCACGTACTACAAAATCGAAGTCTCGAATCGATGATTTTTATCAGATAAAAGAAAGGGCCGGTCAACGCAGACAAGACCATAAAGTACAGCTAGAAATAAATATGGAGCGTTTAGGTAGTAAGATAGTTGAACTACATAAAGTTTCTAAAGCTTTTGATGAAAAAGTGGTCTTAAATAAATTTGATTATGTTTTTAAGAGAGGTGAACGTATTGGAATTATTGGCAAAAACGGAACTGGAAAATCTACTTTTTTAAATATTATTACTGGAAGTGTTCCTGTTGATGCCGGTAAAGTTATGATTGGTGAAACTGTAAAGTTTGGCTATTATACCCAGAAAGGTATCAAGATAAAAGAAGGACAAAAAGTTATAGAAGTCATTAAAGAATTTGGTGATTATATTCCCTTAACAAAAGGACGTACTATTTCTGCCGGACAATTATTAGAGCGCTTTCTCTTTGACCGAAAAAAGCAGTACGATTTTGTTGAAAAGCTTTCTGGAGGCGAACAAAAACGTTTGTATTTATGTACAGTTTTAATTCAGAATCCAAATTTCTTACTATTAGATGAACCAACCAATGATCTGGATATTTTAACTCTTAATGTTTTAGAAAATTTTTTATTAGATTTTCCCGGAAATTTATTGGTCGTTTCGCACGATAGATACTTTATGGATAAAGTAGTAGACCATTTATTTGTTTTTGATATGAATGGAAATATCAGTGACTTTCCTGGTAATTATACTGATTATCGTGCCTATGAAGATTCCCAGCCTATAAAACAAGTTACTAAAGAAAAAAAGGTTGTCACGCGTGAAAAATCTTCCCTAAAAAGGAAATTAACATACATTGAAAATAGGGAATTTGAAGAACTTGAAAAAGAAATAACCGATCTAAATAAAGAAAAAACTAGAATTGAAAAGCAACTTGAAATTGGTGAAATTGAAAGTAAGCAAATCAATAAAGCTTCGCAAGAATTGAATGAAATTATCAGTGCTATCGAATTAAAAGAAGAGCGATGGTTAGAGCTATCGATGAAATTGGAATGCTAATGAAGTTGATAGTGACAGTTTCTAGAATTCAAAATATTTTGATCCTTAAATAAGTCGAGCATGACGTTTATAATAAACAGAAATTATTTAGCTCCACTGAATCTAAATTTTCAAAAATGACAATAATTGTCTAAACTGATACGATTTCATCCTCTTTTAACAAGTCTAAATTGTTAAACCTCAACAATAACTGTGCTACGGCAACGGTATCTCTTTCGCAATATTTTACAATTTTATCCAAATCTTTTTCCTCATAAAACACTCTGGCAACATCACTGCCATCAATATCTTCTTTAGGCGATGGAATTCCCAAAATATTGGTCAATAATTTTAAAGAAGTATAATGTTTAAAGTCCCCAAACTTCCAGAGCTCTAAAGTATCTAAATGTGCTACTTCCCATGGCTTTTTACCAAATAAATTCAGTTTTGAAGGTAATTCAATACGGTGGATAATCATTCTTCTTGCGATATAAGGAAAATCGAATTCTTTACCATTGTGTGCGCATAATAAATGATTCGTCTCATTAAAATGATTATTTAAAAGTGTTTTAAAGCTTTCTAAGAGTTCTTTTTCTTCGCCTGACAGTGATTTTACTCTAAAACTTCTTTTATTATCTACACTTACAAAATAGCCAACTGAAATACATACTATTTTACCAAACTCAGCCCAAATGCCTGCTCTTTCATAAAAATCTTCAGCACTTATTTCATCTTTACGTTGATATTTTGTTTTTAAGGCATATAATTCCTGCTTAACAGATGATAATTCTGAAAACCTAGCTACTTCAGGTACTGTTTCAATATCTAGAAACAGAATGTCTTCTAATTTGATGTTGTTGAGCATATTCTATCTATATGGTCTTGATAAAGATAATAAAAGTTTTATGCAAAATAAAAGCGAACCAATTAAGACCCGCTATTAAGGAAAAGTTTACTTTTTCTATTTTATAACAAGCTTTCTGGTAGCGGTTTTACCCAGTTCAGTAACTTTTAAAATATAAATTCCTGCGCTTAAATTAGAAACACTAATATGCGCACTTTTGGTAGTTCTTGATAATATTTGTTTCCCTAAAACGTCAAATATTTGTATTGTTTTCTCTGAATTTTCAAGAGTATTAATTCTTAAAACACCTTCTGAAACCGGGTTCGGATACATGCTAAAACCATCAATATCATTTTCTTGTATTGATGCTGTAGTCGAAAAAACTTGGTCTGCATTAATAGATCCAAATGAAGACGTTACCGGACCTGACCAGGTAAAATCACCATATTCCGTACCCGTTCCAACAAGTTGCAAAGACTCACCTTCTGGGGTAGTATTAGTTTCAGCTACACCAATATCTGTTGATACCATACCGTCTGCCGGCCCTCCTATAGCTGTAAATTCTCCTTCATAACTTAAAAATTGCAATACAGTTGTACCATCAGCAGCTACCAATGCTATTCCATCTGGATCCCCATTTTGTAAACCATTTACTGGAAGTGAAAATGTTAATGTTCCATATCCAAATTCGTCATCTGGAATGACTCCACTTAAAGCAATGGTATTATAGGAACTGCCACCGTTGCCATTATACAAAACTATGGAAAACCCCGACCCTAAGTCAACTCCTGCTTGACCGGCAATTTCAAATCCTTCATCATTATCAGTACCAACATCATCATAATGAATCTCGTTAATAAAAACAGTTTGCCCAAAACCAAAGAAAGAAATTAAACAAAAAAGTAAAAAGTAACGTTTTTTCATAAGGGGGTATTTATATAGAGAGTTGATTAACAGTAAATTTAATAAATATATTCAATAATAAATAAAGCTGTTTATAACTTTTTTCTTCCAAACACTATAGAATAAGAAATTCTATTAAAAATTAATGTTAACTTAATCTTGTAAAGTTAAATCTTAGTTAAGTTTACCAATTGATAGAAATTACCGTAATTTTGAATTAGCATATTTTTAGATGAAGAAAAAAGACATTAAACTATTATTAGTTGACGACGAGCCAGATATTCTTGAGATTGTTAGTTATAATTTGCAAAATGAAGGCTATCAGATATTTACCGCAACAAACGGAATTGAGGCCATAGAAATGGCTAAAAAAACCAATCCGCATCTTATTTTATTAGACATAATGATGCCTGAAATGGATGGGATAGAGGCCTGTGAAAAAATTAGAGAAATAAAAGGTTTAGAAGATGTCATAATTGCCTTCTTTACGGCAAGAGGAGAGGATTATTCTCAAGTTGCCGGATTTGATGCAGGTGCAGATGATTATATCACAAAACCTGTAAAGCCTAAGGTATTAGTAAGTAAAGTAAAATCTCTGTTAAGGCGCTTAAAGAAAGGGCTAGCTGAAATTGAAAATATAATTACTATTGGAAATATCATAATTAACAGAGACGAATATTTTGTTCAAAGAGATAAAGAAAAATTCTCTCTCCCTCGTAAAGAATTCGAATTATTGGCCTTATTAGCTTCTAAACCCGGCAAGGTTTTTAAGCGTGAAAACATCTTAGAGACTGTTTGGGGTAATGATGTTGTAGTTGGAGGCAGGACTATTGATGTTCATATTAGAAAGCTTAGAGAAAAAATTGGTGATAAATACTTTAAAACAGTTAAAGGTGTTGGTTATAAATTCAACGTTTAATGAAATTGACAAAAACATATAAATTTGCCTTTAGAACAGCGCTTATTATTTCAATTTTACTCTTTTTATTAACAAGTCTGTTTTCTTATTTATTTTTCGAAGAAATAGCTCTATGGCTAAGTATTACTATCGCTCTAAGTTTTTTTATAATTTCTTTTTTCGTTTTACAATATAATGTAGAACGTTTCATTTATTCACGTGTTAAAAATATATATAATGAGGTGAGCCTTTTGGATGTTAATGATCTAGATAAAAAATTTATCACTTCAGACATGGATACCCTTTCTAAAGAAGTACAACGATTTGCAGAGGATAAAAGTTTAGAAATTGAAATGCTACAGATGCGTGAAAAATACCGTCGTGAATTTTTAGGTAATGTATCTCATGAATTAAAAACTCCTTTATTTACAGTTCAAGGATATATTTTAACCCTTTTGGAGGGAGCCGTAAATGATAAAGCTATCCGTAATAAATATTTAGATAGAGCAAATAAAGGCGTTGAAAGACTTATTGATGTTGTAAAAGATTTAGATATGATTTCTAAATTAGAATCGGGTGGCATGAACCTAAATATTGAAATTTTTAATATTGTAGAATTAATTCAAAATGTTTTCGATCTACTGGAAATGAAAGCAAAAAAGAGAAATACAACCTTAGCTTTTAACAAATTGTATGATACTCCGCTGTTGGTAAAAGGAGATTTAAATAGAATAGAGCAGGTACTGATAAATTTAATAGAAAATTCTATTAAGTATGGCAAAATAAATGGTCATAGTACTGTTGGTATTAACAATTATAGCGATGAAAAATTTATTATAGAAGTGACTGATGATGGCGAAGGCGTTAAAGAGGTGAATAAATCGCGCTTATTCGAACGTTTTTTTAGAGTAGATCAAAGTAGATCCAGAGAGCAAGGTGGTTCAGGTCTAGGATTGTCTATTGTAAAACATATAGCCGAGGCACATAATCAGCAGGTTTTTGTAGAAAGTGAATTTGGTGAAGGCTCAACTTTTTCTTTTACTCTTGAAAAGGTTAAATAAGCTTGAGTCTAATTCTATCGCTTTTGTCGTTAAACCCTTATAGTTCTTAATTCTTTTAAGTAGTTCAGGTTTAAACTCATTTTGAGTTGCGTATGGCGCCATATTATTTTCTTCCAAATACTTAGCCAGGTATTCTTGTTCGGGTTGGTTCATTGTTGGAATAAAAAATGCCTTTTTTGAAAGTATTGCAAGATCCATTATAGATGAATAGCCTGATCTGCAAACTATAAGTTCTGATTTATTTATTTGATTTTGCAATTCATCAGATAACAAATAATTATAAATTGTAATATTATTAATTTGGGATCTTGTTTGCTGCTCTTCAACTTTTCCTTGAACTAAAGCTAGGCTTCCATGAAAATTTTTAAATTCAGAGCGCAATTTTTCTTCTAGTTGACTTCTGTTGGGCTCGGGACCGGAAAGAATAATTAAGACATCATTCTCGCTATCAAGGCTTTCCTTTTTAAAACGACTTAGAACACCAATAAATTTAGCACTGATACCATTATCTGATATTTTGGATAATTTACCTGAGAAATTTGGTTGTTCTTTTGTGTCTGGAATCCAACATTCATCGAATTTATTAATTATTTTATGATGGATTTTACTTGTTAAAGATGTTGAAACTCCCGATAAAATATTAATTTGATGTGTAATATAAACCGAAGGTATCTGTTTACTTCTTACACCAAATCGGTTGTCAGAAATAATTCCGTTAAGGCTATTATTTCGAACATATTTAGCAATGATTTGACGTTCGTTTTTTACCGCATTAAGAATCTTGGGAGTTTGTAATACTAAACTCCATTTTAGGTTTTTTGCATACCCTATGTTGTATGAAGGCAGTTCAATATATTCTAATTCAGGAAACTCCTTTAGCAAGAATAATAATGCCTGTCCGTCACTTGCTAAAACAGGAGTGAATTTATGTTCAATTAATGATTTTATAATTGGAACGCATCTAGAAGCGTGGCCTAAACCCCAATTTAATGGTGCTACAATTACTTTTTTAATCATTATTTTTAAATCAAATCGAAACCTATATCTTTTCGATAGTTCATCTTATCAAAATGAATTTTACCAATATTTTGATAAGATATTTGCAAGGCTTCTTCGATAGTATCGCCTAAAGAAGTTATTGCTATTACTCTACCACCATTTGTAACTATTTTATCACCTTCTAATTTTGTGCCGGCATGAAAAACAATAGAATTTTCGATAGTTTCTAGCCCAGTTATTGGTTTGCCCTTTTCGTATGATTCCGGGTAACCCCCAGAAACTAACATTACGGTCGTTGCCGTCTTAGGATTAATGGTAAAGGATTTTTTATGAAGCGTCTGATTGGCAACACCTTCGAATAAATCAAATAGGTCTGATTCTATTCTGGGAATAACCACTTCTGTTTCCGGATCGCCCATTCGCACATTATATTCTATAACCGATGGGTCGCCATTTAGGTTCATTAAGCCTATAAAAATAAAACCTCTGTAATCAATTCCATCTTTTTGCAAACCCTCAATTGTTGGTTTTACAATACGTTCTTCTACTTTCTGTAAAAAAGCCTCATCAGCAAAATGAACAGGTGAAATAGCGCCCATTCCACCAGTATTCAGGCCAATATCACCCTCTCCAATACGTTTATAGTCCTTTGCGGAGGGTAATATTTTATAACTTTTACCATCTGTTAAAATAAAGACCGACAATTCAATCCCATCTAAAAACTCCTCAATGACAACAGTTGATGATGCTGCTCCAAACTTTTCATTGGTCAACATTTCGTCTAACTCATTTTTTGCTTCTTCTAAGGAGTTTAAAATCAATACCCCTTTGCCTGCAGCCAATCCGTCGGCTTTTAGCACGTAAGGTGCTTTAAGTGTCTCCAAGAAGGTATAGCCTTCATTTAAATTTTTATTTGTAAATGATCTATACTTTGCTGTAGGTATATTATGCTTTAGCATGAATTGCTTTGAAAAATCTTTACTGCCTTCAAGTAAAGCGCCATCCTTTTTGGGTCCAATTACAGGAATATGTTTTAAAGAATCATCGTTTAAGAAGAAGTCATGAATCCCCGCTACCAAGGGAGCTTCAGGGCCTACAATAAGCATTTCTATATTGTTTTTTAAAACATGTTGCTTTAATGATTCAAAATTAGTGGGGTTGATATTTATATTCACTGCAATAGTTGCTGTGCCTGCATTACCAGGAGCCACAAAAAGCTGCTTGATCTTTTTACTTTGAGAAAGCTTTAAGGCGAAAGCGTGTTCACGCCCTCCTGAGCCTAAAATTAGAATATTCATTTTTTATATTTTCAAAACACAAATATACATGCTGGAAATGGGTTGTCAATCTAAAATCCCCATTTTTTAAAATACTTAATACTTGATATAAAATGAATCAAAAAGAATCTTACATTTTTTGATGAATCCTTTTTAAGAATATGTGTGATTTGCTTGTTAGGATAATACATTTTTTTCTTACCTATAACATCTATCTTTTTACAAATATCTACATCTTCCATATATAGAAAATAGTGTTCATCAAAACCTTCTATTTTTATAAAGTCTTGTGTTTTGAAAAGCATAAAACAGCCATGAACAAAGTCTGGATAAAATGATTTTGTCAAGTCTTTATCTTTATATTCTCCTTTATGAATAACAGATGAAAAAATTCTTTTTAAGAAGCCACTTCTTCTAATAAATAGATCTCTGAATGTTGGGTATCTTCTACATGAGTATTGACGTCTCCCATCTGGAAATAAAACCTCTGGGGCTATCATTGCTATATTGTCCTCATTTTGAAACGCTTTAATTAGACTAGGAATTACATCGCTAGAAAACGTGACATCAGGATTTAAAATCAAATGGTACTTTGAATTGTTCTTTATACGCTGAATGACCAAATTATTAGCGGCCCCAAAACCAATATTCCTGCCTATAAATTGATAGCTAATTTCAGGATTATTAACTTCGTTCTCTAAAATATTTCTTTTCGAATTATCAATTAGAAATAGCCTTTTTTTCAATGGAATTTGTAAGAAGCTTTCAATGGTTTTTTTTAGTACTTTAATATCGTTTTCATATAAAACAATAGTGGCTGATATTTCGTAATTATAACTCAATTTAGTAGGCCTTTTCTTCGCCTTTAAATATATTAAAAGCAGTCTGAATAATAATTTTTATATCTAAAAGAAAGGACCAATTCTCAATATAAAAAATATCAAATCGTATTCTATTCTTTATATCAGATTTTGCTTTAACTTCACCTCTATAACCACTTATTTGCGCTAAGCCAGTAATTCCAGGTTTTACGGCATGGCGCTCCATATAATTCTCTATATCTTTTTGATATTCTAATGAAAGACTACTCATATGAGGTCTTGGCCCTACCACACTCATATCACCATGTAAAACATTGAAGAACTGAGGCAATTCATCCAGGCTTGTTTTCCTCATAAAGAAACCCACCCCAGTAACTCTATTGTCATTTTTCTTTGCATGAATATGGTCAGATACCATATTCTCTTTCATCGACCGGAATTTGTAACATGTGAATTGATACCCTCCCAATCCTTCTCTTTCTTGTTTGAAAAGAGCAGGTCCTTTAGATTCTAATTTGATAAGTAACCATAAAATCGGCGCTAACCAAGATATTATAAAAATTATAATAAATAAAGCAAAAAAAACATCAAATGTTCTTTTAAAAGCTCTATTTTCCGGGATATCTAGGGGCAGTCTTTTGACATTTAAAACCAAGGTGTTATTGTAATACTCTGCATCTAAATTTTTACTGTATAATTCGTTCGAATTTGGTATTAATTTAATTACTCTTGAATGTGTATTAGCGAACTTTGTAAAATCTTTTACCTCATCTTTATTCAAAGTAGAAATTGTACAATATATCTCATCGATACTATTTTTTATGATATACTCGAAACTGTCTTCTAAAGTTCCTAAATAATACTCACTTGATTGAGGCTCGTCTGTGAAAAACCCATGATATTTATAGCCTAGATCCACTTTATTAACAAGGAATTTTGCAACAGTATCAGAAGTGTCATCTTGACCTATGATAACAACATTCCGATAGTTCTTACCTTCTTTCCTGTATAGTTTTAATCCGTAAAAAGATAGGAATTTAAAAACTATTAATCCGAATAGAATTGATGTAAGAATTAAAAATTGATTATGAACGATGTCTCCTTCTCTAAAAATTCCAAAATATGAAAAATATACTAGTATAAATAAAAATAACTGTAGAGCGAGCAATGATAAAATTCTATAGATTTTCGTAAAACGATAAACCTTATAATAATTAGAAAATAAAGAAATAATAACCCAAAATATGCTGATATACGAACTAAAATAAATATTAAGAAACTCTTTATCATAGACAATAAACAGCACTGCATTTATTATTAGTAAGTCCGTAAATACTAATAACGGTTTGATTAAATATGAATAGCGGTTTTGGTACAATTAGTTTAGCATTTAAGCTAAAATCTCATCAATATGATTGTCAATATTGAATAATTTTTTAGCAACTTTAACTTGATGTGAATCTTCTCCTTCTTTAGAATCTATAATTTTTTTCAAATTACTAAAAAGCATCTTATTATCCCAACAAGTTGCGACCGTATTTAAATTATATTTTTGAAATAGTAAATCCAATTCGCTGTCCTTATCAGTTATAACCAGGCTTCTACAACCCGATACAAGAATATTTGGTAACTTGGATGGTAATGATCCGATTGAAGTACCTGGTTCTTGTGGTATTATTTGAATGCTACTTTTTTGGTATAGCTCTAGCAAGTTTGAACTATCAACTAAGCAATGGAATTGTATTTTCTCGTTCTTATTTGATGCTTTCAATTCGTTAAAAATTGGTCCTTGAGAAAAAAAATGAAACCAAGTATCTTTCAATCGATTAGATGTATAATCAAATAAGGCATATAGCTGATCTGGGCTTTGCTTCTCTCCTAAACCACCTGAATAAACAATATGTTTCTTATCGGAAGGCAACAAATGACCAAGATTATTAGTTGAATATTCCACATCAAGCGTAATAAATGGATATTGAACAGCCAACTTTTCATTATTGAGTTTGTAATAAGACTGAGCAATTGTTTTCATCTCATTAGATAAAAAAATTAATTTGTCACAAGATTTCATTGCTTGCCCCTCTATTTTATTAATGAAAAAACCTACAAGTTTATTAAATATGCCACTTTTATTTAAAGCATAAACTTCTTGTAAATCATGTACCATACCAACAATTTTAGTCCTCTTATTTATAAAAAATCTAAGGAAAAAAAATACTAAACTAGGTGGAAAAACTTCAATAATAATATCAATTTCATTTCTTAATTTAAAAAATTTTCTCAACACAAAAAATGAAAACCACAACTCTAAAATCATTCGTCTTAAAGTTGAATGTTTAGGATAAATGATATTCCTGCCACCTCTTATGATCTGAACATCTGTACTTTCATTTTCATGTTGTTCAACTTTCCAATCAGGATAAAATGGGTGTGAACATAAAACTACAATATCTTTGGTCCGATCTTTTAAAGCATTAACTAAAAATGTGTTGAATTTGCCCGTTGATATAGGTTCGGGAAAATAAAATGGAGAAATAATTAAAACTTTTTCTTTACGCATACTCATGTAGACTCGTCTTCTGCTTTTTCCTTAATGAAAATAAATAATGACGTGAAATAGGTAAACAAAACTACTCCAAAATGTCGAGAAAAATAATTTTCAGTAAGGTTAATAATCAAAAATTGAATTAGTAAAAATAATCCTAAAATTGAATATTTAATTTTCTTATAAACAACAATTATATAAAACAAAAAACCGATTAAAAATAACCAACCTCCATACAGAATTAAATTAAAATAATAATTATGCGTATTAAAAGTGCTTATTTTATAAAATTCACTGTCATTTGTTCTTGCATAACATTCATTTAGTTTTTGTTGAAGTTCATCTCCGAAACCAAATAAGGGTACTTCTTTTATTAAAATTATTGAACATTTTATTATTGCAACTCTAGTATTTGTAGAATTGTAATAATCACCTACTATGGGCTTGTTAATTTCAGTTTTTATTTCATTAAATCTTTTAACTATAATTTGACTTGAGGGATAAATTAGTATGAATAATAAACTAATCGATATAATAATGACTTTTAAAGAATATGCTTTTTTTTTCTTGAGTAAAATATAAACTATAAAAATCACAACAGTCAAGAAGAGAATAATGAGAATTATTTTCGACGAGAAAATGAAAATAAAAAATATTGATAGAATAAGATTACTAAATGCAAATAGTTTATTTTTCTCTTTCTTTAAACTCAAGTAAAATAATGAAATTGTTGCGCTTACTAATAAATATGAACTAAAGTAGGTGGGATGGATTTCAAAAAAATAATTAGAGAAAACATATTCTCTAAATAACGGAATACCTTCAAGGCTTATAAAAAAAATTTGGTTCAGCGAATGCTTTTTTAAAAAAATAAAGAGATATATAATGCATTGTACCACGGCACTTACTTGAAATGTTTTTATTGAAATATCTTTAATCTTTTCATCGATATATTTTGGCTTATAAAAAAAGATAATCGGTAAAATTAAAAATGGTAAATATCTTAAAGCAAGATTAAAATTGAAATCTCCAGAAACTAATTCATAAAGAAAAAACATCCAAAATAAAGATGTCAAAAGCCAAAGATCATTTCTAAAAGGGTTTCTCAATTTTGACTTAATCAAATTCAAAATCACCATAAGACTACATAAAATAATTAGTATAGAATTAAAGCTTTCTTTTAGAAGCGGCAAGAGTGCCAATAAAACAAAAGAAATCTTAGTACTATTTATCAAAAAAGAATTATTCATTATGCACTACACTTTTATATAAGTTTTTCCAATCATTAGCTCTAGAGTTCCATGAATAATTTTTTAAAACAAAATCAAATAATTTTTTTCCGTTTTTATTTCTCTCTTCTAAACTCCAATTTAGTGTTTCTATTAGCGTATTAGTTAATTCTTCAACATTTGGATTTATTAACCTTCCCCCATGTATATTCCACTCTTTCATTAAGCCGGTTCTATATGTTGTTATCATTGGAGTTCTTAAAGATGCTGCTTCTAAGTTTACCATTCCTATAACATCAGAATATGTTGGTGCCACCATAACCCAAGCATTTCGAATGAGATTAGTCTTTTCCTCACCTTTTACTAATCCTAAGAATTCAATTCTATCGTTTAATTTTAACGATTTTGACAAAGATTGTAACTCTTTTTTATAGTCATTGTACTCGCCAGCAATTTTCAATTTGCAGTTTAAAATATTCATTTTTGAAAATGCTTTTATAAGCAAATCTATACCCTTTGATCTGTTTAAACGACCCAAGTAAAGAATATATTTTTCAAATGTTTCAAATTTTTTAAGGCCTCCTTCCATCGAAATTAAATTTGGAATTTGCCTTTGCTTATTATTGGGGAAATAAGACTTAATAATATCACTTTCATCAGAAGTAATCGTATGAATTACGGAAGCTCTTGAAAATACTTTTTTAGTAAATAAATTGAAGTAAAATTTCTTTTTTACCTTTCCTTTTTTCCATAGCCATGGCTGATACATACCATGAGTACTTAAAATAAAAGGAACATTATTTTTTATGGCATATTTAGCGCCTATATATTGTGGATATAACCATACCCCATGTAAGTGTATAACATCAATTTTATTTTTATTTACAATAAAATTTATCTTCTTAGTCCAGTTTTTGGAGTATAGCCATTTATTAGAAGATTTAACAATAAAAATCGAGTCACCCATTTCTTTGTTAGATGATAAAATGTAAGATTCTAAACCCAATGATTTCAAATAGAAATCGAGGTTTTTAATTACGGTTCTTAATCCACCACTACTAAACGAATAATCTTCAACTATATGTAATATCTTCATTAAATTCTTTTAAAAAAATTAAAAGGAAAAAGTAAAATTCTGGCGGAAAATAATGCCCTTCTCTAACTAATTTAATAATTAAATAAAAAAAAGCACTTTGTGACACAATTTTATTATCAACTTTAAAGAGTTTATAACTTCTATAAATAAAATATATAAGAATTAAAAAGGTGAAAATACCTAAATCGCCTAACATTCTTAAAAACAATGAATTAGCGTCTGTTCTATTAATCTTAGATTGTTCTAGTGTAATTAAATATTGAGGGGGATCTAATAAAGGATAGTATTTATCATATTCATAAGGATAACTTCCTAAACCAGTACCCAATGGCTTTTCTAAAAAAATATTTCTGGCTATAAAAGTATTGCTTAAAAATGCATATGAACTTAGGTTGGTAGATTTTTCAAACTTTCCACTAATAATTGAATTTAACGATTCTTGAGTTTCTTTCAGTCTCCGTACCAATACATTGCTTTCATTTTCAACGATTGGTTTGTTCCATTGTGTGCTTATATAAAAACCACTTAAGCCTATTATTATTAATGCAATCCAAGAATATTTTATTAAATGCCTCTCTTTTAAAAGTGGTAAGAGCAAAATTAACAGTAACCCGAAATAACCAACTGAAGATTTTGAGAGAAACACAGTAATCAGGATAATTGCAAGTTTGAGATACCTTTTTTTTCTCAGAAATGCATAAGTAGCCGGCAACATTATTGCGGCATAATGTGCTGGTTCTGTCAGTATTCCATTTAATCTATTGTGATCATAAGTATTAATATTTAAATAAAACATAGGTATTGCAATTACTGCAATAACAAATGCAACTTGTAGGTAGACATCGAAGGCAAACTTTGTCTTGTAATGTTTTAAAAAATTATAATAATAAATACTACTTAAACTAATCCCTATTAACTGTGCAAATAATGATTTTAAAGGGTTCTGAAAGAATAAATAAAATACTAATCCATGGATTACAAAAAATGACAATAGAATAATAATATTTCTATGAACAACTAATTTAGTTCTTGTTGCAATAAGAACAAAATTGATAATTATTATTATATAGAAAAGTTTCCAATCTATAATATAATGAAAACCAAAACCTTCAGTGAACAATGCAATTATGCTGCTGTACACAATGTATTTATCCAACCAGCGCATAAATTATTCTTTTTATATTATACTTAAGCATCCATTTATAATAATCAAGAAAACAAATTATCGATGAAACCTCTGCCGTCTCCTTTTTAGCCCTCGTCGTTTCTCGATATACTTTTCTAACCTGCTTATTACTTACCCCACCATCAGCCATTATTACTGTAATATCATTAATCTTATGGGTCCTTAGATTTTCTTTAGCTCTTAATAATATTTCATAATCCCCAGCTATTTCATATGATGTGTTGAACATACCATATTTATTGAAATAATTCTTATTATGAAAAGCCCCAACATGTCCAATATTCATACTTCTTCTAAACTTGTGCCAAGACCAAACTCCTGTATTATTTTTTTTGCCAATAATCTTAATATTTGAATATAGTAAATCAACTTCGTTTTTAGGTAAGTTTTTGATATATAATTCAACCGCATTTTTAGTATACATATCATCTGATCCAAGAAAAGAAATCCAATCTCCGTTGGCTAATTTAACCCCTTTATTAAAGGCGTCATATATACCCGTATCAGGTTCGCTGATCCATCTAAATTTTATATCTTTTTTGTTAAATTCTGCTTCAAACGATTTGATAAGATCTACTGTTGAATCGATGGAATTTCCATCTATAATAATATACTCAAAGCTAGAATATGTTTGATTTAAAACTGAATTAACTGTATCCTTCAATGTGCTGGCACTATTGTATGTTGTTGTAATTATACTAATTAAAGGTACTTGCATACTTACATTTATTAATTTAAAGAAACTATTTTCCTTTTAATATTTTAAAGGTTTGAATCGGTAGTGCAATAGATAAACCAACTACGCTTAAAATAGTGCCTAATATAACGCCAGAACTTCCAAGATTAAACTGTTGAACAAAAAATATTGAAAGAGGTAAGTTAATCACAGCTCCAAAAATATATAGTTTCATTTGTAATTTTATTCGGCCAATACTATTTAAAAAATTCATATAAATAATACCGTATACTCTTATAACAACAAATATCGCCATAAATAATACTAAGCTATTAGAAATAAGTAAATCTCGTTGAATCCAAACTTTTATAATTGATTTTGAGATTAATAATAAGACAAAAACAAATAGAACAAATAATATGAATAATCTGTTTAATCGAATCAGTGTTTGTTTTATCCAATTGTAATCTCTTTTTTGATAAGCGTCAGTATATAAAGCCCATAAAGGATCTTGAGCAATAACTGATAAGGTAATTACAACTTGAAACAATTTGTATACAATATCATAATTTGTTACCTCACCAGGCCCCAGCAAATTACTAATGATTAAATTATCTGTTGCAAATATTATAATCATACAAAGCTGAATTGCAAAAAAACCTAAACTCAATCCCATTAAATCTTTTATTTTTTCTTTACTAAATGATTTAAATGAGGGTTTTATTTGTTTATTCTTCTTAAAAAATAGTATTGTGAAAATAATACTTATTGTAATATTTAAAACACCATAAATCAAAGCAACATAGAGTAATTTTTGTGGAAAAAATTGAATTAAAATTGCAATCGAAATTAATATTGTTGCTTGACACAAAAGCATTGCCAATTCAATTTTTGACGCTTGTTGATTTGCATAATAAAATGATTTATAGAGGTTAAGAACGAAAGTAACTATCACCAATGAAAGGGTTGTTAAAAGCAGCATTTTCAATTCCCTTTCTGCAATATTTGTGTTCAATAAGTCCTGAAAATTTATTAAAAATATTAGGAACACCCCAAGGCAGAAAACAATTAATGAAATAGACGAAATAATAATATATGCCGTTGATATATATGTTCTTGCAAGTTTAAGGTCTCGTAAACTTAGCGCCTCGGAAAGCTTTGTTTTTAATCCATTTCCAATACCGGCATCTACGAAAAAAACAATATTCACTAGTGAAAAAATGGTCACCCAAATACCGTATTGCTCTTTTTCTAAATAATTTAATAATAATGGGATAGTTGTAAAGACAATTCCCATATTTAAAATTTTATAAATTACGCCCAAAGAAACATTTCTGAATATGATGTTTTTTCTGTTCATATTTTGGATGCTAATACCATTTATACTTTTTTTGGAATTCGTTCAAGTTACTCAGCAGTATTCTTCCAGCCTACATTTAGAAATTTAATATAGTTTTTTATTTTTGGCTTGACAGCAACTAATTTCTGAGCACCAAAGATTAATTCACAACCTTTAATGTCATGTTCTTCCCGTTTTTTTATGAATAAAAACTAAGTTATATAAGCGCCATTTAGACTAGTAATATCCCCTATTAACGCTTTTTCTTTCATGTATAGACTTACATTAAAGAAGAAACACTACTTGTAGTTTATTAAATATCTATTCATTTGTTTCAGCAGAATAATAATAAACATTATTACACCAAATGCAATCCCGAAAACAAACGTATTCTTTTTATAAAGAATCCTTTCTTTGAGCCCCACTTTACTAAAAGTAGAAACTATATTTAAAATTTCGGTTGATTCGGCCTTTTCTGTATTATTTGATATGAGTTCTTCATTTAACTTAAAACTTTCTTGAAAAAGTTCAACTTCCTCTGTTTTTTTAATCCCTTGTGCCAGAGTTATATTAGTACCTGTCTCCATTTTTCTAGCTTCTGTAATTAAAACCTCATTATAAATTTTTCTTAATGTATCTATTTCTGATAAAGATTTCAACAATACTTGTTCGTTTTGTAGCAAATTCAGGGTATTGATCTCTCTTTGATTTTTATAATAAGAATTATTTTCAATAGAATTGCTTATTATAGTGCTCAACTTATCAAAAATCAAACTATTTAATGATCTTACTTTTATTTCATGATATTTATAGTCAAAGTCAGAAAATCCTTTTTTAAATTCTTTTATAGTAATACTTTTAGCTACGGCAGTATCTGCTTTTTGTATGAATTCATCAAAAAGTTCAAATTTTTCATTTTCATTCTTAATCGGCTTAATATAAAAACTTTTAAATTTTGACGCTTCTTCAGATGAAATATTAAACGCTTCGGACAATAAAGCTGTATTCTTTTGTTTGACTAACTCATTGTAATAAGCAATGTTCTTATATAATTGATGAGTGCTTTTAAAATTAGGTTCAACGATCATTGTGGAGCTATATACCGATGGTTTAGTTAGATCCAAATACAATCCAATAATAGCTCCAATAACGACAGCAATCACTAACTTTATTGTATTGTGACGCAAAAAAAGTAGAAATAATATAATATAATGAAAAATTGCCTTAAAAAAATTGCCTATAGCATCAAATAAGTTTCTAAACCCTTTACCTAAGACCTGAAACAAGCTGCCTAGATCTACCTCTTCCGAATTTATATTTTCTTTTGACATATTCTTCTAAATTAAAAAATTTGTTCTAATATTTTTTGAGTAATTGCATAAGTAGGCCTAACCCCTGATGTACCCAAACCTCCAGAAGCTAAAGTACTTCCTGTTTCCAGAGGGTTATCTGAAGCATAATAAGCATATCTTACTTTTACATCTTCTCTTATATTTCCTCTAATTTTAGATGCCGACTGTATTGCTTTTTGATAATGAGCTCCTTCCATTTCAAGTCCTATAGCATGCCATGTAGAGTCGTGAAAGAACTCTAAAATATCTTTATTTTGTAGCGATGTTCCTAACACTGTTACCATAGTTCCTTCATAGACATCAATACCAAAACCCTCCAGGTCTTCTTTCTTTAGTTCATTTTTAAATGGATAATTATCTGCAGTTCCTTCAAAAATATGTGCTGAAGGTATCATTATATCGCTTTTTCCTCCTTCCAAAATTCCGGCTTTGCCCATTATGGAAACAGATTCAACATTCATAAAATGTTCTTTGTTATTACTACATATATATGGTTTTAATAACTCGTCCATTGTTTCAAATGCCTGCTCTCCAAAAGCATAGTCCATAACAATAATAATAGGCATTTCGTTAGATTTTACAAGATTCTTTTTTGAATAATTAGTCTTATTAAAATCAATTTTTGCGGTATCTATTACTTGTACATTAATATTAGTACCAGAAGTATCTTTGATATAGAACAGACCCATTTTAGAAGCTCCTTGTTTTACCTTTTTTTGTAGCGCTTCATTTTTACTTTTACTCAATAATTCAAAAAGAGCTAATCTCTTATTTTCTTTTGCCTCTTTAGTTAAAAAAATAGGTGCATATATAGAATTCATTACGCTATGCATATTGGCACTTATAATGTGTATAGGCCGATTAATAATATTCTCTTTTTCTAAAACACCTTTAATGTTATTAGCCCAAACTTCCCCATAAATATGGTGACCAATACTTTCTCTAAGTTTAGAGCTAAACGTTACTGTTCTTTTCTTATTTTCTAATGCTTCATTCAAGGCTAATTGACCTAGCCAATAAATAGTTTGAAAAAATTTATTAGGGTTTTTTGGCGAAGAAAATGCTCTGTAAACTTCTTGTACCTCCTCAAAAGTTCTTCCTAAAATACTCCCCAAATGAGTAAGCATAACTTCATGCTCTTTTTGTGTAATTTTTTTATTATTTATCACAACATCTTTAAGGTAGTTCCATTCTCTAACAGTACTTTTATCTTCATCTATTAAAACACGATCTTTAATCTTATAAGACTCTAAAAACAAGAATGTTAAATGGGTAAGAATATCATATATCTCTGAACGTCCACGTGTAATTTCAATGTTCATTTGATCTCTGTCGATACGATAACAATTACGTCTTCTTTTTGCCGGAATGATTGGTTTAAAATGCGAATCTTTAAAGCCCTCATCTGCTGTAAGGTTTATAAACTGACATTCTTCAATACCCTCCGGTAATCTTTCAATGACATATATTAAACCTTTGAGTTCTGACTTTTCATCAGCGATAGAACCATAAATTTCAGGTCTTAATAACAATAAAGACTCTCTTAATGATTTACCGGATACTCCAACTGGTTTATAGAAACCCCTATTGAACAAATGACGCATTGTGATATACAAACGTTCAATTGCATTAGATGATTCTTGGGATTTGGTTCGTTTAACTGTGTTCATAAAAAAATTTGAACAAAGATATCAATTCTTTGATTAGTATTTTTGATGTCCCTCTTAATATACCCTATTTTAAAATTTGATTATATTTTTTTTCATTCATCAATAACTTTGATGCTTGCGTAATTGCTTTATCATTAAAGACCTTATTAATATATTCACCTTTTTTATAATAGTATCTATTTAAAATTTTCTCTTTTAAATAGTCTAGAATTTCATTTTTATTAAGGTTCAATTCTTCAATCTTTTTTGTGTTAATCTTTTCGATTAATTCATTATAAGATTGTTGTAATACATCATCATAAGATTCCTCTTTTGCAGTTAAAAGGGCTTTTTCAAAAATAAGTTCGGTATTTGTCTTAAATCCTGATGTGTCTGATTTAAGATATGAAATAAATGATTGAAAATCGCGATCTGAAAGATGAAACTCTTTTGATGACTCAATGGTATCATGAGTATAATAATAGTTTGTTGCAAAATCAAAAATTGCGTTTGATTTTAAAAGAGATTTTGTTGCCTCTGTCTGTTCGGGCCTTTCAAATTTAATATCGGGCTGTATTCCACCTCCATCAAAAACGGTTCTTCCATTTTTTGTCTTAAATGCGTTTCTATCCTTATCGGAAAACTTAGGAACATCACCATTTTCATTTCTATTTGTATAATCAAGTTCTTGAATACTTCTTCCACTTGGTGTATAATATTTTGAAATTGTTAGTTTTAATTGAGTGCCATAAGTCAACTTTCTATAACGCTGAACTAAACCTTTCCCAAAAGATCTTTCCCCAATAATTATGGCTCTATCTAAATCTTGCAATGAACCTGCCAATATTTCTGAAGCTGAAGCCGACCTACCATCAATTAACACAACCAAAGGAATCTCTAGGTCAAGAGGTTCTTTTTTTGTTTTGTAAGTATCACTCCACTTAACAACCTTGGCTTTTGTTGTAACAACTATTTCATTTTTCGGAACAAAAAAGTTCACAATTTCTATGGCTTCATTTACCAATCCGCCAAGGTTACCACGTACATCAAGGATCAATTTGGTCATCCCTTGGTCTTTTAAATCTTCATAAGCATTTTTCACTTCCTCAGAAGCTTTTCTATTAAATTTAATGAAGGAAATATAACCAACCTGATCATCAACCATTCTGTAATAAGGTACGGGGTTGATTTCTATTTTTTGACGAATCAGTTCCACTTCAAAAGTTCTATTTTGTCTTTTTAATTTCAATTTTACCTTTGTTTTAGGCAAACCTTGTAATAGTGCAGAAACCGCATCGCTTTTATAATCGCTTACCAATACATCATCAACCATTATAATTTCATCGCCAGCTTTGATATCCGCATTGTCGGCAGGAGAGTCTTCATAAGTTTCAATGATTATTAGTTTATTATTCACATATGACGAAGTAGCTCCTATACCTCCATATTCACCCATAGCATTGATTTTGGCGTTTTCAACACCTTGTTCATCATAATACTGCGTGTAGGGATCCAAATTCTTTAACATGTTTTCTATTGCAACATCGGTTAGTTCTGCAGGATTCGTTTCATCAATATAATACATGTTCAATTCTTTGAACAAAGTTGTATATATTTCTATTTGTTTTGCAACTTCAAAAAAGTTAGATTTATATGAAACAGAAATTGTAGTAACTGCTATTATTAGCGCAATAATTCCTATTTTTTTAATTTTTTTCATTCGGTTTGATTTAATAAATAAAGCCTTTCATACCTATTAGTCCAGCTTTTTTAAGAACTTTTCTATTAGATTTATCATCTTTTCTTCTATAAAAACGTATTTCTGCTCCTTTTCGTCTAAATACAGAAACATAAAAATATATTTAAATTTAATGCCTTCATATATCAAATGTTTGTTTTTACGATAAGCTTCACGCATCAAACGTTTAATTCTATTCCTGTTAACCGCTAAATTAACCTTACGTTTAGCAACAGATACTCCAGCCTGTACTGTGAAATTTGAATCATGTTCCACCTTAAGATAAATTAATTTTAAGGGGTAACAAGAGATAGACTTACCTTCAGTAAATAATCTTTCAATAAGTTTCCTGCTTTTGAGTTTTTCCTGTTTGTTAAATGTAAATCGCATCAAAGCAAATGTATTAATAATACTATTAATTTTTAATACTAAAAATTTGTGCTTTTTGTATTAACTGCTGGATTCTACTTTTTAACAGAATGATACCGACAACCATCAAGGCCACTGATTATTTTGAATTTCTTTTTGAGTAATTTTTTAAAATAAAGTTTTACAAAATAAAATATTTAGTTAAAAGACATTTATAAAATGCTATTATTAGTATTTTTGAGCAAAATTAAACTATAAAAAAATGGGTCAAGATTTGTTTCAAGCTCCTGATTATTATCAATTAGACGATTTATTAACCGAAGAGCATAAATTAGTACGTGACGCTACCCGAGAATGGGTTAAAAGAGAGGTGTCACCTATTATAGAAGAATACGCTCAAAAAGCGGAATTTCCAATGGAAATTATTAATGGATTAGCCGAAATTGGAGCTTTTGGTCCTTATATTCCAGAAGAATATGGCGGTGCTGGTTTAGATCAAATTTCATATGGGCTTATCATGCAAGAAATAGAACGTGGTGATTCAGGTGTGCGCTCAACTTCATCTGTACAATCGTCGTTAGTGATGTACCCGATATGGAAATATGGCAACGAAGAACAACGCCAAAAATACTTGCCAAAATTAGCTTCTGGTGAATGGATGGGCTGCTTTGGTTTGACCGAACCCGATCATGGTTCAAATCCTGGCGGAATGGTAACCAATTTTAAAGATAAAGGAGACCATTATTTATTAAACGGAGCAAAAATGTGGATTTCAAATGCACCTTTTGCGCAAGTAGCTGTTGTGTGGGCAAAAAATGAGGAGGGTAGAATTCATGGTTTACTTGTAGAACGTGGTATGGAAGGCTTTACAACGCCTGAAACACATAATAAATGGTCCTTAAGAGCATCATCTACTGGTGAACTTATTTTTGACAATGTAAAAGTGCCTAAAGAAAATTTATTGCCTAATAAATCTGGATTAGGAGCACCTCTTGGATGTTTAGATTCTGCCCGTTACGGCATTGCCTGGGGAGCGATTGGAGCAGCAATGGATTGCTATGATACTGCTTTACGCTATAGTAAAGAACGTATTCAATTTGGTAAACCGATAGGTCAGTTTCAATTACAACAAAAAAAATTGGCAGAAATGATTACCGAAATTACCAAAGCTCAATTATTGGCTTGGCGATTGGGAGTGCTTCGTAACGAAGGAAAAGCAACAACGGCACAAATATCTATGGCTAAACGAAATAATGTTGATATGGCCATTAAAATCGCCCGAGAGGCTAGACAAATGCTTGGTGGAATGGGTATTACAGGAGAATACAGTATAATGCGGCATTCTATGAATTTAGAAAGTGTGATCACCTATGAAGGTACTCATGATATACATTTATTAATAACCGGAATGGACGTGACGGGCTTGAATGCTTTTAAGTAGATTTTTTGCTTTTAATTAATATGCTTTTTGTATTAAATCAAAACAAGGACAATTTTTACATCGATTCTTCTTTTTATGTTTTTTACAGCATTTTGTTTTTAATTTTTTAACAGATTGTGACATCGTAATTAGCCCCTCTTTCGTATTAATCAGTCTGTTTTCTTGATAAAGAATAAGCATTTAATGACCCTCTTTTAAATATATAGAATTACAAATATAACTTATACAGTATTGTTTAAAACTGATTTTAATCAGTTAAAAATTTGCCAACACTGAAAACGAAAAATTACGTCCGGGGGCACTAATGGCTGAAGCAAATTCTTTATAATGTTGGTCTAAAATATTGTCAACAGCTACTTGAAGATCTAAACTTTTGGTCAAGCGGTATTTTGTATTGAAGTTTAAGGTTGACCACGAAGGTGTGCCATAATATGTTGTTGCACTGATTTGAGGTGTTTGTTCAATATTATCAATTCCTTCACTAAGATTATAGTCTTTCAGCTTTTTTCTTCCGTTAAATTTAAGGTCAATACTGGCTTCAAACTTCGGTTTTTCATAAGAAAATTCGAGCAAGCCAAATATTGGTGGAATTGAAGATAAAGGCTCATTTGTATCATAGGCTTTTCCCTTTGTATAGGTAAAAGACCCTCTTGTTTTAAACGAATTCGTAATATTCCCCTTAAGGTTAAATGTACAACCTACAACATAAGCTTGATCTCTATTGACATTTGCAACTATATTACCTTCTTCACCGTCAAAAAGTATTGTTGAATTTCCATTGAGGGAAAAATTTTCGCGAATTATATAATTATCAAGAAGCGTATAATAAGTTGTTAGACCAATATGAAATTTCTTTTCATTAAAATACTTTAAAAAGCCTATTTCGGCGTTATAGGCAAACTCCGGTCTTAAATTGATATTTGGTACTGTAACATCTCCTGCCTTTTCTCTAATCTTCCCTACATCATCAATATTTGGTGAACGAAATCCTGAAGAAAGCACTCCATTGAGCTGCCAATCTGTAGTTGGTTTATAAACATAACCTGCCGTTAAGGTAATGGCCGAATTATTTAGTGAAATATCATTGTCAGGTAATTGAATTAGCGTTTCGTCAATCCACTTAGCTTTTAAATTAGTGTTCGTAAAACGTATTCCTGTATTTAAAGTAGATTTTTTACTGATATCTTGCCTATAATTTACATATGCTGCTGAACTTATATAAGAGCTTCCTCCATCTGCATAACGCGCCTGCACCGGAAATGTACCAGAAAAACCGGTTATATCGTTTCCACTTACTTCTATCGTTTCTCCTTTTGGAGTTGAGCTTACTTCGTTATGTGAAAGCTCAAAACCATAAGACAATACCCTGTCTTTTGATAAGCTTACCGAAAAATCTCCGTTAAGGCTAAAAACATCAACCTCTTCTTGTCGGGTTGTTCTGTCTAAACTCCCGTATTTTCGATTTATTCTTGACTCTACAATGTTTTGGTACGCTACTGTTATGACGCCGTTATTCAAAAATCGTTTACCTGGTCTTAATTCTAACTGAGATGATAGTAATAGTCTTTCCTGAGGACCATAATACCATTCTGCAAAACGTAATTCTCCATCTCTACGTTCGGTCAATCTATCAAATCTTGGAATATTAGATGAGGTGCCATATTGTAGATTAAAAGATAAGTCTGTTCTCGAGGAAAGCGGAATAAAAAACTTTTGAAGAATATCAGTCTGGTCAAAACCTGTATTACGTTGAATGTTTGAATCTGAATTTATAATAGGATTTTCATTATAAAAACTGTTAGTATTATTCGAATATTCTAAGACCTTACCCCAATCTTCAAAGTCATGTGATCTTTTTTTACCCATTTTTAAATCCCCAAAATTGCTATGAGACACACTGGTAAAGGAGGCAAATTTTATAAATTGTAATTCTACCCCAGCCTGTATCGTTTTTTCATCATTTATCGTGCTATATCTTGATAAAAAAGAAGTATTTACATTTGTTCTTTCACTTACTGATGGTTTTCGTGTATAATAATGAATGACACCACCTAGTGCATCAGATCCATAAATCACTGATGATGGTCCAAAAATAACTTCTGTTCTGTCAAGTAAATTTGGTGATACCGTAATAGAGTTCTGTAAATGCCCTTTTCTGTAAATTGCATTGTTCATTCTTACACCATCAACAACCAATAAAACCCTATTTGCTTCCATACCTCTTAACACAGGGCTACCGCCTCCAAATTGAGATTTCTGCACTTTTATTCCAGGAATTTCTGCTAACATATCGGCAGTTGTTTGCGGCGATGTTTTTTGAATATCTTTAAGAGAAAATACGGCTACTTGTTCTGCAATTCTTTTTCTAAATTCTTTTCCTTTAGATGCTGATAAAAATATTTCTTGTAATTGTTCTGCCTTGCTTCGCAAATAGATAATTTTTTTACCTGTAATAAGCCTTTTTAAAATATCATATTCAACATAACTAACATGCTTAAAAGTTAAAATGTCGTTTATGGCAAAAGCTGAAATATCTATAATTCCGTTTTTATCTGAAACTGCTGTTTTTGATTTGTCTTCATTAAAAACAGCTACATGTTGAATAGAAAAAGTAGTCTCTTTATCTTGAATGGTGATTTTCTGAGCAAAAGATATATATCCTGAAAGGAGAAAAAAAAGTAAAAAAATCCTCTTCATGTTCATGCAAAAACTGATTTTAGTATTGCTAGTGATTTAGGTTTGTTGAATCCAGGCAAATGTAATTCAAAATATTGTATCAGCATATCCAAAATTGACTGCCTTGATGTTGCATTAAATTCTAATGTATGTAATCCCTCAAAATTTATGCCGAGAAGTCTTTTTAGTGATATTAAATTTTCGCTTGAAACAGGATAATTCTTTGGGTCTTTATTAAAAAAACGCCCTTCTTCTAAACTAAAAAACGGGAAATCTACCGTACCCTTTTCAGGGTAAAAACCTAAATGTTTTGTAAGGTTCAATAAAAATAACAAATGAAAATTTGATACATTATCATGTGTATCTAGCCAAATTAATGATGTTTCCAAATATTGAAACAACGATTCATTTTTTTCCTCTTCTTGAAGTGATTTTGTTAGTAATTCTGATAAAAACAACACGATAGTTTGCTTTACAACATTAAATGGAATGGTGCTATAAGGTTGTGCTAATTTAACTTCTTTTATAAAATTTAAATTTCCTTTAGTATTATGATTTACAACCATTTCTAATTGCGTTAAGGGTTGAAAGTATGCCACTTTTAATTTCCCTTTTTTTGCTTTTAAAATACGCTTCAATAGGTAGGATTTAAGTCCGTCTTGTGTATAGCACTTCACTATTAAATCTGAATCACTATACTTAATCGAACTTAGAACAATTGCCTTAGTAGTTTGAAGCATTTTAGTTTATAATTGCAATTTTAGTCATTGAAGTTTCTGACTTATCGGGCAGGGTTAAT
>Ga0316189_10000383_pt1 | contig 43968 bp, 2 predicted proteins | sample LowCovwburrow_MG_FD_204930 | JGI IMG/M metagenome (GOLD analysis project Ga0316189, IMG submission 204930) | Coastal sediment microbial communities from Maine, United States - Lowes Cove worm burrow | ecosystem: Environmental > Aquatic > Marine > Coastal > Sediment | place: USA: Maine... | reverse complement strand
ATGACCAGTCCGGCACCGGCCAAGAGCGGGGCAAAGTACTCCCACACCGAGGCGTCGAACATGATGGGGGTCTTCAACAACAAGCGGTCGCTGGTTCGCAGGGGGAATGCTTCGGCCATCCAACACATCTGGTTGGTCAAGTTGCGGTTGGAGATCATGATGCCCTTGGGTGTGCCGGTGGTACCCGAGGTGTACATGATATAGGCGAGATTGCTGGACCGCGCCTGGGGCAGGGCGCCCGGGAACGAGGGTTCTTGCGCCAGCAAATGCGCGACGTCCAACCTGCTGGTGCCCGGCGGGAGGGGCGTCTCGGCGTCGCTCAGGATCAGCTCGATGCCCGCTTCGGCAACGATGGTCTGAAGGCGTTCGGGTGGGTAATCGGTTGCGAGGGGCACATAAGGCGCGCCCGCGGCCAGCGTACCCAAGATCCCGATCACCATGGAGGAACCGCGTTCCAGGCTAAGGCCCACCGGCCGCTCCGGACCCGCGCCGCGGGCCACCAGGTGGGCAGCCAGGCGTTCGGCCTGTTGCACAGTTTGACGGTAACTCAGATGGGTTACGGCGCGACCGCTGGCATCGGTGGCAATCAGGGCGATGCCCTCGGCTGCCTGGCGGGCGCGACGGGCGAACTGGTCGTAGACGTTTTCGTGCAGCGGGTAATGGCGCTCGGTGTCGTGCCAGGTCGCCAACAGGTCGCGCGACTGTTCCGCCGACCACCAGGGCGCTTTGTTGATGGCCATCCCGGGATTCTCGGAGAAGGCCGTCAACAGCTGCTGAAACTGCTGCAGCATGCCGGCGATGGTGGCTTCGTCGAAGAGGTCGAGGTTGTAATTCAGGGTGCCGCTCAAGCCCTGCCCGTCTTCAGTGAACACCATGGTCATCTCGAATTTTGCCGTCTCTTCGCCTTCCTGGGGTGGCGCCAAGGGGGTCAAACCCGGCAGGCCGATGGTTTCCGTGGGTGTGTTCTGTAAACTGAACATGACTTGGAACAACGGCGAACGGCTTAGATCGCGCTCGGGCTGCAGTTCCTCGACCAGTTTCTCGAATGGCAGGTCTTGGTGCGCGTAGGCCTCCAGGGTGGTCTCGCGCATGGTTTCGAGCAATTGGGCAAAGGTGGGGTTGCCGGCCAGATCCAGCCGCAAGGCCAGCGTATTGACAAAGAAGCCGATCAGGGGTTCGGTCGCCGCGCGGTTGCGGTTGGCGATCGGGGTGCCCACCACGATCTCGTCCTGGCCGGAATAGCGGTGCAGCAAGACCTGGAAGGCCGTCAACAGCGTCATGAACAGGGTCGTCCCGTGTTCGCTGCTCACCTGTCGAAGCATTGCGGTGCACGCTGCATCCAGGGTCAGGTCGCATGAAGCGCCGCGGAAGGTTTGGAAGCGGGGACGGCGCCGGTCGGTGGGCAGTTCCAACAGCGGTGATTGGGATCCCAGGTGGTCACGCCAAAAAGCGATTTGGCGAGCCAGAACCTCACCGGACAACCATTGCCGCTGCCAGACCGCAAAATCGGCGTATTGGATCGGCAGCGCGGGCAGGTCCGCATCGCCACCTTCCAGATAGGCGCGGTAACAGCTGCTGACCTCGCGCAACAAGACCCCCAACGACCAACCGTCACTGATGATGTGGTGCATGGTCACCAACAGCAGGTGTTCGTCGCGCCGACCGCGCAGCAGGGAGGCGCGCAGCAGGGGCCCGCGTTCGAGATCGAAGGGGGTGGCCGCCTCGCGCGCCCGCAGCTCGGTCTGGGCGTGGTCGCGAAGTTCGCTGTCGAGGCCGCTCAAATCGATGAGGACGAGCGGCTCGAGATTCGGCGCATCAACCACCTGCACCGTTTCGCCCTCACGTTCCGCAAAGCGGGTCCGCAGGCTTTCGTGGCGTGCAAGGATGGTGCGGAAGGCCTGTTCGAGGCCCGCGACCCCGAGCCAGCCGCGCAGCCCGAGTGCGTGCGGCATGTTGTAGCTGGCATCGCCTGGCGACAGGCGATCGAGGAACCACAAGCGCTGCTGTGCGAAAGACAGCGGGGCATGCGGGTCGCGCCGCGGCTCCAGGGCCGGTGCGGCGTCCTGGCCGGCAGCGCCGGCGAGCGCCGCCGCCAGGTCGGCGACGGTCGGGTTCTCGAACAGGCTACGCAGGGGCAGATCGGTTTGCAGCACCTGGCGGATTTTCGAGATCACGCGCGTGGCCAACAGGGAGTGTCCGCCCGCCTGGAAGAAGTGATCGCGGATGCCGAGGGCTGGCCGTTGCAGCACCTCGCGGAAGATGTCGAGCAGGGCGGCTTCGAGCGGCGAGCGCGGTACCGTCACGACCGTCGCGGATGCCTGGGTCCGGGCCGGCGGTTGCGGCATGTGGCGGCGGTCGATCTTGCCGTTGGGTAAACGGGGGAACTCGGCCAGGGCGATGAAGCGGGCCGGGATCATGTACTCGGGCAGCAGCTTGCTCAGGTACGGTGCGAGTGCATCGACGGCTACATGCTCGGCCGACCGCGGCTGCACATAGGCGATCAGTTCGGCATCGGCACTGCCGGGCGCGTGCACGGTGACCACGATTTCGGCCAGGTCTTCGTGTTGGTTGAGCGCGGTCTCGATTTCCTGGAGCTCGATGCGGTAACCGCGGAGTTTCACCTGGTGATCGGCGCGACCGTGGAACATCAGTTGCCCATCGTGGTGGTAGCGGGCCTGGTCGCCGGTTCGGTACAGGCGTCCGCCCGCTTCGCCGAAGGGATCCGGTACGAAGCTGGCGGCGGTCAGGCCCGCTTTGCCGAAGTAACCGCGGGCCAGACCCTCGCCGGCCAGGTAGAGTTCGCCCAAGATGCCGAGGGGGACGGGCTGTCCCCGGCCGTCCAGCAGGTAAGCCCGCGTATTGCCGATGGGCTTGCCGATCGGCGGCCGGCGGTGCTCGCCGCGGGGAATGCGGGCAAAGGTCGAGTAGGTGGTATCTTCGGAAGGACCGTAGAGATTGAAGACCGCGGCCACGTGGGGCACGGCGTAGAGGCGGTTCACCAGGTCCAGGCGCAGGGCCTCGCCGGCCAGGTTGACCACCCGTAGCGCGGGGGGCAAACCCAGCGGCAGGAGCTCGGCCAGAGCCGAGGGTACCGTATTGAGCAGGCGGACCTCGTCGGCGGCAGCCATCCAGGGCAGCTGCAGCACATTGCGGGCCAGGACCACCTTGCCGCCGCGGCACAGGGTGACGAACAGCTCGAAAACGGAGAGGTCGAAACCCACGGACGTGGCCGCCAAGACCCCGTCCAGCCAGTCCGGTTCAAAGACCGCCTCCGACCAGGAGATCAGGGCCGCGGTCGCCCCGTGGCGGATGGCCACGCCTTTGGGCTGCCCGGTGGAGCCGGAGGTGTAGATGAAGTGGGAGAGGTGGTCGGGATCGCGCGCAACCCGGGGATCGTGGGCGGGCAGGCCGTCGTCTTGCACCAGTGGCAGTAGCTGCAGTGGCACGTCCATCCGGGGCAGCGCCCCGGCCTCACCCAGGATCAGGGTGGCACCGCTGTCGGCGATCGTGTAGGCCAACCGTTGCCGCGGGAAATCGGGGTCCAGCGGCAGATAACAGCCGCCGGCCTTGAGAATGCCCAACAGCCCGGCCACCAGGTGGGGATTGCGGTGGCTGCAGATGCCCACCGTTTGTTCGGGCACGAGGCCGGCCTGCAGCAAGCGATGGGCGATGCGGTTGGCCTCGCGCTCGAGCCATTGATAGGTGACGCGTCGTCGGACCCCCTCGAACTCGTAGACGAGGGCCACGGCATCGGGCGCGAACGCGGCCCGGCTCTCGAACCGTTGCGGCACGTCGAGGTGGCGCGCAAACGGCTGAGCGGTTTGGTTCCAGTCCACCAGCAGGCGCTGCCGTTCGTCCGCGGTCTGCATAGTGCATTCGCCTACCGGCTGATCCGGCTGCTCGCTCAGGGTGGATAGCAGCACCGCGAAATGATCCAACATGCGCGCGACGGTGGCCGGCTCGAAGAGATCGGCATTGTACCCGAGCGAAATATTTAGTCCGGCGTCACCCGCCGTGCAAAAGAAGGACACGTCAAACTTGGCTGTCTCTTCGGTTTCCGCCAGAGACGTCAGGGTAAGGCCGGGAAACGGATTGTCATTTTGCGGACCCTGGTTCTGGACCACCAAGAAGACCTGAAACAGCGGCGACCGGCTGGGATCCCGCTCGGGCTGTAGTTCTTCGACCAGCTTCTCGAAGGGCAGATCCTGGTGTTGGTAGGCTTCCAGACACAGCGCTCGGGTCCGGTCCAGTAACTGGGTGAAGCTGGGGTTGTCGCCGAGGTCCATGGGCAGGGCCAAGGTGTTGACGAAGAAACCAATCAGCGCTTCGGTCTCCGGCTGGTTGCGGTTGGCGATGGGGGTGCCCACCACCACCTCGGTTTGTCCCGAATAGCGGCTGAGCAAGACGTCGAGCGCGGCCAACAGGGTCATGAACAGGGTGGCCCCTCGCTGGTGGCCGAGCGCGTTCAGCCGTTCCAGCAGGGACGCCTCGATCAGAACAGAGCAACTGGCGCCGCGATAGGTCTGAAAGGGCGGGCGGGGCGCATCGGTGGGCAGTTCGAGCAGGGGCGAGTGCTGGCCCAGCACACGCCGCCAAAAGGCCATTTGCTGATCCAGCACGGGGCCGCTGAGCCATTCTCGCTGCCACACGGCGAAGTCGCCGTACTGGATGGGAAGTCCGGCGAGAGCAGCGGATTGCCGCTCGAGGTAGGCGCGGTAGAAGAGGGCCGTTTCCTGGACGAGTAGACCCAGCGACCACTCGTCCGAGACGATGTGGTGCATGTTGAGGATCAGCACGTGTTCGCCCGGCTTCAAGCGCAACAGAACGGCGCGTAACAGCGGCCCTCGCGCCAGGTCGAAGGGTGTCCGGGAATCGCGGTCGACCAGATCGCCGACCAGTCGGGCAGCCGTTGGCGCCGTCAGGCCGTAGATGTCGATGGCGGTGAGGGCGCTGTCTCCGTGCTCGTGGATCTGCTGGTAGGGCTGACCGTCGCGTTCGGCGAAGGTGGTGCGCAGGGTTTCATGACGGGCGACCAGAGCCTCGAAGGCGCCCGCCAGGGCAGCCACGCTCAGGGGGCCCTCGAGCTGGATCGAGCTGGGAATGGTATAGGTGGTGGAGTAGGGTTCCAGGCGGTCGAGGAACCATAGCCGGCTCTGTGCGAAGGAAAGCGGCAGCTCCTGGCGGTTTCGGACCGGTTCGATGGCAGGCTTGGCAAACGCTTCGGCCTTGCCGTCACTGCTGGCGCCCAGCAGCGCCAGGCCCTGTACCGTGGGCGCCTCGAAAATCGCGCGCAAGGGCAGGTCCCAGTTCAACAACTGATTCATTTTGGAGATGAGACGGGTGGCCGACAAGGAGTGCCCGCCCAATTCGAAAAAGTTATCGTGAATGCCGATCTGTTGGTGCCCCAGTACTTCGGCGAAGATCTGGACCAGGATTTCCTGGATCGGGGTTTGGGGTGCTTCGACGCGCGGTCGGACACCTTGCCGCGGACGCGGCAGTTTGGCGCGATCGATTTTGTCGTTGGCCGTCATCGGGAAGGCGACCATGACTTCCAGGAACGGGGGCACCATATAGGCCGGCAGGCAGTTGGCCAGGTATGGGGACAAACCCTGGCGGTCGAAGGTTTCGGCGTCGGCGACGGTGAGGTAACCCGCCAGCATTTTGCCCGTCAGGGAATCCTGTTCGCCGGCAAGAGCCAGGACGACGGCCTCGCCAACCCCAGGGTAGCGGCGCAGGGCGTTTTCGATTTCGCCCAGTTCCACCCGGAAACCGCGGATCTTGACCTGGCGATCGCCGCGGCCGACGAAAACCAGATTGCCGTCATCGTACCTGCGCCGCACCAGGTCGCCGCTGCGGTACAACCGTTGGCCCTCGTGCTCGCTGAAGCAATCCGGTACGAACTTCTCGGCGGTCAGGGCGGGCTGACCGTGATAACCGCGGGCCAGCCCGCGGCCACCGATGACCAACTCACCGGTCATGCCGATGGGCGCCAGCCGTAGGCGTTGATCCACCACATGGGCCGTGACATTGGCGAGCGGCATGCCGATCGGCACCTCTGGCCCCGCTTCGAGATGGTCCGAGAGCGGCCGCCAACTGGTGGCGGTGACGGTGGTTTCCGTGGGGCCGTAGGCGTTGACCAGATGAACCTGCAAACGCACTTGCCGCTGCCATTCGTGGAGGGCGTCGATGGCGGCCCGCTCGTTCCCCGTGCACACCGTTCGCAGGCAGGCAGGCGGATGCCAGTCCAGATACTCGAGATCGTGGCAGACCTGGTGCCAGAACACGGTGGGCAGGTTCATGATGGTGATGGCGTGGGCCGCGATACGTTCCAGGAAGACGGCCGTCGAGGAGAGCAGGGTTTCGTCGCGCACGATGACGGCGGCCCCGTGCGCGAGGTAGGGGAAGGTTTCCTCGATGGCCACGTCGAAGGCCAAGCGCGCAAACAACAGCGACCGGTCGGAGGATGTGATTTCGTAGCGCCGGCCGGCGGCGTCCAGCAAGTTGGCCAACGCGGCATGGCTGACCGTCACCCCCTTGGGCGGGCCACTGGAACCGGAGGTGTAGAGCAGGTAGGCGGCTTGGGCACCGTGTATGGCAGTCGCCGGCTCCCGCGCCGGCAGGTCCCGAGCCATATCGGCCGCCACGGTCAGGTGGCGCACGCCGGGCATGGCCATGGGCTGGTCTCGACCGTCGCCCAGGATGAGTGCTAACCGCGCATCGGTAACGATGCGGGAAAACCGCTCGGGAGGTGCGTCCACATCGATGGGAACACAGACCCCGCCCGCCTGCCAGACGGCCAGAAAGGCCGTAATCGCCTGGGCCGAGCGATTCATGAAGATGCCCACCGTCGTTTCGGGCGCGACCCCTTGCCGGCGCAACCGTGCTGCCAGGTGCGCGGCATGCTGTACCAGGGCCGCGTAACCCAGGCAGGTACCGACCGGGTCCATGGTGCCCAGAGCCAGGGCGTGAGGTTGCCGCACCGCCATTGCCGCGATGCGGTGACCGACGAGCACTGGATCGAAGGCGGCAGCGGTGTTGTTCCACGCTTCGAGCAGCAGGCCGCGCTCGCGACCGGTCAACATGACAATGTCATCCACGGCGCTTCCGGGTGCATCACAGAAGCCGGCGAGCAAGTTGTGGTAGTGATCAAGCATGCGTTCGCACGTGGCTCGCCGGAACAGATCGGTGTTGTAATTCAACGAGAGCACCAGCCCGTGCGGGGTGTCCATGGCAGCCAGCGACAGATCGAACTTGGCGGTTTGGTCGCCGTTGCCCACCTGGCTGAAGGTCAGGCCGGGAGCCGCCAGCTCTTCCGCGGGCGTGTTGTCAAAGGTGAACAACACCTGGAAGAGGGGCGAGCGGCTGAGATCGCGGGTCGGTTGCAACACTTCGACCAACTTCTCGAAGGGCAAGTCCTGGTGTTCGAAGGCAGCCATGGAAGTGTCGCGCACTTCGGCCAGCAGGTCGGCAAAGGGGATGGTGGTGGCGAAGCGGTTGCGCAACACGAGGGTGTTGACAAAAAAGCCGATCAGCGGTTCGATCTCGGCGCGGTTGCGGTTGGCGATGGGCGTGCCGACGACGATGTCGTCTTGACCGGAGTAACGTTGCAGCAGCACCTTGAACACGGCCAGCAGGGTCATGAACAGGGTGGCGCCCTGCTTGCGGGCCAGCTGTTTGACAGCCGCGCTCAGGGGCGTTTCCAACTGCACCGAGAGGGTGTTGCCGCGGTAGGACTGCAAGGCCGGACGGGGATGGTCGAGGGGGATTTCCAAGGGCGTGAGTCGCGCCAGTTGGCCGCGCCAAAAGTCCAGTTGCTCCTCAAGCACGGCGCCGCTGAGCCAGTGCCGCTGCCAGGCGGCAAAGTCCGTATACTGAATGGGCAGCGGCGGCAGCGGGTTGGCTCGACCCGTGCTCAGGGCTTGAAAGAGGGTCAGGATTTCGTGGATCAGCACGCCGATGGACCAGGCATCCGAAACGATGTGGTGCATGTTCAACAGCAACACGTGGTGTCGCGGACCGCATCGCAGCACACTGGCGCGGAACAGGGGTCCCTGGGTCAGATCGAAAGCCGTGCCGGCATGGCGAGCTGCCAGTTGGCGGACCCAATCGCCCTGCCGGTCGCTTTCGAGAAGGGTCGAATCCGCGATCGCCAAGTCGGCCAAGGGGGTTGCGGTAACCCGTTGCCTGGCCGTCCCCTGCTCGTTGGGGAAGACGGTGCGTAGGTTGTCGTGGCGGGCAACGACGGTTTGCAGACACTGCTGCAGCTTGGTGATATCGAGCGGGCCCTCGATGGCAATCGCCGAGGGCATGTTGTAAAAAGAACTGCCGGGCTCCAGTTGATCCAGCAACCACAGCCGCTGCTGGGCGAACGAGAGCGGTCGGGGGGCATGGTCATCCAAACGCGGAATGTCCGTCACGACGCCGGAGGCCCGGCGCTGCTTCTCTATGAGGCGCGCCAAGGCGTGCAGGGTGGGTGCCTGGAACAGAGCCCGCAACGGCAGTTCGACGCTGAAGGTGTTGCGAATACGGGACAGAACCCGAGTCGCCAAGAGGGAGTGGCCACCCAGCTCGAAGAAGCTGTCGTGCCGCCCCAAGGGGGTTTCGTCGTCGTGTTCGAGGACCTCGGCCCAAATCGCGGCCAGCAGTTCTTCGGTTGCCGTTTGCGGTTGGATCACGGCCTGTTGTCGCGGTGCCGGCGTCGCCCGTACCAGCGCTTTGCGGTCCACCTTGCCACTGGCCAGCAATGGCATCGAGGGTAGCCACATGAACCGGGTCGGGATCAGGGCCGCGGGCAGCACTTCGCCGAGAAAGGCGATGACCGCGTCGCTCGACCCGGTTTCGTGTGCCGCCGCCGGCTGGGCCGCCTTGAGGTAGGCCACCAGTTCCCGGCGGTCGTCGTGCCGGACCACCGTCACCACGGCTTCGCTTACCGCCGGATGCTGCACCAGTGCGCTTTCCACTTCGGCGGGCTCGATGCGCACGCCCCGCATTTTTATCTGAAAATCGCGCCGGCCCAGAATCTCCAATTGGCCGTCGAGGCGGTAGCGGCCGCGGTCACCGGTAAAGTAGACCAGGTCGCGTTCGTCCTCGCGAAAGGGGTTGGTGACAAAACAGTCGAGCCCGGCATCCGAATAGCCCAGGCTCCGGAACGGCGTCCGCATTACGATTTCACCGGATTCGCCGATACCGCAGAGCTGGCCGGCGGCATTCAAAACCAGGGCTTGGGTCTGCGGCAGGGGCTGGCCGATTGGCTGCACGCCGGCCACGGTCTGATCGGGAATCGGGTAATAGGTCTTGATCAGCGTGGTTTCGGTAGAGCCGTAGAAGTTGACCATGGTGCCGCTGTCCGCGAAGGTGTCCCGCCAGAGCCGCACCAGATCTTCGCCCAGCCGCTCGCCGGCGAGGAACACCCAGCGCAGGTTGGGCAAGGGCTCGGCTTCGCCAGCCTGGCTCAGCCAGGAGGCGAGCAGCGAAGGCACGCCGTGGAAGAAGCTGATGCGCCGCCGCGCCATCCAGGTGAACGGGCTGGCGACATCTTCCCGCTCGGAGCGGGTGGGGATGTAGAGCGTCGCACCGCAACCCAGCGGCGCAAAGATATCGCGTAGCACGGCATCGAAGGTCAGGGCTGTCAATTGAGCGCAGCGATCAGCAGCCGAGATCTGGAACCGTTCGGTTTGCCACGCGATGAAATGGGCCAGACCTTTTTGGCAGCCGACCACGCCCTTGGGCCGGCCCGTACTGCCCGATGTGAAAAAGAGGAAGAGCGGCTCGTGAGGCGCTTGGGGCGCTGGCTCGAGTGCCACCGCCGCCGTGCATTCGAATTCGGGCGTGTAGCACTCGAGTCCCGAGTCCATCACCAAGTCCGCGGGGCATGAACCCTCCACATCGATGATGAAGCGGGCGCCGCTGTCGGCCAGCATGAGCGCCAGCCGGGCCCGCGGCAGGTTGGCCTCCAGAGTCAGCACCACGCCGCCACACCAGAAGACCGACAAGACGGCAGCCATCGTGTCGACCGACCGCTGGCCGTAGATCGCCACCACATCACCGTGCCGGAAGCCGCGCTCCTCGAGTTGACGCGCCAGCTGGGCCGCGGTCCCGGCCATCTGGCCGTAACTGATGGCGGTGCCACCCTGTTGTACGGCGATCCGTTCCGGTTCACGGCGCGCGTGATCGCTGAAGCGCCGGATCACCGGCGGATAGTCCGGCTCCTCGATGAGCTTGCTTGGATCGGGCAGCAGGGCACGCGTGTCCGCGGTGATCAAAGAGTGCTGTAACAGCGCGGTCGCAGGGGCCTGGGTCAGTTGCTCCAGCAATAGCCGGTACTGTGCCAATATCCCGGCAATGCGCTGTTCCGTAAACAAACCCTTGCGGTATACCATCCGCAGGTGGAATGCAGGCCCCATTTCCTGGACGTAGAGCGCCAGCGAGTAGCGCGATTCCGGTTGGCGTTTGCCGAAGGGTTGCAAGACCAACCCGCCCAATTCCAGGGCGGCGGCAGGCACATTGTCGAAATTGAAGACCACGTCGAAGATGGGATGGCGGTTCAGGTTGCGTTCTGGACTGAGGTCCTCGACGATCTTTTCAAAGGGCAGATCCTGGTGGGAGTAGGCTGCGAGGGTCACCTGGCGGCAGTGTTCCAAGAGCTCGGAGAAAGTGGCCGCGGCTCCGAGATTCAGGCGCAGGGCGAGCATGTTGACGAAACAGCCGATCAGCGGTTCGGTTTCCGACGTATTGCGGCCCGCGATCGGGGCGCCCACGACGATGTCGTCTTCGCCACTGAGGCGGCTCAGCAGCGTGGCATAGGCGGCCAACAGGGTCATGAAGACCGTGGTGTTCTGGCTGCGGTTCGAGTCGCGGATCGCCGCGCACAGGGATTCTTCCAGGACCAGCACGCATTCGGCACCGCGGTAATCGGGTTTACCGTAGGGTTGGTCGGTGGGCAGGGCGATCGGCGCGGGCAGATCTGCCAACTGCGTGCGCCAGTACTCGGTTTGGCCCCCAAGTCCTTCGTCCCGCAGGCGCTGCTGTTGCCAGTAGGCGTAATCGGCGTATTGAATGGCCAGCGGGTCCAGGGGTGAGGGGTTGCCCTGGGCAATGCTCTGATTGAGTGCCGAGACTTCGCGGATGAGAATGCCCATCGACCAACCGTCGGAGATGATGTGGTGCATGGTCGCCAACAATACGTGGTGACGGGGCGCCAGGCGCAGCAAGGTCAGGCGCAGCAGGGGGCCCGTGGTCAGATCGAAGGGACGCCGCGCTTCCAGGCTCACCAGGCGATCGGCGAAGTCGCTGGCCTGCGCCACGGCCTGGACGTCGATCATCTGCAGGTTCAACGCGAGGCTCGACAAGATGGCCTGTACCGGTTGGCCGTCGCGGGCGGGGAAGACGGTTCGCAAGACCTCATGCCGCTCGATGATGGCGGCCACGCTGGCCTCCAGCGAAACCAGATCCAACGGGCCCAGGAATTCAACGGCCATGGGAATGTGATAGAGACCCGACTGACCGTCCAACTGATTCAGGAACCACAGACGCTGCTGAGCGAAGGACAGCGGCAGGGGTAAGTCGCGGCCAACCGGGCGGACGCCGGCCTGGGCATGATCCACGCCACCCCGGGCCTCGCTCACACACGTGGCCAATGCGGCCACCGTTGGTTGCTCGAAGAGCTGGCGCAGAGATAGTTCCACGGCAAAGGCATCTCTGATGCGCGAGGCCACCTGGGTGATCAGCAGGGAGTGACCGCCCAACTCGAAGAAGTTATCGTGGATGCCGACCTGCGCCGTGCCCAGCACATCGCACCAGATGGCAACCAGCAACTCCTCGACCGGCGTGCGCGGCAGGGCCGAGGGTTCCGCGGTGCGCACGCTGGCTTCGGGTTCGGGCAAGGCCTCGTAATCGGTTTTGCCGTTGGGGGTGAGCGGCACCTCGTCCAGGAACACGAAGGCCGTGGGGATCATGTAGGCGGGCAGGCGCTCGGCGAGGGCCTTGCGCCACCGGCCAATCCAGTCTTCGTCGGCACGATCGGCATCGGCGTTCGGCACCACGTAGGCGACCAGGCGCTTTTCGCCGCTTTGATCGGCGCGGATCACCACCACGGCCTGACTGATGTGCACTTGGGCCAGCAGTGCGTTTTCGACCTCGTCCAACTCGATGCGGAAGCCGCGCAGCTTGACCTGCTTGTCCATGCGGCCCAGGAATTCCAGATCGCCCCCGGCGAGCAACACCGCCAGGTCGCCCGTGCGGTACAAACGGCTGCCGGCGATGGTACCGAGGAAATCGGGAATAAACCGGTCAGCGGTAAGGCCTGGCCGCTGTAAATAACCCCGGCCCAGGCCGTCGCCACCGATGAACAGTTGACCCGGGACGTTGATCGGCTGCGGTTCGAGGGCCGAGTTGAGCACGTAGGTCTGGGTGTTGGCCACCGGTTTACCGATGGCGAGCATGGGCCGTTCGACCGTTGTCAGCGCGGTTGTATCGGTGATGCGCAGGGTTGTCGTGATCGCCGTTTCGGTGAGACCGAAGACGGTGACGATGGCGACGCCGGAATCGCGCCAGGCGAGCAATCGATCGGGCAGGATCTTCTCGCTGCCGACGATGATGAAGCGCAGGCAAGGCGGCACCGGCGGTAACCTGTCCAACTCGAAACTCCACTGATGCCAGTGGGCAGCGGTCAACTCGAAACCGGTGAGACGTTGTTTGGCGGTAAGTTGCTGGAGCTCCCGGCCGGAGAGCACCAGGAGGCTGTCGCGAAAGACCACGGACCCGCCGGCCAACAGCACCGGCAAGGTTTCTTCCAGAAAGACATCGAAACTGATAGAGGCCAATTGCAACACGCGGTCGGCCGCGGTCAGCGCCAGCGCTTCGCCCATGGTCAGCACGTAGTTGACCAGAGCGCCGTGGTGGGTATAGGCGCCCTTGGGCCGGCCCGTCGAGCCCGAAGTAAACAACACATAGGCCGTCTGTTCGGGTGCGACGTCAGGGCAGACCGGCGCGGCGCTCGAGCCGGCGGCCAAGGTGGTCTCGTCGAGGACGATCACCGGTACATCATGGGGTGGCAGACTGGCGCCAAGCCCCGGCCCGACGACGATCACCGCCGGCACCGCGTCGGCCAGCATGTGGCTCAGCCGCGTCTGGGGATAGTCCGGATCGAGCGGCACGAAGGCCGCGCCGGTCTTCAGGGTGGCCAGCATGGCCGGCACCATCGAATAAGGCGACAGACACAGGCCCACCAGCGATTCGACGCCGACGCCCAGCTGTAACAAGCGGTTGGCCAGCTGATTTGAGGCGTGTTCCAAGGCGGCATGGGTCATGAAGCGGCCGGGCGCGCCTCGTTCGCTGCAATCCAGAATCAGGGCGGTGGCGTCGGCGCCCCGTTCGAGCCGTTGCCGGAAGAGCTGCTGCCAGGTCGACCCGCAGAACAGCGGCCGCTCGGTCTGGTTCCAGCGCGTCAGCAATTCAAGCCGTTCGGCCCGATCCAATAAGGCGAAGCGCGAAACGGCCAGCCCGGTGTGCTCGAGGATTCCGCTCAGGAGGCCCTGGTAGTGGTTGGCCAGGCGCTGCATGCTGCCGCGCTCGAACAGATCGGTATTGTATTGGAAGCTGCCCATCAGGTTCAGGCTGGTGTCGACCATCGCCAGACTGATGTCGAACTGGGCGGTGACGTAGTGTTTGTCCACGAAACTGAGATCGAGGTTGGGCAACGACAAGCCCTGTTCGAGGGCGTAATCCAGGGTGAACATCACCTGGAACAGCGGACTGTGACTGAGGATGCGCTGCGGCTGAAGCGTTTCGACCACTTGTTCGAAAGGCACATCCTGGTTACTGAAGGCTTCGAGACTGGTCTGGTTCATGCGCCGCAAAAATTCGTCGAAGGCGGGATCGTCGCCAAGCTCGCCGCGCAACACCAGGGTGTTGACGAAAAAGCCGATCAGGGGTTCGATTTCCTTGCGGCTGCGGTTGGCGGCCGGGATACCGACACAGATGTCGTCCTGACGGCTGTAGTGGGCCAACAAGACCATGTAGGCTGACTGCATCAGCATGAACAGGGTAATGCCCTGCGCTTCGGCAAGTACCTTGAGGCGCTGACTCTGCTCGGGGGTGAGCGAAAAGCTTACATCGGCGCCGTTGAAAGTCTGCAGAGGCGGGCGCGGCCGGTCGGTGGGCAGTTCGAGCAATGCCGGGGCACCGCGCAGTTGGTTGCGCCAGTACTCGAGTTGCAGGGTCACCATGCGGCCTCCGGCCCACTGCCGTTGCCAGGTGGCAAAATCGGCATACTGCACGGCGAGCGGCTCCAGTTCGGGTTGGCGTCGTTCGAGGTCTGCCCGGTAGAGTTCGGCCAGTTCGCGGATGAGGATGTTGACCGACCAGCCATCGAAGATGATGTGGTGCATGGTGTACAGCAGGACGTGATAGTCGGGGTCGATCCTTGGCAAGGCAATGCGGTAGAGCGGCGCCCGTGACAAATCAAAGGCTTGCTGGGCTTGATCGTTGGCCAGGATCGAGACGGTCGTTTCTTGCATCTCGGCTTCGAGCGCGCCCAAGTCGACGACGACCAGGTCGAGCCCGATGGGGGGATGGATCACCTGGACCGGATCGCCCTGTTCGGTATCGAAGGCGGTGCGCAGCGGTTCGTGCCGCTCGGCGATTTGGTCCAACGAGCCTTCCAGCGCCGTCACGCCGAGCGGACCCCGCAAGCGCAAGGCCGAGGCAATATGGTAGGTGTCCTTAATGACGCCCATCTGCTCGATGAACCACAACCGTTGCTGGGCAAAGGACAGCGGAAAGCTGGGAGCGCCGGTGTCGCGTGCCTGCACCGGGATACCGCTCTGGGTGGTCGTGGGACTGGACACCAAGGGTTCGGCCATGCGCCACAGCGCTTCGAACGGTAGCGCCCGCAGTTCCTCGGAGGTCTGACCGCCCTCGTCGCGCGTCCTTTCGATGGCGGCGAGGTGGATCTCGGCAGCCAATTCGGCCACGGTCCTCACCTGGAAAATCACGGCCACCGGCAGTTCCATGTCGAAGGCCTCATTGACCCGCGACATGATCACGATGCCGGTGAGAGAGTGACCGCCCAAGCCAAAGAAATCGGTGTGGGGTCCGATGTGTTCGGTCTTGAATATTTCCGACCAGATCTCGACCAGTTTCCGTTCGGTGGGGTTGCGCGGCGCCTGGGGCGCGTCCTTGGCTGCGGGTGCCGCAGCTGCCACCGAATCGAGCAGGGCCCGGCGGTCGAGTTTGCCATTGGGTGTCAATGGCCAACGGGCGACTTCGACCAGCAGGGTGGGCACCATATAGGCCGGCAACGACTCGGAGAGGTGGGCCCGCAACGCCTCGGGGGTGGGCGGGGAATCCTGCTCGTGGGCGCGGAAGAAACCGTAGAGGGTGTTGTCGCCGTTCTGGTCCGGTTTGACGAGTACCACACTCTCAGCCAGTCCGCGATACCGTTGCAGCAGCGTCTCGATCTCGCCCAATTCGACGCGGTAACCGCGTACCTTGACCTGATGATCCGCACGCCCCATGAATGTCAGCAAGTGGTTGTCGTCGAGGCGAACCAGGTCGCCCGTGCGGTAGAGCCGTGCACCGGCTTCGCCACTGTACCCGTCCGGCAGAAAACGTTCAGCCGTTAAACCGGGCTGACCGACATAACCGCAGCTCAGTTGAGGGCCGCCGAGATAGAGTTCGGCGGCGGCATCCGCAGGCACGAGCTCCATATGATCGTCGAGCAGATAGACGCGGTTGCCGTTCATGGGCCGCCCCAGGGGCAGCGCATCGAGATGGTCCTGGTGGCGGTGGGCGATCACCCCCACGGTGGTTTCACTGGGTCCGTAGTGGTTGAAGATCACCAACTCGGGTTTGACGGTGCGCAGCCGTTGCAAGAGCTCGCTGGAGGTTGCTTCGCCCCCCAGCACCAGACACCTGGCGGGCAGGGCATGGGCCGGCGCCTGCTGGGTCATCAGGGCGGCCAGATGGCTGGGGGTGATCTTGAGGGCTTCGATGCGGTGGCTGTGCAAGTAGCGTCCGAACAGCTGGGGGCTGGTCGCACACGCATCGCTGATGAGGTGCAGAGTGGCGCCGTGCCAAAGCGCGGGAAAGAGCATGGTGTTGCCCAAATCCGCCGCCAGCGTGGAGACCATCGCCATCGACCCGCAATCGCCAAGCGCCAGGCGCTGACCGGCGCTGGCGATGTAGTGGCTCAGACTGTGGCGCGAGATGGCCACCCCCTTCGGGGTGCCGGTGGAACCGGACGTAAAGATGACGTATGCCAGGTGATCGCCATCGACGGCTGGGCTCCGCTCGATCAAGGCAGGTGCGGGCTGCTTCAGCAGCTCATTGGGGCAGAGGCGCGGGATGGTGGTCGTCGGCACCTCGAGGCCCGGTGTACCAAGCAAGAGGTCGGCGCAGTCGGCGAGCAGCTTCAAGCGGTTGGGCGGTAACTCCGGATCGACGGGCATAAAGGCGCCGCCGGTTTTGAGCACGGCGAGCATGGCAACGAGCCAGTCGAGCGAGCGGGGTAGCGCCAGGCCGACCAGGGAACCCGGCCCCACCGATCGCGCTTGCAAATGGCCGGCGAGGACGCTCGAGCGATGGTTCAAGCAGGCGTAACTTCGCTGGGCCAAGCGCTGGTTCGGTTCACCCAAAACCAGTGCGATGCGTTCGGGCACGCTTGCGGCGGCGGCTTCGAAGGCAGCCAGCAGCCGGTCGCCGGAAGCTGCTACGGCATGGCCCTCGTTCAACTCATGGAGGAGCACGCGACGCTCGCTGGTGGTCAACAGAGGCAGACGGCACAGCGGCGTATCGGGTGTCATCCCGGCCTGCAGGGCCAAGACTTGCAAACGCTCGGCCAACTGTTCGATTTGCGCACGCTCGTAGCGATCGGGATCATAGGCCAGTTCCAGGTGGAGGTGATGGCCTTCCTGAAAGAGGGCCAGTCGCAAAGCTGCGGGTTGCGCCTGGCAATGCCGGATAAGCGGCTCGACCGTCAGCGGTCCATCCCCGGCGAAGGGCGCAAAGCGATACCACTCGAAGACCAGGGCCGTGGGCGGCACCTCGCGGCTGAGGTTGAGGGCAAAATAATCCTGCCACTCGACGGCCGCTTCCACCCGAGCCTGGGTTTGACGGTGCGCCTCCCGAAACGGCATCGCGGCTTGATACGTCTGCAGCAGGGGCGGAAACTTGATGAAGGGTCCGCAGCATTCCAGGAGCTCTTCAAAGGAACGGCCACCGACCGCGGTGGCGACGGCCACTTCGCCGAAGTTCAGGCAGCGCGCCAGGATGACCTGCCAACAACCGAGCCAAAAACTCTGCTGGGTTGCTTCGCTCCAGTCCTGACCGATTTGCGTACAGCGGTCCGCCACGCGCAAACGGATGTATTGCGGGGGTGTCTCGGATACCCTGGTTTGCGGCAGATGGGCCAACTCGCCGTAACGTTCCAGCCAGTAGGATTCCTCATCTTCGGATAACTCCTCGGTCCAGTTGGAATACTGCTGGTATTCCAGTGCTTCCCAGGCCTCGGCTCGACCCTGCAGGCGCTCGTGGTACAGCTGGAAAAGCTGGCGGGCCAACAGATCCAGACTGTGATTGTCGGCGCACAGTGAGGGGGTCTGCAAGACGAGCAGGTGCCGGTCGACCGCTTTGGAGACCAGGTGAACCCGCACCAGCGGGCCGTTTTCCAGGTCGGGTTGCCATAGGCGAACCGCTTCGAGCAAAGCTTCGATCGACGCCTCCGAATCGCCTTCATGCCAGGCGTAACTCACGCTAGGCATGGGCACCTGAAAGGCCGTTTTGCGGAAGGGCGGCACCTTGAAACACGTGTGCAGCATGCTGTGTCCTGCAACGAGTTCCTGCAGGCACGCACGGAGGACGGATTGCTCGAGCGGGCCACTCAAACGCAACAGGATCCAGGACTGAAAAACCCGGCCATCCTGATGATGGCGCCAAAGCCAATTTTGTTGGGGCGATAGAGGGTAGAATTCCTCTTGACTCATGACTGGGATCCTTTATGACCGTTTTTTTGCAAGGGATTCTTGGTCTTGGCAGCAAAAGGCGCGGGCGGTTTGCGTGGTTTGGCACGTTGCTGTTCTGCTTCCGTGGCGGCTAAAAGCTCCTTGAATTGGGAAAGGCACCAATCCGGATGGGCGGGACCGTGCTCGAGAATGAGCTGGAAGTCGCGCACCAGACGTTTGGCCATGACCGGCGTGAAGATCTGGAGTTTGTAGTTCATCAGTCCACCGATCTGGTCCGGCGACTCCCACAAGTTCACTTGTAGGTCGAGCTTGTTGCTTTCGACGGGCAGGTCGATGGGTTTCAACTCGAGACCGGCCATGTGGGGATCGGCCGGCAATAATTGGTGCACCAGTTTGATCTGAAAATAGGGATTGGTCTGGGGATCGCGCTCGCCGGTCAGGTGTTCCACCAACTTGTCGAAGGGCATTTCTTGGTGGGCGTAGGCGTCGAGCGCCACCTGGCGGACTCGTTGCAGGACTTCCTGGAGGGGTGGATCGCCTTCGAGATCCGTGCGCAGGATGAGTTGGTTGATGAAAAAGCCGATGAGGTGCTCGAAATCGTGATGGTCGCGGTTGGACACATCGGTGCCGACGATGATGCGGGCCGTGCCGGTATGGCAGTAGAGCAGTACATCGAAGGCGGCCAGGAGGACCATGAACATGGTCATCCCTTCGGCGCGGGCCAGCTGTTTGAGTGCCTGGCTGGCCTCTTTGGAACAGCTGAAGGCACAGGTCCCGGCGCGATTGGAGGTGAGCTGCGGCCGTTGCGGCACCAGCGGCAACGCCTGCAACAGAGGCGCATCCTGCAACTGCTGGCACCAGAACGCCAGCAACTCATCCAGAACCTCGCCCTGCAGCCAGTCCCGTTGCCAGACCGCGTAGTCGGCGTACTGGACCGGCAGGTTCGGCAAGGCTGCGGGCCGATCCAAAAGATGGGCTTCGTGCAGCGCCGCCAACTCGGCGATCAGCAACTCGATCGAGGCGCCGTCCGAAACGATGTGGTGCATATTGAACACCAGGGCGTAATCATCGTCGCTCTGCTTGAACACGACCGCGCGAAAGAGTGGGCCGGTGGTCAGGTCGAAGGGTTTGTGGATCTCTTGCTCGATCAGGAAGTGGAGGGCCGGTTCCCGTTCGGCCGGGGCCATCGCACTCAAATCGATGCAAGCGATGCGTTGTGCCGTTGCCGGGTCGATGATTTGCACGGGCGCATCGTCGTGGATGGCGAAACGCGTGCGCAGCACCTCGTGGCGCTCGAAGATGGTGGTGAGCACGGCCTCGAGCGTCACCAGATCCGGAGCGCCCTTCAAGGTAAAGGGGAAATTCAGGTGGTAGACGCTGCTGTCGGCGGCGATCTGATCGGCGAGCCACAGTCGCTGTTGGGCGAAGGAAAGCGGCAGGGCACCGTCGCGTGCCACGGGGCTTGGCGGCGGGGCAGCCGGCAGTGAACCGCGCTTGGCCTGGTCGAGGGCTTGGGCAAGACTGGAGATCACCAGCTTGGTGAGGATCTGCTGTAACTTGAAATCCACATTGAACGCCACGCGGATCTTGGAGAGCATTTGCGTGGTCAACAGGGAATGGCCACCCAATTCGAAGAAATTATCGTCAACGCCGACGTGCTCCAACTCGAGCAGCTCCATCCAAATCGAGCACAGAATCAGCTCGGTGGGCGTGCGCGGCCGGGTTTCGGTTTCGCTGGCCGAGGCCGTCGTTGTCCGCGGCGCCGGCAACTGTTTCCGATCGATCTTGCCACGATGGGTCAACGGCAGGCGGGGCAGCGGCACGAAGGCGGCGGGAATCATGTGGGCGGGCAGTTTGTCGTCGAGGAATGCCCGCAGGATATCGGCAGCCTCGACTTCGGTGCCGAACGCTTCGCCAGCATCGTCTTCAGCCACCACATACGCTGCCAACTGCAGGTCGGCGCGGTCCTGGTGCTGCCAGGCAATGACCACCGCATCGGCCACGTCCGGATGCTGCAACAGGGCGGCGCGGATTTCGCCCAACTCGATGCGGAAACCGCGCAGCTTGACTTGTTGATCGATGCGGCCCAAAAACTCGATGTTGCCGTCATCCAGGACGCGCACCCGGTCACCGCTGCGATAGAGCCGGTGGCCGCCAGCGAAGGGATTGGGGATGTAACGCTCGGCGGTACGTGCCGGCTGGTTGAGGTAACCCCGGGCCAATCCCGGTCCGGCGATCACCAACTCGCCGGGAATACCGTTGGGCACCATTTGGGTTTCACCATTGACCACGAAAACGAAGGTGCCCGTGATCGCACGGCCAATGGGCAGAACCGCGTTCTCCCCGTCGAGACGGGTTTTGAAGGCGAGTGACGTGTCGGTGGTTTCGGTGGGTCCGTAAATATTGACCAGGGTGCAGTCGGCTCCGGCCAGCCAGGGCCGCAACAGGGTCGCATCGGGCGACTCTCCGCCCAGCGCCAGGTAACGCAAAAAACGCAAACCCTCGTAATTCTGTTCAGCGGCTGCCGCGAGCACCGGGGTGAACATGCTCGACACGCAGTTCAGCAGGTAGACCCGTTGGGCCGCAAGCGCTTCCAACAGGGCATGGGCATCAAAGGGGGTGTTGTGGAAGAGAAAGACGCGGCCGCCACGGGTCAGGGGGGCGAGCAGATTCTTGATGGCGGCGTCGAACCCGATGGACAGGGTCTGCACCACCATGGAGGTCTCTCCGATCTCAAAAAAGTCCACATACCAGGCCAGTAGATTGGCCAGAGCGTGACGCCTGATTTGCGAGCCCTTGGGCGAGCCCGTTGAGCCAGACGTGTAGATCACATAGGCCAGACAATCTGCGGGAGCCTCGGGCACGGCCAGCTCGGTGGATTCCGGTTCGATGGTCTCCCAGTCGTCCAGATAGACGACCTGAGCCCAGTAGGAGGGCAGCTTGTCCTCGAGTTCGGTCACGGTCAAGACCACCGGCGGCATGGCGTCCTCGAGCATGAATGCCAGGCGCTCATAGGGGTTGGTGGTCTCCAGCGGCAGAAAGGTGCCACCGGCCCTGAGAATCGCAACCAGGGCGATCAAGGCCTCCAGTTGATTGTCGAGAAAGGTGGCGACCAGCGTGTCGGGGCCCACGCCCAAATCCCGCAAATAGCAGGCGAGTAGGTTGCTGCGCCGGTCGAGTTCGCCGTAGGTCAAACTCCTGCACGTTCTGGCGCCGGTTGCCTCCGAGGCGCGGTCCTCCACTGCGGCGATGCGTTCGGTCGCCCTGGTCAGCCAGCGCGTCAAGAGGGGTTCCAATGATTCGACAGGGTTCGCCTGGCTGGAGTTCGCCTGGGCCAGGATCGCCTCTCGGCCAACCCTTTCGAGCAGGCTCACCTGCGACACCGCTTGCTCGGGTTGTTGGCAGATACCGATAAGGGCCGTGGACACGGCCTGCAGCAACGCCTGGATTTCGAAAGGCTCGAACAGCAACCCGTTGTAGCGGCAGTGCAGTTGCCCGCTCTGCCAGTCCGCGGCACAGACCACTGCGGCCCGCGTTTGGCTGGGATAGATGTCGCCGAAGGTCTGGGTGCCGCTCAAATCGAGGTAACACGCATGGGCCCCATCCTGGGAAGTCCATTCGGCGAAACCGTCAATCTGCTCGAGAGCACCTTGGCCGTGCTCGCGCAACAGCAGCAGTTCGCGGTTCAAATCGCGCAGCCAGGTGAGCACCGAATCTCCCCGGGGGATTTCGGTGGAGAAAGGCAGGGTTCGGAACAGCGGTCCCGCCAAGCTGTCCGGATAGCCCAGTTGGTTGGGCAGAGGGCGACAGCCGAGCGCAACCGTCATGAACCGGTCGGTCCCGCCGTAACCATGCAGTGCCAGGCACCAGGCGGCGAGCAAAGTCGCCTCCCGTTGCAGGTCGTAACGCCGGGTCAGTTGCTCGAACGATGCGAGGATGGGCACGGTGAAACGCTGCGCGGCCGGCTCGCTGGCCGCGTTGGGCCTGCGCCCGCCAGCCGCGCTCTCGAGGCGCCTGGGCTCGCTGGCCGCAGCAAGGCGTTGCCGCCAATACGCGGCCGCTTCGCTGGCATCGCATTGTTCCTGATGAACGGCCACATCGCGAAACTGGAGCGGCGCCGGTGGGCTCGTCAACCGGCCGGCAGCCCGATCCAGGGCGCGGCGAACCAGCAGACGCGCGGAAACCACATCGAGAATGACCGGGCTGTAACTCAGCATCAGATAGGCGGTCCGCTCGGCAACTCGAATCAGGGTCAGGCGGAACAAGGGCGCCTTGTTCAGCGCGAAAGCACGGTTGGACTCTTGCTGCAACCAGACTCGAACAGCCTCCTCGGGCTCGCCCTCGCTGCGCCAATCGAGGGTTTCGGCCGGCAAGTCAAGCTTTTTGAAGACAACCTGAGCCGGCGCATCCATGTTCTCCCACACGAAAAAGGTGCGCAGAAGCGGCTCTTCGGCCATGACGTTCGCAAAACCCTCAAGCAGGCAATCCGGCTCTGGAAACTGCTCACCGGTCAAGCGGACCTGCAGACCATGGACTTCGCCGAGGCCCTGCCGGTAGGCGGCGAGGAACTGGCGCTGGGGCGCGGTCAGGGGGTAGACTTTTTCAACGTTTTGAATATCCATGCGATCTGTTCATCCTCTTTGTTGGCTTGGGCGTTGGTTGGTGGGGCTCACAGAAAAAATTCCTTGCAACCACATAGACGCTCGGCGGGAATGCCGGTATCGATGCAGGCCTGGATGAGCTTCTCCGATTCGAGATGGGGCCGCGAGGTTTCCGAATAGGGCACGGAGGTCAAATGGATCAGCCAGGGTTCCTGACCCATGGCGTAGATGAACACGCGCCGGCTGTCCGTCAACTTGACGAGATCGAAACCCTTTTCGAAGTTGGAGCCATCAATGCGGCGCGCCTGATCCAGCTTGCGGGGCAGGGGTTTGGGCAGCAAAGGGCCGTAGGGCCAGGAGAGGGGCGCCCCATCGCACTCCATCCCCAAGAAGAGCGCGTCGACGCTGCCGAAAATGCGGTTGAAGTGTTCGTAGAGCTGCGGCTCGAAGTTGTTGGAGTCGGCGACCAGCATCAGGGAACGGCCCTTGAGACTCACGTGAAAGCCCATTTTGGAGCGAATGTTCAAATCGCCGTGTTCGCCGAAGAAGGGTAGCCCGGTGACGGCACCGTCGGCGATCTCGAGCCGCTCCATCTCGTCCAGTTCCCGCACCGAAGGGAAGCCAATCGCCTCGAACATCATTTTCAGGGAGGGGTCCTGGAGTCCGCCGCCACAGCTCTTGGGCACGATGATCTGGCCGATCCTGCCGCGCAATGGCAAAAGGGTCTCCAACTTACAATGATCACCGTGGTTGTGGGTGATGAAGACGTAATCGATGTGGTCGGGCAGGTCTTCCATCGTGTAGCGAGACATGTCACTGTGGTGTTCATGGGTCAGGACGGGGTCGAACAGCAGGTTGACGGCATCGCTTTCCACCAGCACGCAGGCATGGCCGAAGTAGCGACAACGCACGCCTTCGCCGCGATAGGTATTCGGTGCCGGCGGCGCGGTGGTGGTGAAAAAGGAATCGAAGAGGGCGCGTTGATCGGGCCCGATGGCGAGGGCCTCGGCCAGCTCATCCGGATCGCGCGGTTCGTAGCGAGCCCCGAAAAACAGATCCAGAGCCTCGTCCCGGAAGGGGATCACCTTGTGAAGGGTGTGCTCGTCCAGGAGGCGGGGCGTACTCAGCACATAGGAACGCGTATCCTTCTCGATCAGGGAGAAGGCCAGGCTCTGACTGGATTCCCGGTAATAGGGCGAGTGGTAGAGCAATCCCTCCAGGAAGCGGATCGTCGCCTGGTTATCGAGATCGTATACCAACTCCACATAACCCCGTAACGGTTCGGGCACCTTGGCGTAGAGGGGTTCCAGGGAACCGCCACGGGCCTCGCTGGCCAGCAGCTGGTGAAGCGCCTTGACAGCATCCGACAACTCGAACAAATGGGCCTGTTCGGTGCGGGTCCATTCCAGCAATTGCTTGATTTCGTCAACCCGGTCGAGACCCAAATCGATATAGGGCCCCCCGGCCATCTCCGGGTTCTTGAGCGCATTGATATGGATGCGCGGATTGGCCGCGAAGGAACGCAACATTTGGTAATGGCTGCCGGTGGTATACATGGCCGCAGTAGCCGGTGATATGATATAGGACCAGGCATGCCAGCGGTTCACCAGGGGTTCCACCAAGACGTTGGGTTTGAGAAATTTACGGGCGCTCAAGGGCATTCTCCTAATCGTTGTTCTGGGACGCTTTGCTAATCCCGAGCAGTAAGTTTTCCAGGTCTTTGCGATTGAGATCCATGTCGGATACTTCCACGACGGCCTGTTCGTTATCGGTGGCGATCTGATCCACCATTTTCAAGTCGTTGAGCGGCAGATCGGGATGCTCGCACAGGCTGGCGAGCAGTGTTCGGAAACCCTCGATAAGCCACTCCACGGTCTCCGGTTTATAGAGCTCGGCCCTGAATTTGACGAGGCCGGAAAGCGCGCCCTCGTTTTCGATCATGGAGATCAGCAGATCGTACTGGGCCACCTCTTCCCTGTTTTCCAACAGGTCGAGGCCGAGACCGGGCAGCGCCAAGTTATCGATGGGGGTGTTCTGAAACACCAACTTGGTCTGGAATAGCGGCGATAGATCGGGTCGCCAAGGGAGTTTCAACTCGCTCACCAGACTTTGGAAGGGCATGTCCTGGTGCGCGAACGCCGCCAACGTGGCGGTGCGCACCCGCGCCAGCAAATCGCTAAAGGGCATGTCGCCGGAGAGCTGGGTGCGCAGGGCCAGTTGGTTGATGAAAAAGCCGATCATGGGCTCCACTTCGGCGCGGTTGCGGTTGGCGATGTCGGTGCCCACCACCACATCGGTTTGACCCGAGTGGCGGTAGATCAGGGTTTTGAGGGCCGCCAGCAGGAGCATGAACAGGGTGGCTCCTTGGGTTTCGGCCAAATCCGCCAGGCGGCGACTGGTGGTTTCATCCAGATGGAAATCGAGTACCCTGCCCGCAAAACCTTGCCGGGCGGGACGCGGGTAGTCCGTGGGAACACTGGACGATTCGGGAGCTCCGTGCAAATGAGCGCGCCAGTATTCGCGGGTGCCGGCCATCGCATCGCCGAACTGGTTGCGTTGCCACAGGGCGAAATCGGCGTAGTGCCGGGTCAACGGCGGCAGGGCTTGGCCGTTCAGCTGTTGGCTGTGATGGCGGTAGAGCGCCGCCAGTTCGCTGACCAGCACCCCCACTGACCAACCGTCGCAGATAATATGATGAATATTGACCAGCAGGATGTGGTGTTCGCGGGAGAGGCGCAATACCTGCAGCCGGAACAGGGGGTAACGGCTCAGGTCAAATCGATGCCCGGCATCGGCGCGGCGCAATTCGGCCAGCAGGGATTCCTGCGCCGCCGCGGAGAGTCCGCACAGGTCGAGCAGGGACAAGGCCAACGGCTGCGGCGCCACGATGGACTGGAAGGTGCCGTGCCTGCGTTCCGCGAACGTGGTGCGCAGGGCCTCGTGGCGGGCGATGATGGCGGTTATGCTCCGCTGCAGGGCGGTCACATCCAGACAACCGTCGAAACGCAAACCGAAGGGCAGGTTGTAGGCCGTGCTGCCGTCACCGGTCTGGGCCAGGAACCACAGCCGTTCCTGAGCGAAGGAAAGGGGTAGATCGCCGTCCCGCGGGGCGCGGGGCATGTCGCCACGGGCATCGTGGTCCGTCAGCAAGGCCGCCACCCGCGGTGCCAGGGCGGCCACGGTAGGCGTCTCGAACAGCCAGCGCAGGGGCAGCTCCACATCGAAGTGTTGCCCCAGCCTGGAGGTGGCGCGCGTTGCTGAAAGCGAGTGCCCTCCCAGTTTGAAAAAGTTATCGAAAACGCCCATGTCGGGCTGGCTCAGCACGTCGCCCAGGATGTCGCGCAGGGCCAGTTCCAACTCGTCACGCGGGGCCACGTGGCGGCCGCCGTGGCGAAGGTGGGTCCGCTCCGGTTCGGGCAGGGCGCGCCTATCGATTTTACCCGTGGCGGTGAGCGGCAGTTCGTCCTGGGGCACGAAGGCCGCGGGAATCATATAAGCCGGCAAGAGGCGTTCCAGATGTGCCGCCAGTTCGAGCGGGCCGAGCGCTTCGGCTGCCGCCGCTGCCGTTTCCAGGTAATAGGCCACCAGCTGTTCGGCGTTCTTGGGGTGCAGAACCACTGCGGCGCTGCGCACCCGCGGGTGTTGCCGCAGGGCAGCTTCGATTTCCGGCAACTCGATGCGGAAACCGCGCAATTTGACCTGGTGATCGCTGCGTCCCAGGTATTCGATTTCTCCATCGGCCCGATAACGCGCCCGGTCACCCGTACGGTAGAGCCGTTCGCCAGCGGTGACGGCATGGAGATTGGGGATGAAGCTGGCAGCTGTACGCGCGGTATCGGCCACGTAACCGCGGGCCAAGCCGGCACCGCCCACCAGCAATTCGCCCGTGACGCCGATCGGCACGGGCCGCAGGTAGGGGTCGCTGATGAAGGTGGTCACGTTGGCAATCGGCCGGCCAATGGCGGGCCGGGCCACCGCGCTGGTATAACCCGTGGAGACGGCGGTAACCGTGACCTCGGTGGGCCCGTAGGCATTGTAGACCCGGCGCGCCAGCACCCATTGCTGCAAATGTTTCGCGGTCAGGGTTTCGCCGCCAAGGACCACCTTCTTCAGGTAGGGCATGGCGTGCGCATGTAATACGGACAGCGCCGAAGGTGTCGAGACGACCAGCGTCACCCGCTGCTCGCTCATGATTTCGCAGAACCGGGATACCCGTTCGTAGGCCGAAGCGGGCAGCATACACAGGGTCGCCCCTGCACTCAGACACATGAACAAGCCCGAGACCGGGCCGTCGAAACTCACGGAGAGGAAGAACATGCCGCGATCCTCACGGTCGATGCGGTAATCGCGTAGCCCGGCAAGGATCATGTTGACATAGGCGCCATGGGTCACCTGAACCCCTTTCGGCCGTCCGGTAGAGCCCGAAGTGTAGACCAAGTAGGCCAGATTGCGGGGATGGACCGCGCGCACCGGAACAGCACCCGGCGCTTCGGCCGCGGCAGCCGCAAAGGGGTCCAATACGGCCGGCCGCACCGGCGCCAAGCGCTCCTGCAGCCGCGTCGGGCAAAGGATCAGCAGGGGTTGCGCCTCCGATACCATGAAATCGATGCGTTCGGCCGGATAGGTGATATCCAGCGGAAAGTAGGCGGCGCCGGCTTTCAACACGCCCAACAGGCCGAGCACCATGTCGAGCGAACGATCGCTGTAGAGACCGATGATCGACTCAGGTCCCGCGCCCCGGCGTTGCAAGCGTCGGGCCAGCCGGTCGGCCATGGCGTTCAGGCTGGCAAAACTCCACTGGCTCGAGCCATCCCCGGGGTCCATGCCCACCTGCTGCAGGGCAAGGGCATCCGGGGTCCGTTCGGCCCAGCGTTCGAACAGTTCGTGGATCGGGCAATCTCCGGCGATGTCAGGATCGGGCCGGTTCCAGTCATACAGCAGTTGCCGTTGCTCCTCTGCGTCCATCATGGGCAGATCGCGCAGCAGGCGGTCCGGCCCGGCGGCGATGGCCTGCAACAGGTTGGTGAAATGGGCAGCCAACCGTTCGATCATGGCCGCTTCATAGAGGTCGGCACGATACTGGAAGAGCGCGTGGTAGACATCCCGGTTCTTGTTGACCATCAGGGTCAAATCATATTTGGCGTCGGCCGCCATCGCCTCAACCGCCTCGAACTGCAAACCGGGAACCACCAAATCTTCTCCTGGCGTATTCTGGAACACCAGCAGCACTTGGAAAATAGGGGCGCGGTGAGGATCGCGTTCCGGGCTGAGTTTCTCGACCAGGTAGTCGAACGGTAAGTCTTGCTGACTGTAGGCCTCCAGCGCGGTGCGGCGCACGCGGGCCAGGTAGGTTTTGAAGGATAGGGCGCTGTCGGGGCTTTCGCGCAGGGCCAGGAGATTGACGAAGAAGCCGATCAGCGGTTCCACCTGGTGGTGGCGGCGATTGGCGATGGGCGAGCCGACCACGACGTCGTTCTGACCGGAGTAACGGGCAAGCAACAGCTTGAAAACGGCCAGGACGAACATGAAGGGGGTGGCCGAAGCGGCTTGCGCCAGGTTGTCCAGCGAGGCGCTCAGTTCGGCACTCAATGCGATCTGAAGGTTGGCACCACGCGCTTCGCTGCCCGAGCGGCGCTCACCCCGGGTGGGCAGTTCGAGCAGGGCCGGCGCGCCGCCCAATTTGGTGCGCCAGTAGGCGAGCTGGTCCGCCAGCAGGTCGTCCTTCAGCCAGCGTCGTTGCCAGTGGGCGAAATCGGCGTACTGCACGGCGAGCGGTGCCAGAGCGGCGTCCTCACCGCGCAGATCGGCCTCGTAAAAACGGGCCACTTCGCCGATGAACAGGTTCATGGACCACACATCGGCGATGATGTGGTGGAGGGTCAGCAACAGGACGTGATGCCGGTCGCCCAGCCACACCAGGCTGAAGCGAGCCAGGGGGCCGCGCCTCAAATCGAAACCTTCGCGGGATTCGCGGGCAATCAGCCCGCGCAGATGCTGCTCGCCGGCTTGCCCGCTGAGATCGACGATGCCGCGGTCCAGCGGCGGCGGCCCGCTGCTGCGCTGAATCGGTTGCTCGTCGCGTTCGGCGAAGACGGTACGCAGAATGGTGTGGCGTTCGGCCACCGCGGCCATCGCCCGGCCCAGGGCGGCGCTGTCGAGGTGGCCCCGGATGCGCAGGGCGAAGGGCAACAGGTAGGCGCCGCCATCCTCTTCGAGCTGGTCCATGAACCACAGGCGGCGCTGGGCAAAAGACATGGGTGCCTCGGCCGCAGCCGGCACCGGGGTCAGTGGCGGCAACGCCGGCCCCTGTTGATCGCGGCGTTCTTCCAGGTATCGCGCCAGGTCGGCGAGAACCGGCATTTCAAACAGCTTGCGGATCGGTAACTCCACCTCGAAAACGTCTCGGATCTGGGCCACCAACTGGGTGGCTAGTAGAGAGTGGCCGCCCAGTTCGAAGAAATTGGATGCCGCGGTGACCTCTTCGCACTGCAGGATCGCCTGCCAGATGGCAGCCAAGAGGCGCTGGCTTTCCGTGTGCAGCCGCTGGCTCGGCTGCGGTTCGGGTTCGCTGAGGGCCATGGTCTGCAACTGGGCGCGATCCACCTTGCCATTGGCGGTCACGGGCAGGTCGTCCAGGATGATCAAGCTGGGGATCATGTACTCGGGCAGGGCCTGGCGCAAATGGACGGTCAGGCCAGCCGGATCGCCGGCGGCATCGGCGTGGACCGTCACGAAGGCCACCAGTTGCGGGTCCTGCCGTCGCAGGTGACGCAACAGCACCACGGCTTCGCGCACCGCTTCGTGCGCGGTCAGAACCGCTTCGATCTCTCCCGTTTCAATGCGGAACCCGCGCAGCTTGACCTGGTCGTCGGCGCGGCCCAGGAAGAGTAACTGGCCGCCGTCGCGGGTGCGCACACGGTCACCGGTGCGGTACAGGCGTCCCCCCGGCCGGCTGGCCCAGGGATCGGGCAGGAACAGGGCGGCCGTGCGTGCCGGCCCCCCGCGATAACCGCGAGCCAGGGGAACACCCGCAATGAACAATTCCCCGTGAACGCCCAGGGGCACCGGCTCGAGGTGCGGGTCCAGCACGTGCACGCGGGCGTTGATCAGCGGCTTGCCGAGCGAAACCTGATCGCTGTCATCGAAGTCCTGGCAGGCCCAGGCCGTAGCGTTGATGGCGGCTTCGGTGGGTCCGTAGAAATGGTGCATGTCGGCGTTCGATTCGGCGCGACAGCGACGCAGCAAATCCGCATCCAGTCGCTCGCCGCCGCAGAACAGCAGGCGCAATTGATGGTTGGCGTGGAAGCCCGCTTCATCCATCAGCACGGCCAACAGGGACGGCACCAGGTGCATGACGCTGATACGACGGCCAAGCGCGTATTCGGCCAGGGTGCGAGGTTCGGCCTGCAGGCCCGCGGCGGGTAACACGGCAGTGGCACCACCCACGAGCGGCGCCATAAGTTCCCAAAAAGAAATGTCGAAACTGAAAGAGGCCAACTGCAGGAAGCGGTCATGGGAGACGAGCGGATAGGTGTCGCGGGCCCAAACAACGCGATTGGCAATGGCCTCGTGGGAAACCATCACGCCCTTGGGTTTGCCCGTCGAACCCGAGGTGTAGAGCACGTAGGCCAGCTGCAGCAACGAGCTGCGTTCCCCAAGGGGCTGGCGACCGCGTTCGTCGCCGGCCAGAACCTCGTCCACATCCAGGCTCGGGGCCTCGGCCCCGGGCAGGGGTTCGGCGTCACTGGCCCAAGTCAACAACAGGCTCAGCCCGGCATCGGCGATCATGAAGCGCAAGCGCTCCTGGGGATAACTCGGATCCAGGGGGACATAGGCACCGCCCGCCTTGAGGATGGCAAGAATGCCGAGGGTCAGGTTCAGGCAGCGTTCACCGCGAATGCCCACCATGACCTCGGGTCCCACCCCTCGCTCGACGAGCCGCTGCGCCAACTGATCGGATCGCCGGTCCAGGTAGGCATAACTGCAGTGATGTTCGCCCCGGTCGCCCGCATGGCTGACGAGGGCCAGGCCGTCGGGTTGGCGGCGTGCCTGTTGCTCGAACAGCTGATGGACCGCGAACGGGTGAGCTTCGGCCCGTAGCGGGCCACTCCAGGCCGCCAATACGTCTGCGCGAGCGCTGTCTGTCAGCAGCGGCAAGCGGCCGATGTCACCGCGGGGACCCCCGCTGAATCCCGTCAGCAGGGATTGCATGCTGTCGGCCATGGCCGCGATGGTGGCGCGGTCGAAGAGGTCGCGTTTGTAGCGGAAGGTGCCGTACAGGTCGTCGCCCTGCTCGGTCATCAGCAGTTCCAAGTCGAAGAGGGCCGTCACCTGTTCGGACTCGCATGGGGTAATCGTCAACAGGGGCAGATTCAGGGTTTGATCGGGCATGTTCTGCAGGGTGAACATGATCTGGAACAGGGGCGCATGGCTCAGGTCGCGGGGCACGGCCAGGGCATCGACCAGTTGCTCGAAGGGCAAGTCCCCATGAGCGAATGCCTCCAGGTCGGCCTCGCGAATGCGCTCGAGCAGTTGGCTCACGTTCGGATCGCCGGAGAGATCACTGCGCAGAACCAGCGTATTCACGAACAGGCCCACCAGGTCTTCCAAATGCGGGTGATTGCGGTTGGTGACCGGGGTGCCGACAACCACATCGGCCTGGCCGCTGTAGCGCCGGATCAAGACGGCAAACACGCCGTGCAGCAACATGAAGAAGGTGACCCCCTGCTGCTGGGCGCAGCGGCGCAGGGCAGCGACGACCCGCGGGGCCACGGCGAAACTGACAGCGGCCCCCGCGAAGCTGGCCACGGCCGGGCGCGGCCGGTCGGTGGGCAGATCGTGCAGCGCGGGGGCACCGGCCAGGATCTCGCGCCAGAACCGGAGCTGCCGCTCCAGGAACCTGCCGGACAACAGTTGCTGTTGCCAGGCGGCATAGTCCTGGTATTGCAGTGCCAGGGGTTGCGGCACCCGTGCCGGGCCGCGGTAGCACTCGGCCAGTTCGCGCACCAGCAGACCCAAGGACCAACCGTCACACACCATGTGGTGGAGGGTAATCAAGAGCAGATGACGTTCCTCTGCCACCCGCAAGAGACGCAGCCGGAAGGGCGGCTGCACAGCCACATCGAACGTCTGCGCGGCCTCCAGTCGAGCCAGCCGCTGCACGCACGCCGCGCCCTGGTGCCGCACATCGACCACATCGAGACAGACCGGGGCGTCCGCTTCGACCACCGCCGTGGGATTGCCGCCTACCGCCGGGAAACGGGTGCGGAGCACGTCGTGCCGGCTTTGGATCATGCCGAGCGCCCGTTCGATCCTCGTGGTGTCGAGGGGACCCTCCAGCCACGCGGAGAAGGGCATCACATAAGCGCTGCCCGCTTGCGACAACTGCTCGAAGAACCACATGCGCCGCTGCGCAAAAGACAGTTGCGGCGGCGCGTCGGCCGCTTGCCGCCGCGGTTCGGGCGGCAGCTCTGCGGCCTCATCGCGCTGGGATTCGAGCCATTGGCAAAGCCGGGCAATATCGGGATGGGTGAAGATTTGGCGCAGCGGCACATCCACCGAAAAATCCTGGCGGATGTGCGACAGCAAACGCATGGCCAGCAAGGAATGGCCCCCCAGTGCAAAGAAGTTGTCATCAATGCCGATGCGCTCCGCCGGTAAGAGCTCCTGCCAGATGTCGACCATGAGGGCTTGCAAGGCCGTTTGCGGCGGCCGGTAGGTGGGTTGCAGGCTGTCGGTGTCCATGGCCGCCAGCTCGCGCCGGTCCAACTTGCCGTTGGGGGTCAGGGGCATGGCTTCCAGAACTTTGATTCCGGCTGGAATCATGTAGCCGGGCAAGCGTTGTTCGAGGAAGCGGCGCATCGCGGCCGCCTTGATGCCGGCTTGATTCGGCGCGGCGACAAAGGCCTGCAGCATATCGCCGCCGCGTTCGCACCGCGCCAGGACGGCCGCCTCGGTGACGGCCGGGTGTTGGGTAAGGGCGCACTCGATTTCGGCCGGCTCGATGCGGTAACCGCGAATGTTCAACTGGCGATCGGCGCGGCCGTCGAAGACCAGATCGCCGTTGCTCAGATAACGCCCGCGGTCGCCGCTACGGTACATGAGGTCGGCCCCATCGTCGCGGGCGGGGTTGGGCAGGAACCGCGCTCGGGTGAGGGTTTCGTCACCCAGGTATCCCTTGCTCAGGAAGGGCGTGCGCACGTAGATCTCGCCGGGTTCGCCAACCCCCACCGGACGGCGCTGCTCGTCCAGAACCAGCATCTGCACGTCGTCGATGCCCCGGCCCAAGGGGATGTGGACGGCCTCCAGATCCAGGTCAGCCTTCACCTGGAACGGCAAGGGGATGGGATAGTGGCACACGGCTTGAGGCGTTTCGCTGGTGCCGTAGAAATTGGTCATGGCAGCCCGCGGCGCCATCGCGGCCAGATCCGCGACCGTGGTCCCGCTCAACCGCTCCCCGCCGAAGAACACGTGGCGCAGGCCGGGCAAGGGCAAGCTGGCCATGCCGATCACCCGGGCCAGTGCGGGTGTCAGGTGGGTCAAGCTGATGCACTGCCTGGCCAACCAGGAGGCCAGGCGCTCGCCGTAGGCAATCGGATCCCGTTCCGGAATACACAAACAGGCACCGCTGGCGAGGGGTGCGAAGATATCGCGGCAGAGGGGATCGTGGGACAATCCGGAGAGCAGGCTGAAACGGTCCTCGGCGCCCACCTCGTAGGTGCGCACGTACCACTGGATGAAGTGGCTCAGCGGGGCATGGGCCCCGAGAATCGCGCTCGGGATGCCGGTGGTACCCGAGGTGAAGACCACGTAGGCGTCGTCCCCTTCCGGAATCGAGGGAAGGGAGTCGGTCGCCGCGCTCGGGAGTTTCGAGGGGTCGCAGCACAATTGCAGGTCGATGGTCTCCACGCGGGCGCGCAGCGGGGCCGGAAGTTCTGCCACGTCCGCGCCTTGCAGCCAGCAACGCGGTGCCGCCACATCGAGCATGGCCACCAACCTGGCCGTGGGGTAGGCTGGGTCCAGAATCGTAAACACGCCGCCCGCGCGCATCACCGCCAGCAGGGCGATGACCAGGCCGGCCTCGCGGCGGCTGTAGGTAGCAACCACTTCGCCGCGTTTCAGGCCCCGTCGCAGCAGTTCGCGGGCCAGCCCGTCCACGCGCGCCTCCAAGGCCGCGTAACTCAGGTGGGTCGCCGCGCTCGCCAGGGCGATGCGCTCCGGCATCGCCTGCACCCAGGCTCGGAAATGGTCGTCCACGGTGCCGTAGCGGCCTCTTTCCAGCGCCCGCGTCATCAACGGCAACAGGCTGCGCATGCTTTCGGTGAGCAGGGAGATGGCTTCGAGGGGAACTCGGGGAGCGGCCGTAACCTGAGCCAGAACCGCTTGAAATTGTTCCAGGAACAGGGCCATGCGCGTTTCGTCGAACAGAACAGCATTGTAGAAGAGTTCCAGGCGCGCCGTGGTGGGCTGCTCGCTCACATACAGGGTCATATCGAATTTCAAACCGGTGTCGGGGGTGACCAGCGATTCGATCTCCAGCCCCGGCAAGGCGATTTCCTGCCACTGCAGGTTGAGCATGTTGAAAAAGACCTGAAAGAGCGGGTTGCGACTCAAATCGCGCTCGGGTTGCAGTTCCTCCACCAGGCGTTCGAACGGCAGGTCCTGATGTTGATAGGCGGTCAAGGTCTGTTCGCGAACGCCATCCAGCAGCTGCTCGAAATTCTGGGAAGGGGTCAGCCGTGTGCGCAGCACCAGGGTATTCACGAAAAAACCGATCAGGGGTTCCACTTCGGCGTGGTTGCGGTTGGCGATGGGCGTGCCGATCACGATGTCGTTCTGACCGGCGAGCCGGGCCAGCAGCACCTTGAAGACGGCCAACAGGGTCATGAACATCGTGGCGCCGCGCGCTCGGGCCAATTCCCCGAGGCGTCGATACACATCTGCTTCTATCTCGATCGTGCGGCTGCGGCCGCGGTAGCGCTGCAGCGCGGGTCGCGGGTGGTCGCTGGGCAAATCCAAGCTCCGCGGGCGGTCGGCCAACATGTTTTTGAAGAAATCCAGCTGTTGGGCGAGGCGCGAACCCGACAACCAGCGCCGTTGCCACACGGCGTAGTCGGCATACTGTATCGGCAGTGGCGGCAGGGCCGTCGCTACACCTAGGGTTTCGGCCCGGTAGCACGCGCTGAGCTCGCGAATGAGTACGTCCAGCGACCAACCGTCGGAGATGATGTGGTGCAGGGTCAACAGCAAGACATGGGCGGTTGCATGTTCCCGAATCAAGCCAAGGCGGAACAGTGGCCCGTTGCCCAGATCGAAAGGCATCGAGGATTCTCGCTTGGCCAGCAGGTCCCGCAGCCGTGGGTGCCGGTCAGTCGGCAAGGCGCTCACATCGAAGAGCGACAGGTCCACCGCTACCTCTTCGTGGATCACCTGGAGGGGCTCACCGGCCTCTTCGCGGAAGACCGTGCGCAGGGCTTCGTGCCGGGCCACCACGGTAGCCAAGGCCCTTTCCATGGCACGCACGTCCAGCCGGCCGCGCAAGTGCAGGGCCGCGGGGATGTGGTAGGCGGCCTGACCGGGTTCGAGCCGTTCCAAGAACCACAAGCGCTGTTGCGCATGGGAGGTGGGCAGATCTCGATCGCGCGTCACGGCAAGCAACTGTTGCTCCCGGCTGCCCGGCACGTCCACGGCCTCTGCGGTCAGCCGTGCTGCCAGGCCGGCGACCGTGGGGGTTTCGAAAAGGGTGCGCAAGGGGAGATCCATACCCAGGTCGGCCTGTATCCGCGAAACGACCCGGGTCGCTAGGAGGGAATGACCGCCCAGGTTGAAGAAGTCGTCATCAATGCCAACCCGATCACCGCCCAGAATTTCGGCGAAGATGTGGGCCAGCTTGTGTTCCAGCGCCGTTCTCGGGGCGCGATAACCGGTCCGTTCCGGCTCGGGCAGGGGCAGGGCATGGCGGTCCAGCTTGCCGTGAACGGTGAGCGGCAGGGCGTCCATGAACACAAAAAACGCGGGCACCATGTAGGCAGGCAGTTTGGCGGCCACATGGGTGCGCAGGGACTCCAGCGGCGGATGCTGATCGGCACCGGCAGCGACCACATAGGCGACCAGGGCTTTTTCCCCGTTTTCGCGGTGGCGCACGATGACCGCCGCCTGCCGCAGGGCTGGATGGCTGGACAGGGCGGCCGCGATTTCACCCAGCTCGATGCGGTAACCGCGAATCTTGACCTGCTGATCGATGCGGCCGCAGTACGTCAATTCTGCCCGATCGTGCCGGCAGGCGGCGTCACCGGAACGGTAGAGCCGGGCACCGGGCTGGTCGCTGTAGGGATCGGGAATGAACCGTTCGGCCGTCAGCGCGGGCCGGTGCAGGTAACCGGCGGCCAGACCGGCGCCACCCACCAGGATTTCGCCGGGCACGCCACGGGGCAAGGGAGCCAGTTCGGTGTCGAGCACGTAGGTCGTCAAATCCGGCAAGGGTCTACCGATGACCGAACGAGCGGCTTCGGCATCGGCGCCAGCGAGCGGCCGAAAGGTAACGTGGACGCAGGTCTCGGTGATGCCGTACATGTTGACCAGGCGCGGCCGTGCTTCGCCATAGCGGGCGAACCACGTGGCCAGCACCCGCGGATCCAGGGCCTCGCCACCGAAGATGATCCAGCGCAGATGGTGGGGCAGCGGGCCGCTTTGGCGCGCATCCCATTCGGCGAGACGGGCGAAGGCAGACGGGGTCTGGTTGAGCACACTCACCCGCTGCCGGATCAACAGCGCGATCAGTGCCACTTCCGAGCGGACCACCCAATAGGGTGCGATCACCAGACGGCCGCCGTGGAGCAGCGGGCCCCAAATCTCCCAAACGGAGAAGTCGAAGGCTCCGGAATGGCATTGAATCCAGGTGTCCGCCTGGTCAAACGCAAACCATGCCTGGCTCGAGGCGAACAGCCGCACCACGGCGGCATGGCTGATGGCCACCCCCTTGGGTGTACCGCTGGAGCCGGAGGTGTAAATGACGTAGGCCCAATCGTGAGGCGCGGGCTGGGTGCGCTGCAGCGGCTGCTGCAGCGGCTGCAGACAACTCTCCCGCACCGACATCCTCGCCAGCTCGAGATCGGCCAGCCCCGCCGGCGCTTCGGCAGCATGCAGCAAGAGTGTCATGCGGGTATCGGTGGCAATCAAGCGAATGCGCTCGCTGGGGTAATCGGGGTCCAGGGGCACGTAGACCGCGCCCACCCGCAGGATCGCGATCAGGCCGATCAGGAATTCGGGGCCGCGATCGGCCATGATGCCCACCAATTGACCGGGTTGAACGCCGCGCGCCACCAGGTGACATGCCACGCGATCGGCCATGGTGGCCAGACCTCCGTACGTAAAACGGCGCTGCTCGAACACCACCGCCTCCGCATCCGGTCTGCGCTGTACCTGCTCGGCCAGCAAGTGAGGCAGACTGTGGCCCACCGGAAAATGGCTCGAGTGGGCCCGCGCTTCCAGCAACACCTGGCGACGCTCTTGCGCTTCCAGCAACGGCAGGTGGGCCAGGGGCAGGTGCGGCGTACGGGCGGCCGACCGCAGCAGGGTGGTCAAGTGGCGGGCCATGCCGGCCAGGGTTTCCTGCTTGAAAAGATCCGTGCGGTATTCGAAACTGCAGGACAGGCCGGCGTCCTCCTCACGGATCGCCAGGCTTACATCGAATTTGGCGTGTTCGCTCTCGATGGTCACGGCAGCGGTGCGCAAGCCCCGGAACTCGGGGCCCGGTTTGCCGCCGGGTTCGAAGATCAAAACCGCCTGCAAGAGCGGTGAGAACCCGGAGTCTCGTTCCGGTTTCACGATCTCCACCAACTGTTCGAAGGGCAGATCCTGATGGGCATGCGCCTCGAGCACCACCCTGCGGGTTTGGTCCAACAAGGCGCTGAAATCGGCCAGGCTGGTGTGATCGATGCGCAACACCAGATTGTTGTGGAAAAGGCCGATCACGGGTTCGAACTCGGTGAGTGTGCGGTTGGCGACCGGCGTACCCACCAGGATGTCGCTCTGGCCCGAATAGCGGGACAAGAGCAACTGAAAGCCCGCGATCAGCGTCATGAACAAGGTGCTGCCCCGCTCGCGGCTCAGCGAGCGCAGCTCGTTCACCAACGCGGCATCGAGGGCAAAGGCGTGGTGACCGGCATGGCTGTCCCGCTGTTTGGGCGTTGCGAAATCGATGGGCAGTTCCAGGGTTGGGGGCTGCTGGCCCAGGCGGTCGCGCCAGAAATCGACGAGCCGTTGCAAGTACGCACCGGCCAGGCGCTGGCGCTGCCAGACGGCGTACTCGGCATAGTGGATGCTCAGGCTGGGCAACGGCGGATCGGTGCCCGCGAGGGCTGCCTGGTAACAGATGCTCGTTTCGCGGGCTAACACGTCCAACGACCAACCGTCGGCGACGATGTGGTGCAGGTTGATCAACAGGAAATGATGTTGCTGTGCCAGCCGCAGCACGGCCACGCGCAACAAGGGCCCGCGAGCAAGATCGAAGGGGTAGTGCGCCAGGTGCCGCAGCAGCCGTTGCGCCGCCGGGCCGCGGTCTTCGGCCGCCACGGCAGTGAGGTCGAACAGCTGGGTGGTCAGCGCTGCTTCCGTGGCGATCCGTTGGCGCGGCTCGCCATCCACCATGGGGAAGCGGGTTCGCAGCGCTTCGTGGCGCTGGGCAAGGCGCCGGAAGGCCACTTCGAGGGCAACCACGTCGAGCGCACCCTCCAGGTTCAGCGCGGCCGGAATGTGATATGTGCTGTCACCGGGCGTCAACCGGTCCAGGAACCACAGCCGCTGCTGGGCGAAGGACAGGGGCAGATCGTCCCTTTGCGTCAGCGGTTCGAGGTCGTGGTGCTCGAGGGGGCCAGCGCCTTCCCGGCGGCGCTCCAGGAAGGCGGCACAGGCGGCCACGGTCGGCGCCTCGAAGAGGGCCCGGATCGGCATGGCCATTCCGGTGAGGTCGCGGATCCGCGCCACCACCTGGGTGGCCAGCAAGGAGTGCCCACCCAACTCGAAAAAGTTGTCGAACACGCTCAATCCGTCGCAGCCCAACAAGTCCTGCCACATCGCCGCCAGTTCTGCCTCGAGTAAGGTGCGTGGCGCCACCCGGTCGGCGGCTGTCTCGCTGGGAAGGGGCAGGGCACGGCGCGCGACCTTGCCGGAGGTGTTGAGCGGGAAGGAGGGCAAGAGCAACAGGCTGGAAGGCACCATGAAGTCGGGCAATTGAGACCGGAGAGCGGTCCGCAAACCCGCGCTCAGGGTGGCCGCGCCCGCGCTCGGGTCGGCGGGCACCACGTAGGCCACCAAGCGGCGCAGCCCGTTCAACTCGCGCAGCATGACCACCGCACCGGCGACGCCGGGCTGTTGTTCCAGGAGCGACTCGACTTCGCCCAACTCGATGCGGAACCCGCGCAGTTTCACCTGGTGGTCGATGCGGCCGTGAAACTGAATATGGCCCTGGCTGTCGTAGGCGGCCAGGTCGCCGGTCTTGTAGAGCCGGGCACCGCTCTCAGCGGCGAAGGTGTCGGGTATGAATTTTTCGGCGGTTTTCGCGGGCTGCCGCCAATAACCGCGTGCCACACCGAGCCCGCCGATCATCAACTCACCCTGAACTTTGATGGGCAGGGTCTGGCCAAAACGGTCGACGATGTAGATGATCCGGTTGGCGAGGGGACGGCCGATGGGAATGCGGGCCGGGCACGCCGCCGGATCGACTTCGAAGAGGGTGGCCCCAACGGTTGTCTCGGTGGGCCCGTAAGTGTTGATCAGGCGGGCATGCGCCAGGGGCAGGGCACCCCAGCGCTCGACCCATTCGGGGGTCATGGCCTCGCCCCCTACATTGGCAAATTTGATGCGAAGACGGGCAACCGTCTGGCGCGGCAGACGCTGCCAATCGCGAATCAACTGGTGCCAGTGCCCGGTGGTTAAATTGCCGAGAATGGTGATTTGGCAGCGGAGCATCAGGTAGGTCAACTCTTCGCTGTCCCACAGGCGTTCGCCTCGCATCAACACGCGCGCACCGGCGAGCAGGGCCGGGAACAATTCTTCCAGTGAGGCGTCGTAGGTGAACGAGGCATAGTGGAGGGCAACATCCTCGCTGCCGGGGTCATAGAGGCGCAGCGGGTAGGCACAGTGGCGGGCGATGGCATGGTGGTCGATCATCACGCCCTTGGGTTGCCCGGACGAGCCGGAGGTATAGATCATGTAGGACACTGCCTCGGGCAGACAGGGATCGGTTTCGAACCCGGATTCGGCGCCTGTTTCGAGTTGGTGAGGGTGGACGAGAACCGCGTCACGGGGCAGGTCGATCGGCAGCGGCCCGACACTCAGGATACAGCGCATGGCGGTGTCGTCGACGATGTAGGCCAGGCGTTGGGCGGGGTAGTTCAGGTCGAGGGGCACGACGCCGGCGCCGGTCATCCAAATACCGAGGAGGGCCACCGGATATTCGTGGCGCTCGAGATAGATGCCCACCAGGCTTTCGGGCCCCAGGCCCAGGTTGCGCAGCTGGCTAGCAAGGCGTCGCGCCTGTTGCACCAGGGCGCCGTAGGTCACCTGGGACGCGCGCGCCAAGGTCTCGTCGCCCTCCGCCAGGCAGAGCGCTACCCGCTCGGGGGTGCGCGCTGCTTGCGCTTCGAGTTCCCGGTGAAGGAATGGCGTCGGCAAGTCGTCGGCGGGCCCTTCGTTGAAATCGACAACGATGCGCCGGCGTTCCTCCTCCGCCAGCAGGGGGATGCGCGAAAGGCGCTGATCGGGATCCCCGACGGCGTATTCGAGCAGGCGCTTGAAGTGATCGGCCAGGGTCTGGACGGTGGCCTCATCGAAAAGCGCCGTGCTGTATTCGAAGGTGGCCTCGAGACCGGTACCCCGTTCCTGGACCCCCAGTGAGAGCTCGAACATGGCTTGTTGCGGGGGCGTATCGATGGCCGTGGTTTGCAGGCCCGCCAGGTGCATCTCGGAGCGGACCACGTTTTGCAACGAGAACATGATCTGGAAGAGTGGGGTGTGGTCCAAACCACGGCCCGGCCGCAGCGCTTCGACCACCTGTTCGAAGGGCACGTCCTGGTTGCTGAAGGCATCCAGGGTGGCGCCGCGCACGCGTTCCAGGAACTCCCGAAAGCTGGGGTCGCCGCCGAGATCGTTGCGCAGCACGAGCGTATTGACAAAAAAGCCGATCAGGGGATTGAGCTCTTCGAGGTTGCGGTTGGCGACGGGCACCCCGATCGGCAAATCCGTTTGACCGCTGTGCCGTTGTATGAGCGCGGCAAAAGCGGCCTGCAAGATCATGAAACGGGTGACTTCGGTGGTCCGGGCCAACTGGTCGAGCGCACGGGTCAAAGGTTGCTCGAGCATGCAGGTCAGGAGGGCGCCCCCGTGGTCCATCCCCGCGGTCCGCGGCCGATCGGTGGGCAAGCCGTGCAGTTCGGGCAAATCTGCCAGACGGCGTTGCCAGAAACTGCGCTGGCCGGCCAGACCTTCACCGTCCAGCCACTGCTGTTGCCAGGCGGCGAAATCGCCGTATTGACACGCAAGCGGTGCCAGGGGAAAAGGCCCCACGGGCCGGAGTAGCAGGTGATTGTAGAGTTGCTGTAACTCATCGATGATGACGCTGAGCGACCAGCCGTCGGCGATGATGTGGTGCAGGTTCTGCCAGAGCAGGTGGTGATCGGATCGCAGGCGCAACAGCAATAGCTGGAACAAGGGCCCCTCGCTCAAATCAAAAGAACTTGCACGACAGTCGTGCAGGATCGAGCGGCTGGCCCGGTCGCGGGTATCGGCATCGAGGTGACCGAGGTCGACTACGCACAAGGGCTGTTCGACGGGCGCCGTGACCCGTTGCACGGGCTGGCCGTGATGGAGCGGGAAGACCGTGCGCAGGATCTCGTGGCGTGCCACGATGTGGTGGCTGGCGAATTCGAGAGCGGCGACTGCGGCCGGGCCGCGCAACGCCAGCGTGAGCGGTATGTGGTAGCCGGGTTCGCCCCCCTGTTCGTGTGCCAATTGGTCGAGAAACCACAGGCGTTTTTGTGCCAGGGAGAGGGGTAGCGGCCGCTTGCGGTCGGCCGGCCGAATCGGCGGCAGCGCCCGCGCGTCCTGGCTGATGAGTTCCCGGATCTTCGCGGCCAGGTCGGCCAGGATCGGGTTCTCGAACAGATCCCGCACGGGCACCGCAATCCCCAAAAGCACGCGGATCCGGCCCACGGCCCGCGCCGCCAGCAGCGAGTGACCGCCCAGATCGAAGAAACTGTCGGTTCGGCCGACGCGGTCCACGCCCAAGACCTCCGCCCACGAGGTGGCCAGGTCGCTTTCCAGCCCTGCACGCGGGGCCGTAAAGACCGTTTCCGATACCCGGGCTCCGCTGGCGGCGGGCAGCGCACGCCGATCGATTTTGCTGCCCGAGGTCAGGGGCCAGCGGTCCAGGCGCACGAACACGGAGGGCTCCATATAGGGCGGTAGCTGGGTGCGCACGTGTTTCCTCAGATCCCCGCTGGCCACCTCGTGACGGGCGATGAAATAAGCGACCGCGCGCATGCTGCCGGTGTCATCGTGGTCGGCCAGCACCAGGGCCTCGGCCACTGCGGGATGGCCTTCCAGGCACGCCTGGATCTCGCCCAGTTCGATCCGGTAACCGCGAATCTGGACCTGGTCGTCCATGCGGCCCAAATAGGCAACGGCACCGTCCGGCAAGCGTTTACCCAGGTCGCCGGAACGGTAGAGACGCGCGCCCCGGGCAAAGGGGTCGGGCACGAATTTCGTCGCGGTGAGCCCTGCACGCCGCAGGTAGCCCCTGCCCACCCCGGCGCCGCCGACGCAAATTTCGCCGGGTATGCCCACCGGTAGGAGCCGCAGGGCCGGATCGAGGATGTGCAGCGTGTTGGTGGGAATCGGCCCCCCGATGGCTTGGCGGCCCTGGTTCAGGTCCTCATCGCTGACTGCCTGGAAGGTCACGTGCACGGTGGTTTCGGTGATGCCGTACATGTTGATCAGCTCGGTCTGCGGATAGCGGCGGCGCCAAACGACCAGTTGGCGGACATCCAAGGCCTCGCCGCCGAAAATCACGTAGCGCAAGGTCACGTGGGTGGCGGTATCGGCCTCAAGCGCGCGCACCAACTGGTAAAACGCGCTCGGCGTCTGGTTCAGCACGGTGACCCCCTGCCGGGTCAGCAAGCGCAGCAGGGCCGCCGGTTCCTTGGTCACCTGGCGCGGGACGATCGCCAAGCGACCACCGAACAGCAGGGCGCCGTACATCTCCCAGACGGAGAAATCGAAACAGTAGGAATGAAACATGGTCCAGACGTCGCGCGACGAGAAGCGAAACAGGCTGGGATCGCTGTGCAGCAGGCGGACCACATGGCGGTGGCTCAGCAAAACGCCCTTGGGTCTACCCGTGGAACCCGAAGTGTAGATACAGTAGGCCAGGTTGTCCGGGGCGATGGCCGCAGGGGAGGGCTGGCTGGGGCGCTGCGCCGCATCGAGGTCGTCGAGCAAGTGGACCACCGTTGCATGTTCGGTCGAAGGCAGCCGGGCGGCGCAAGCGGTGGTGGTCAGGATATGGGTCACACGGGCGTCCTCGAGCATGAAACGCAGCCGCTCCTCGGGATAGTCGGGTTCCATGGGCAGGTAGGCAGCGCCGGCGTGCAACACACCCAGCATGGCCGCGATCATGGTGGCAGAGCGGTTCAAACTCAGCGCCACGAGCGTTTCCGGCCCGGCGCCACCAGCTCGCAGCCGGGCCGCCACGGCCTCGGCTTGGGCCGCCAGGCCCGCGTAGGTCACCTGTTCCGAGGCATAGCTGACCGCGATGGCGTCGGCTTGGCGGCGCACCTGAATCGCAAAGAGGTCGAGCAGGGTGACCTCCGGGTAGGTGGCCGCAGTGTCGTTCCAGGTCACCAGCTGCCGCTCGCGCCCGGCGCCACCCAACAGGTCGATGGCGCCGACCGCGATGTGGGGGTCGCGGCTCGCGCTTTCGAGAATGCGCCCGTAGACCTCGGTCACCTGGTCGATGCTGAAGGGCAGGAACAGGTGGCGGTTGTAGGTGAGGGTGCCCACCAGACCATCGGTGCCGGCCTGGACCAGGAAGTAGAAATCGTTCTTGCCGTGGCCCATATTGGTTTCGAGGACTTCGCCGTCCACGTCGCCGAAGGAAAGTCCGGTCAGGGGGGCGTCTTCGAAGCGGAAAAACATGTCGAACAGGGCGGTGCGGCTCATGTCTTTGGCCGGGTCGAGCTCGGTCACCAGCTTGTCGAAGGGCATGTGGCGATGGCTCCGGGCAGCGGCCAGGGTATCCGCTACCGCGGCGGCCAGTTCCGCGAAACTCATGGACTGCTCGATGAAGGAGCGCAGGGTCAACAAATTGGAGAGCGGGCCGACCACTGCGGCTGCAGCGGCCAGGTCGCGGC
>Ga0316189_10000382_pt1 | contig 44043 bp, 36 predicted proteins | sample LowCovwburrow_MG_FD_204930 | JGI IMG/M metagenome (GOLD analysis project Ga0316189, IMG submission 204930) | Coastal sediment microbial communities from Maine, United States - Lowes Cove worm burrow | ecosystem: Environmental > Aquatic > Marine > Coastal > Sediment | place: USA: Maine... | reverse complement strand
CAAAGCCAAACTGACTATGAGAAAATCCTATGGATTCCGGTCTCCAGAAATCCTGGAAATGGCTTTATATCATGCGCTTGAAAAGTTACCTGAGCCTGAACTGGCCCATGAATTCTACTGACGAAGCCGATTAATAGGGGGGTAAAAGCTGGATAGAAACGGGGTTCGAGAGAACCCCTTTTTTTGTGGCGTATTATTCGCCGGAGGCTTCCTGCTGAGCCTGTTGCTCCTGTTTAATACGCTCATAGATCTCCTCCCGATGAACAGTCACATCGCGCGGAGCATTAACACCAATACGAACCTGGTTACCTTTTACCCCAAGCACCGTTACCGTAACCTCGTCACCGATCATCAGGGTTTCGCCCACACGGCGAGTCAAAATCAACATCTTCCTATCTCCCTGTTGTTGTAGTTCCAAACCCAGCGACTCGACCACTCCCTCGGGTTTCTAAAACTGACGCCCGATGAGGCTTTGTTTGTCGCTACCAACCAAGCACTTGCACCACTGGACACATCGGTGGGGAAAGAGCACTTTAAATTCTAGCAGTCGGCGTACGATAACTAAAGGGAATTCAAAGCCTTCCGCTGGCCACCACCCTGCATAAATAATTGGGACACTAATTCAGGCTTGAAGTTCCTGATCCAGGCCAAAGGCCTGATGCAAGGTTCGAACCCCGAGCTCCAGGTACTTTTCATCGACCACCACAGAGATCTTGATCTCGGAAGTAGAGATCATGCGTATATTGATCCCCTCCCTAGCCAGCGCCTCAAACATGGTACTGGCAATTCCAGCGTGAGAACGCATACCGACTCCAACCAGAGATATCTTGACAATGGACTCATCTCCGAGAACCTCTCTTGCACCCAGCACTTTAGCCGTCTCTTTGAGTACCTCAAGCGCCCTGGGGTACTCGTTTCGATGTACCGTAAAGGTGAAGTCGGTGGTCTCATCCTCAGCAATATTCTGAACAATCATATCCACCTCAATATTGACGGCGGCTATCGGCCCCAGAATGCTGTAGGCGACACCCGGCTGGTCTGGCACACCTAGTATGGTCAGCTTGGCTTCATCACTACTGAATGCAATACCGGAAATTTTCGCCTCTTCCATATGATTGTCCTCAAAGCTGATCAGGGTGCCATCACCCTCTTCAAAACTGGAAAGGACACGCAATGGGACGTTGTACTTTCCTGCAAACTCCACCGCCCGGATCTGCAGTACCTTTGAGCCCAGACTGGCCATTTCCAACATCTCCTCAAAGGTGATTCTGGCCAGTCTCCGGGCTTTCGGCTCGACCCGCGGATCGGTGGTATACACCCCGTCGACATCGGTAAAAATCTGACATTCATCGGCCTTTAGGGCAGCGGCCATGGCAACTGCCGTGGTATCGGATCCACCACGGCCCAGGGTGGTGATATCACCATGTTCATCCACCCCCTGAAAGCCGGCGATCACCACCACGCGTCCAGCATCAAGATCTGCTCGCACCCGGGCATCATCGATATCGCGAATCCTCGCCTTGCTGTGGGCATCATCGGTGAGTATGTGCACTTGCCCACCAGTGTAGGAACGGGCAGCACATCCTGCTTTCTGCAACGCCATACTGAGCAGGGCGATAGTCACCTGCTCACCGGTGGAGAGCAGTACATCCATCTCACGGGGATCTGGTCGCGCATCGATCTCACCGGCCAGTGCGATCAGCCGGTTGGTCTCGCCGGACATGGCTGAGACCACTACCACAACCTGATTCCCACGTTTGTGCATGGCGGCCACCTTGCGTGCCACCGCCTCGATACGCTCAATACTGCCGACGGAGGTACCGCCGTATTTCTGGACAATTAGGGCCATGTTCTGTTGTTTGTCTTTTATCTGACTGCTGATTCTGTACAAAACGCATAATCATACAATGCAAGGGGATTTATTGCCTTCTCGATCGGCAGCCCAAGGTCATACACGCGGCCACTTACTGACGCGCCACTCGACCATCCTCAGGCACCCAGTTTTTCTCGCACCCAGGACTCTACACTGTTGAGTGCTGCCGGCAGTGCCGCAGCATCGCTACCACCCGCCTGTGCCATATCCGGACGGCCACCGCCTCTGCCCCCCACCTGTTCCGCAACGAACTTTACCAGGTCGCCTGCCTTCACAACAGCTGTCTTATCCTTGGTAACACCGGCCACCAGACTCACTTTATCTGCATTGACCGTAGCCAGCACGATAACGGCGCTGCCCAATTTATTCTTCAATTGATCCATGGTGTCACGCAGGGATTTTGGCTCCGCGCCCTCGAGTGTCGCGGCGATAACCTTAACACCGCCGATTTCGACGGCGCTTGCGGCGAGATCACTACCCGCAGCGGTGGCCAGTCTTGCCTTAAGTTGCTCCAGCTCTTTCTCCAGCACCCGATTGCGCTCAACCAACTGGGCGACCTTATCGTCCACCTCCTCGCGCCCCACCTTCACCAACCGGGCCACCTTGTGGAGACGATCCTCATCAGCCTCCATCCATTCGATCGCCTTCTCACCAGAAACCCCTTCGATGCGGCGCACGCCGGAAGCGATTCCAGTCTCTGATGTAATCCTGAACAAACCAATGTCCCCCACTGCCTTTACATGGGTACCTCCGCACAATTCAGTCGAAAACCCCCCCATGCGCAGCACCCGAACCTGGTCTCCGTATTTCTCACCGAACAGCGCCATAGCACCGGATTTACGCGCATCTTCCTGGGACATAATCCGGGTTTCCACCATGTGATTCTGGCGGATCTGCGCGTTCACCAGGCGCTCAATGGTCTGCAACTGTTCTCTGGTCAGGGGTTCAAAGTGCGAGAAATCAAACCGCAGCCGTTCCGGCTCGACCAGCGACCCCTTCTGCTGCACATGATCGCCCAGCACCCTGCGCAAGGCTGCGTGGAGCAGGTGGGTTGCGGAGTGGTTAAGGGCCGTGGCTTCGCGCTTTTCCAGATTGACCTCGGGGGTTACCGAATCTCCCACACGCAGGACCGGCCCCCGGAATTTTCCGGAATGGAGGTAGACATCCCCGCCCTGTTTCTGAGTGTCTTCCACCTCGAACCTGGCGTTCTCCAACGTGATCAGACCCACGTCACCAACCTGACCGCCAGACTCCGCATAGAAGGGGGTCCGATCAAGCACCACTACGCCTTTTTCTCCATCACCCATGGTCTCCACCGATTCACCATCCTGAAACAGGGCGATGACCGTCGCCTGGTCTTCCAGTCGGTCATACCCGGTAAAATCGGTGGCCCCATCCAGTGCGATGGATATCTGCTCCTCGACTCCGAAGTGACTGGCGGCTCGGGCCCGCTGGCGTTGCGCCCCCATCTCCCGCTCGAAGCCCTGCAGATCAAGCGTCAGCCCCCGCTCCCGGGCGATATCCGCTGTCAGGTCGGTTGGAAAGCCAAAGGTATCGTAGAGTTTGAATACTGTTTCGCCTGGAATCTCCCGGCCATCAAGGTCATTGATGGCTTGTTCCAGAACCTTCATTCCCTGTTCCAGGGTTTCCGCGAACCGCTCCTCTTCCAGTCTCAGTAGCCTTTCCGCCTGTTCCTGCTGTCTGGCAAGCTCCGGGTAGGCATTCCCCATCTCCAGCCGGAGCGGTTCAACCAATCGATAGAAAAAGGGTTCCTTTGTTCCCAGCATATAACCATGACGAATAGCCCGTCGGATAATCCGCCGCAGGACATAACCCCGCCCCTCATTGGAAGGCAGCACGCCATCAACAATCAGGAAGGCACAGGATCGGATGTGATCTGCAATCACCCGCAGTGAGTTCTCTTCCAGATCACGACAATCAGTGACTTGAGCTGCCGCTTTGATGAGATTTTGGAACAGGTCGATCTCGTAATTACTGTGTACACCCTGCATCACCGCGGCGAGACGTTCCAATCCCATTCCGGTATCCACCGAAGGGCTGGGCAATGGGGTCAAACTCCCATCTGCATCGCGGTTGTACTGCATGAAAACCAGATTCCAGATCTCGATGTAGCGATCCCCATCCTCTTCGGGAGATCCGGGTGGGCCGCCCCAGACATCCGGGCCGTGGTCATAAAAAATCTCGGAACAGGGGCCACATGGCCCGATATCGCCCATAGACCAGAAGTTGTCCTTGGCTCCGCAGCGGGAAAAACGTTCGGGGTCGACTTTGATCTCCTGCAGCCAGATGTCCGCCGCCTCGTCGTCGTCCTCAAACACGGTTACCCACAGTTTCTCCGGCGGAAGCTGCATCTCATCGACCAGAAATCGCCAGGCATACCGGATCGCTTCGCGTTTGAAATAGTCCCCGAAACTGAAGTTGCCGAGCATCTCGAAAAAGGTGTGGTGGCGCGCGGTATAGCCGACGTTCTCCAGATCATTGTGCTTACCCCCGGCCCGCACACAACGCTGGGAAGAGGCCGCCCGCTTATAGCCACGTTTTTCCCGCCCCAGGAACACATCCTTGAACTGGACCATGCCGGCGTTAGTGAACAGCAGGGTCGGATCGTCAACCGGGACCAGCGAACTACTGGAGACCTCATCGTGGCCGTTTGCAACAAAGTAATCGAGAAATGCTCTGCGGAGTTCTGCACTGGTTTTCATACGATCTTGGCGGGAAATGACCTAAAAAGGGGAATGTTATGCAGAACCGCGCAAGTTGTCACCTACCACCGTCAGGAAACGGCTATAGCAATGGTTTGTCAGCACCTATCATCGACCAAATCTAAGGCTGGCCCCAGGGTGGCAGAACAGCTCGTGGGCCGTCAAACGGCTCAGCCGTTTTGCTGCAGGAAACGCCGGATGCGATCGGGAGAAAACCCCCGGTATTCGAGAAATCGTACCCGTTTGCCTCGCTCCCGAAAATCGGCGGGGGGAGTTGGGCCGAATTTACGTCTCGCGGTCTGCTCCAGCACCTCGTCCCACTCCAGATCATTCTCATCCAACCAGTCTCTGACCAGGTTGCTGTCCACACCCTTCTCGCGCAACTCCATACGAATACGTACCGGACCGAATCCTTTGCGCTTGCGGGACGCGATGTAAGTTTCCACGAAACGTTGTTCACTCAAGGCATGTTGGGCCTCCAGTCCATCCAGCACTCTTTCCAGAAGCCCCTCATCTGCCGCACGGGGGCCCAGTTTACGGCGCAGTTCTGCCCGGCTGTGCTCACGAGAGGCGAGCAGGCGTAACGCCGCCTGCTCGATCTCCCGAATCTTGGAATCGCTCAAGCTTCCGCCTCTTCCACTCCCGCCTGCTCCAACTGCTCCGGCTTGGGGAAGACCAAGTCTCGAATCCGACCCTCGATCTCTCGAGCTGTATCGGGATTCTCTTTGAGGAATTTGCGCACATTCTCCTTGCCCTGTCCGATCCGGTCGCCACTATAACTGTACCAAGTCCCTGATTTATCGATGATGCTGTGCTTGACACCCAGTTCGATAAGCTCCCCCTCCCAGGAGATTCCCTCACCGTACAGGATCTCGAAGTTGGCCTGTTTGAACGGTGGGGCGATCTTATTCTTGACCACCTTGACCCGGGTTTCGTTGCCAACCACCTCATCACCCTTCTTGATGGCCCCGGTGCGGCGAATATCTAAACGAACAGAGGCGTAGAACTTAAGGGCATTGCCGCCGGTCGTGGTTTCCGGATTACCGAACATCACCCCGATCTTCATACGGATCTGATTAATGAATATGACCAGACAATTGGATCGTTTGATGTTGCCGGTAAGCTTGCGCAGGGCCTGGGACATGAGGCGTGCCTGCAGCCCGACGTGAGAGTCCCCCATCTCACCCTCGATCTCCGCCTTGGGAGTCAGGGCGGCCACCGAGTCGATCACGACAACATCTACGGCACCAGAGCGCACCAACATGTCGGTAATCTCAAGCGCCTGCTCCCCTGTGTCCGGCTGGGAAACCAGCAGGTCGTCTATGTTCACGCCCAGTTTCTCGGCGTAGAGCGGATCCAGTGCATGCTCGGCATCGACGAAGGCTGCGGTGCCGCCCTGTCTCTGCGCCTGTGCCACGATATGCAGGGTCAGGGTGGTCTTACCGGAAGATTCCGGGCCATAAATCTCGACGACCCTCCCCTTCGGCACCCCGCCGACCCCAAGCGCGATATCCAGGCCCAGGGATCCAGTAGATATCGTCTGGATATTATTTAAGGCAGTGGTATCCCCCATCCGCATGACGGACCCCTTACCAAACTGCTTTTCGATCTGGCTGAGCGCGGCACTCAAGGCCTTTTTACGATTGTCGTCCATTCTTCCCCCTATGGGTTTGCGGTTGTGATGCGACCTCCTGTCGCCCTTTAGGTTTTCTTTATGTTCTCTATTATGGCATAGCCCCAGGCTCAAGTCATGAGTCCAGGGCCCATTTTTTTATCACCTGGTAACGGGGCGGTTCGGTCCCGCTGTGCGAAGCCACCAGCGCCAGGCTCCCAACCCGCCACAGCAGCGGTTGCGACAGACGGTAGGCCGCAACCGGCCTTGCCTTGCGGGCCAGGGTGATGTGCGGGCTGTAACGGCGTTTTTCGGGTTGGAAACCACAGCTCATCAACGCCTGCTGCAGGGCGGATACCAGCTCCAATAACGCGACAGGGGTTTCCGCAGGCGCACACCAGAGGATTCTGGGACGCTTCCAATAGCCTACTCGATCGATCCACAGCTCAAAGGAAGAGGCGTGGATCTGCCCCGCCGCATCGAGCACGCAGGGATACTGCTCCGGAGCAACCGATCCGAGGAATACCAGTGTGATATGCAGATCCTCCGGGTGGGGAGGCCGACCGTCATGTCGGGGCAGCCGGCTGCCAACCCGCATCAACCCCTGCCGAATGTCATCATCAGGCCAGAGGGCGAAAAACAACCGCTGGGAACCTCGTTCAGCCAAGAAGATCAAGCATCCCTTGCAGGGCCACAACGACCGCTTGTCGCCTGACCGCATCCCGGTCGCCCGCTATCCTTTCCATCCTCGTCTGCACCTCTCCATCGTCCCTGGCCCAGGCAAACCAGACCGTACCCACCGGCTTTTCCGGGCTTCCGCCACCGGGACCGGCGATACCGCTTACGCTCAAGGCAACCGCGGCTTGACTGTTGTTCAATGCACCCCGCGCCATTTCGACGACAGTCGCCTCACTGACCGCACCCCGGGAAACCAGCGTTTCCTCGCGCACCCCCAGCATCTCCTGCTTGGCCTGATTGCTGTAGGTGACGAATCCGCGGTCGAACCAACGGCTGCTGCCGGCGATTTCGGTGATCACCTTGGCTACCCAGCCACCGGTGCAGGACTCCGCGGTGGCCACCAGCATATTCTTGGCGCTGAGTCTGTCTCCCAGCTGTTGCGCCAACCTGTTCAGCTGCATCTCCATAGGCCCTGAGTATCCGCAATAACGCCTGCGGGGGCAACGCCCACGGCTAACGCAAAGGATCGATTTGGGCTACACTGTGGCGCCTGCTGCCAATTGTTTAAACCAAAGGAAGACCCATGGATATTCTGTGCGAGCATCGTGCTTCTCAGGCCAAACTGGAGATATTGGGGGTCTACGACTGGCCTATCTGGGAAAAGGAGGTATCGGAATTCCCCTGGACTTACGACCGACAGGAAACCTGTTACATCCTCCGGGGCCAGGTAATCGTCACCCCGGATGGAGAGGAGCCGCAGGAATTTCGCCGCGGTGATCTGATCACCTTCCCGGCCGGAATGACCTGCACCTGGAAAATTCTGAAACCGATCGAGAAACATTACAGCTTTGACTGACGTCTGGTTTTTTCCTATCAACCTCCATGGCTGGCAGGCATTGCCTGCCACAACCCTCGGGCAATCAAGGGTGTGAAGGGCGAACGGAAGCAAATAGTCACGACTCAGGATGACATGCTAACCATGGAATAAACGCCGTGCCTGCAGCTGCGACCATAATAACGGCCCCCTTTTTCCGCTTGAGTCAGCCTGGGTTTCAAGGATGTCAATACAGTGTTTGCGGTCTATGGGCTCTTCCCTAAGGTCTAAGTCTTGTCTAAACGTGGACTTCGCGGGCGGCTCTCAAGCAGATAGAACCGAAGGGTAAACGAGTCTTTTACTGGCTAGTGTACCCCGCCACACCGCTTTGTACCGAAATGCCGATTGTCATACCGATCCGATCTACAATACAGTGGCCGTGTCGGCCGCAAGTTCTCGACAGCAGCAGCAAGACTGCAGATTTCATCACTGAAGGAGGATCGCCATGTTCCATCTATCTCACGTTATCCCCAGAGCATTTACCGCCCTTCTGCTCGCCTCGACAGCCCTGGCGGTAGCCGCCGAGCAACAACTGGTTGTCGTCACCTCGTTCCCCAATGATCTGACCGGCGCCTTCAAGCGCGCATTTGAGGAGAAACATCCTGACGTCAAGGTCGAGATATTGAACAAAAAAACCACCGCAGGTGTGAAATATATCCAGGAAACCGCTAACAACAACCAGACCGACCTGTTCTGGGCATCGGCACCGGACGCTTTCGAGGTGTTGAAAAGCGACGGCCTGCTGCAACAGTACGAGGTTAAGGCAACCGGCATCCCTGAAAAGATCGGCGCTTATCCGATCAACGATCCAGACGGTTACTACATGGGCTTCGCCGGCGCGGGTTACGGGATCATGTGGAATACCCGATACCTGAAGGCGAAAAAGCTCCCGGAACCCAAAGATTGGTCCGATCTCGCCAAGCCCGTGTATCACGACCATGTTGGCATGTCCGCGCCGTCCCGCTCAGGTACGACCCACCTCACTGTCGAGACGGTGTTGCAGGGCGAAGGCTGGGAAAACGGCTGGGCACAGTGGAAACAGATTGCCGGTAATTTCAAGACTGTCACCGAGCGCAGCTTCGGCGTGCCCGACGGCGTCAATTCCGGTCAGTTTGGCATCGGCATCGTGATCGATTTCTTCGGCCTGTCGTCACAAGCCTCCGGCTTTCCGGTCGAGTTTGTCTATCCAACCGTGACCACCCTGGTGCCGGCCAATATCGGCATCGTGAAGAATGCGCCCAATGCAGCCGCCGCAGGCACCTTTGTCGAATTTCTGCTCTCGGATGCTGGTCAGGAGTTGTTGCTGGACCCCAAGATCCGGCGTCTCCCGGTCAGGGAAAGCGTCTACGCAAAGGCGCCTGAGGGCTTCCCCAACCCGTTCAAGGATTCGAGTATCGGTGCAGCCGTGAAGTTCGATGTACTCAAGTCGAAGAACCGCTACAACCTGGTCAATTCACTGTTTGACGTGATGATCACCTACCGGCTGGATGACCTGCGCGCGGCAACCCGCGCCATTCAGGAAGCGAACGCGGCACTCGAAGGCAAGTCCAATCCCGCAGCAGCTGAAATGATCGCCAAAGCTCAGGCACTGGTCGATCAGGTGCCGATCGACGAAGCCAAGTCGTTGGACCAGGACTTCGCCGCCATCTTCAAGAAGAAGCGCAAGAAGGCGACCGACAAGGTGGCCGGGCGGCAGGCCGAAGTCGAACAGCAATGGGACAGCATGGTGAAGCAGAACTATGCCGAAGCAAAAAACCTGGCCGAAAAAGCAAAATCGATGCTCTGACCGAAACCGGTCGACGGGGGGCAACCGCCCCGCGTCGACACCATCACGAATCGATCACTGATGACAAGTACTACGAAGCCCGGTGCCGGGACCCTTTCCATCGCACTTCTTCTTGGGCTGTTTCTGTTTGTTTTCCTGATCATCCCGGTCGCAAAGGTCATCTTCGTCGCCTTTCAGGATCCGGGTACCGGCAACTTTACCCTGGTCAACTTCGTCGATTTCTTCAAGACGCCCCTGTTTCAGGAATCCTTTCTGAATTCGCTGTACGTCTCGTCCCTATCGGTCGTGCTGGCATCATTGATCGCCCTGCCACTGGCGTATTTCACGTCACGTTTCAATTTCGGCGGCGCAGTGCTGATCCAGACGCTGGGCTTCGTTCCCCTGATCATGCCGCCTTTCGTCGGCGCTGTATCCATGCAACTGCTGTTTGGTGAAAACGGCTCAGTCAACCTGCTGCTGGATGAGTGGTTCGGCATCAATATCCCGTTCATGGCCGGATTGAACGGCGTCATCCTGGTCGAGAGCATCCACTACTTTCCGTTCATCCTGATCAACCTGTCGGCGGCGTTGGCCAATATCGACCGCGCCATGGAAGAGTCTGCCCAGAATCTGGGGAGCCGTGGCCTGCGCCTTTTCCGTAAGATCGTGTTCCCGCTGGCCATGCCCGGTTACGTGGCAGGAGCATCGCTGGTGTTTCTGAAGGTATTCGACGACCTGGGTACGCCGCTGCTGCTGAACGTCAACAATATGCTGGCACCACAGGCCTATCTGCGTATTTCGTCGATCGGCATCTCAGACCCCATGGGTTACGTTATCTCGGTCATCCTGGTGGTGTTTTCTTTATTCGCCCTGTGGACGTCATTTCTTGCCCTTAAAGGACGGGACTACGCAACAACACAGAAAGGGGGTGGCGGCCTGATGAAGCGTGATATGCGTCCCTGGGAAAAAGTCGGCGCCTATGGTCTGGTCGTTTTCATCCTGCTGATCGTGCTGTCACCTCACTTTGGGTTGCTGTTACTGTCGTTTGGCACTATCTGGTCGTACAGTGTGCTGCCCGACGCCTACACCCTCGACCACTACGTCGAGGTGCTGGCCAACTCGTCCGAATTCATCACCAATACACTGCTCTACGCCGGTCTGGCCGCATCGGCTGACGTGATCTTCGCAACAGCGATCGCTTACCTGGTATGGCGCACGAATCTGTGGGGCCGCAAGATGCTCGACTATACAGCAACCGCGTCGCTGGCGATCCCCGGCGTGGTGCTTGGCATAGGCTACCTGCGCAGCTTCCACAGTATCGAGCTCCCGGTCCTCGACAAGCCGCTTGCCAGCTGGTGGGTGATCATCGTTGTCGCACTGATGATCAGGCGACTGCCTTATGCCCTGCGGGCCTGCGTGGCGGCCCTCCAGCAGGTGTCCCTTGCGCTCGAAGAGGCCGCGGAAAACCTTGGTGCATCCAAATACCGTACGGTCACCCGCATCGTGGTACCGCTGATGTCCGGTGGCATCCTGGCGGGTTTCGTGACCAGTTTTGCGACAGCGGCAGTCGAACTTTCCGCGACCATCATGCTGGTATCAAGTGAGTCGGATGCGCCGCTGTCTTATGGCATCTATGTGTTCATGCAAAGTGCCGCAGGGCGCGGACCAGGTGCCGCGCTGGGTGTCATCGCGGTGGTTATTGTTGGGATCGGGACCTATTTCTCGCATCGCTTCATTGAGAAAAACAAGCAGGACCAGGCGCTCGCCGATGCTGGAGTGAAGATATGAGTATCAATTCGGTCCACGAATCCGTACGTCTGCTTATCGAAGACGTGCATCTGTCGTTCGGTGACACCAAGATACTTGAGGGAGTGAACCTCGAGATCGAGCCGGGCGAGTTCTTTGCCTTTCTCGGCCCCTCCGGTTCTGGCAAATCCACCCTGCTGCGGGCGGTGGCCGGATTTGGGCCACGTCCACAAGGTCGCATCCTGATCGATGGCGAGGACGTCCTGTCGATACCGGCGTGGAAGCGCAATGTCGGCATGGTGTTTCAGAGCTACGCATTATGGCCACACATGACGGTCCGGAAAAACGTGGCCTTCGGGCTTGAGGAAAGGAAACTTCCGAAGGACGAAATCAAGCAGCGCGTCGATCAGGCGCTCGACCTGGTCGGTCTCGGTCACTTAAGCGACCGTCGTCCTTCCCAGCTCTCAGGGGGGCAACAACAACGCATTGCGCTGGCCAGAACCGTGGTGGTCGAACCGCGGGTACTGTTGCTCGACGAGCCGCTGTCCAATCTCGATGCCAACCTGCGGGTGCAGATGCGGCGCGACATTCTCGATCTGCAGCGCAAACTGAAGCTGACCACCATCTTCGTAACCCACGATCAGGAAGAGGCGAATACCGTCTCGGATCGTATGGCCGTGCTCGATAAAGGCGTGATCCAGCAGGTGGGCGAACCGATGCGGCTTTACGATCAACCAGCCAATCTGTTCGTCGCTGAGTTCCTCGGCACGGCAAATGTCGTCAAGGGCGACGCGGCGACGCGTGAAGGTCACACCTGGTTTACCGGTGACGACGGCTGGCATATCCGGCTGCCGATCACACTGCGTGCGGGCGGTGCCGGTGCCCTGGTCTTCAGGCCGCAAAACGTCATCATCTCAGCCGCAGACGACGAGCATCTGGAAAGCGACCTGATCGGCCACATTGAGTACCGAGAGTTTCTGGGCAGCTTCCTGCGCTATGGCGTACAGATAGGAAGCCATCGCGTGCTGGTCGATGAGCATCATCGCCACGGCGTGTCGCCCTTTGAAAAAGGACAGGCGGTGAAGTTGTCCGTGGATGCCGAGAGTCTTGTATGGATAGAACAGTAGCCCTGCCGCCTGGCGTATGCCTGCGCAAAGTCTGGGCATGTTCGGCCGGGCAATCGAAGAGCGTGTTGAACCGGCTGAAATCGCGACCGAGGAGTTGCGCTGCTTGTCTAGGATTGTGGCATGACCTCGACGATCAGATCCCGCCGAACAAGCCTGACTCGTCATGATGGCGGCGAAACCGGATGCACCCATGAGCACTGACGATTCTATATTGCGTGCGTACTATGCCGAACGCGCCCCAGTGTACGACCGGGTATACCACAAAACCGAGAGACAGGGGGATCTGCGCCGCCTGCAAGAATGGGTGCCCACCCTGTTCGAGGGGCGGTGGATTATAGAGATAGCCCGCGGAACCGGTTACTGGACCCAGTTCATCGCGCCTGTTGCGAAAAACCTGGTGGCGACGGACGTGTCTTCGGAGACACTCAAGCTGGCCAGGGCGCGCGATGGCGTAGACAAAGTCGAGTTTCGGATTGCAGACGCCTATCAGTTGAGCGATGAGATGGGCCAATTCGAGGCGGCCTTCTCCGCGCTTTGGGTCTCGCATATTCCAAGGCAACAGCTGCGTGCGTTCTTCGAAGGACTGCTCACCGGCTGCTACCCGGTGCGCCGGTTCTGCTGATCGACAATTCCAGGGCGCAATGCCGTGAACTGCCGATTACCGCAACGGATCAACTCGGCAATACTTATCAAACCCGGGTAACTGACAACCAGACCAAGTATCGCGTGTTGAAGAATTTCCCCAGCAGCGATGAATTGAACGAGATGATAAGCGGACTTGGCATCAACCCGCACTATGCAGAACTGGAACACTTCTGGGCATTTCACCACGAAGCAAAGCCCGAGAGTCTACTATAGAGGTATCCACCTGGCGGGGAAGCTTATGATTCGGGATCCCATAATCCAGAAAGCGCACTTAATCTTCGACAACCACTTGATTCCCAGGTTGCCCTGCATCCACAGCGAAAATTTGTTGCTGTTCGTACATTAACACTCAAGTCTTTCACCCACCAGTCGACACTTGAAAGTAATCCTCTCTAGGGATTTGTGGAGTCGTTGGATGACGAGGTAGAGTATGAAAGCAGGTGTTCGCTTGGTGTGTTTTGCTTTTTCCGTGATCCTTGCGATCGCTGCCCATGCCCACCCCCCGCTAGAGGGGGCCAAAAAGCATTGGAAGGTTGTTTCCACCGAGGCTCTACAAGCACTTCGGGAAAGCGAAACCAAACTTCTACTCGTGAACGTACTTCCTAAGGTCATCCACGACCAGATGCACATCCCGGGTTCGGTCAACATTCCGCTGGGTGCAGTTTCTGGATCGCCCGACCTGCCCAAGGACAAGAATGCCCTGGTCGTCTTCTACTGCATGGGAAGGCAATGCAGGTACAGCCCTAAAGCCGCCGATATCGCCTACGACATGGGCTACAGTAACCTGCTGGTTTATCGGGACGGCCTCCTTGGCTGGAGGCGCGCCGGTCTGCCTGTGGGATCCCTGGTCACCTACCCGAAGGTTGATGTGCCGCTGATCAGCTCTACAGAACTGGTCGATGTCCATGAAGCCTGGATTCTCGACCTGCGGCCGGCCGACCACTTCGTCCGCGGTCATATCAAAGAATCAGTGAACATCGACCTGGAGGTGCTGCACGAGAAGATCCAGCTTATACCAAAAGATCAGCGTGTCGTTCTCATCGACCACAAAGGCAAGCTCACCCGCACCACCGGCCGGTTTCTAGCCTCTCAGGGTATCACAAACGTCGTCCGTCTCGACGGAGGAATCAACGCCTGGGTCAAATCAGATCTTCCGTTGGACACGAGTACAGGTTCCGCAATTGCCTTGCCGACTCGGGCAGCGACTGCCGACCAGCCGGTCCAATGACCTCTCTCAGTATCCGAGCCCGACTATGGGCGGCAATGGGCGTGCTCATCGCCCTCATGCTGATCATTGCCGTGGACAGTATCCATTCCATGGATCGAATCTCCAGAGAGATCGAATCCATGGAGCAGAGAGCCTACCCCCTTGCCATCTCCTCTATGGACCTGGCGCTCAAGACCGAACAGTCCGTGTCCGCCATCAACGCCGCAGCCCTCGCTTCGCGTAAGGACCTGCTGGAGCAGGTAACGGAGCTGGATTCGCCTCTGGAGAAGGCCTTCGCCGAGGTGAAGTCTTACGCCGCTTTTTCCGAGGTCATCGCCAGCCAGGTGGAACAGCTTGCCTCGACGTACCGCGACACCAGAGAGTTGGGGCTCGAATGGGTCCATGCCACTTTCGACGAAGAATGGGAGCGGGAGCCCATTCTCGCCCGTAAGTTTGTTCAGGCACGCGCGGATATGGACCAGGCCCTGAAGCGGCTCCGGGACGACGCTGTTGGGCTTTTCTCGACTGCCGTGGAGGAGATTTCGCGACTCAAACAGAGCATTGCGTTCCGCATCACCGCAGTGGGTTTGATCGGAACCGTCCTGTTCCTGACCCTAGCCGTGCTCCTGTCCCGGTCCATCACTATGCCGGTTGGCAGGCTGCTCTCAGTCATTCAGGACGTACGAGAGAATCGGGGGGGGCTGGAGAGAAGAGTTGACGTCACTACGCAGGATGAGGTCGGACAGCTCGCCCTGGCATTCAACGCCATGCTGGACGACCTCGAGAAGGCCCAAAGGCGTCTACACAGCTACACCCAGGAGCTGGAGGCAACGGTGGCCGAGCGAACCCAGGAGTTGCAGAAGGAGAAAGACGCTCTGCGTGAGAGCGAGGAGTACCTGACGACCATCTGGGAATCCACTCACGCAGGCATCCTGGTCATTGACGCCGAGTCCCACGAAATCGTCGATATCAACCCATTCGCTGCGCGGCTCATCGGCGTATCAATGGAACAAATAGTTAATCACAAATGCAACGGGTTCCTGTGCCCTACTGAGGAGGGAAAGTGTCCTATTACAGATCTGTCTGAGAAAGTAGAAGGCTCCGAGCGCATCCTAACTAACGCTCAGGGTGAGGAAATCCCGATCTTGAAGACCGCGGTGTCGGTGCGCCGTGACGACCGCAACTATCTAGTCGAAAGCTTCATTGACATAACCGAGCTCAAGCGCGCCGAAGAGGCGCTGCTGCGGGCCAAGGAAGCAGCGGAGGCCGCGAACCTCGCCAAATCTGAGTTCCTCGCCAATATGAGCCACGAGATCCGGACCCCGATGAACGGCGTCATGGGGATGACTGAAATCCTACTGAAAACCGAGCTAAACGGATCACAGACGCGGTTTGCCCGTTCCATCTATCGTTCCGCCGATTCCCTCCTGAACATCATCAACGACATTCTAGACTTCTCCAAGATTGAAGCCGGTCGGTTGGAACTGGACGATGCGCCCTTTGATTTGCGTGAGGTGGTCGAAGATGTTTCCGAACTGTGCGCAGCGTCTGCCCATAGCAAGGGACTGGAGCTACTCTGCTCGCTGCCCCCTGACATGAACACCGCTTTCTGTGGCGATGCCGTCCGGGTTAGCCAGATTCTGACCAACCTGGTGAGCAACGCTGTCAAGTTTAGCCAGCAGGGAGAAGTTGTGATCAGGACTCAGTGTATCGAAGACGAAGGAGAGCTTTCCTTGCTGCGTATAGAGGTGCAGGACACCGGTATCGGTATTGCACCGAAAGCACAGGCCCGTGTTTTTGAATCTTTCACCCAAGAAGACGGTACCACGACGCGAAGGTTCGGTGGCACCGGGCTTGGGCTCGGCATCGCAAGGCGTCTTACCCACCTGATGGGGGGGAAGATCGGCCTGCAGAGTGAGCCTGGAAAGGGATCCACTTTCTGGTTCACGGTCCGCCTCAAGAAGGTGAAATCCACCAAGGAGCAGGCGCTGGCAGCCCACCCCTTTAAGGGGGTGCGGGTTCTGGTGGCCGACGACAACGCTACTAGCCGGGAGATCCTGGTGCAGCAGCTCAGCTACTTCAAACTGGATCACGAAACCACTTCCAACGGCGTGGATACCCTGTCGCGGCTTCGTGAGGCACATGACAAAGGCAGGCCTTTCGATGTTTTGCTGCTCGATTGGCATATGCCCGACCTGGAAGGGGTGGAACTGGCACGCCAGATTCGTGCAGAGCCGGCATACGCAGCTATAGCGATGATCCTGCTGAGCTCCGCGAGCCTGGAAGATTACCCGTCAGGTATCACCGGTGCAGATATGGACGCACGTCTCACCAAGCCTGTACGACAATCCCAACTTTACGACTGCTTGATCGGGATCATGGCCGACGAAGAGGCGCGCGGGTGGCTTCCCACCAGTCAAACACAAAACGGGTCTACCGGTTGCCCCCAACTGGGTGCCCGGGTGCTGCTGGCGGAAGATCATCCCGTCAATCAGGAAGTGGCGGCTCAGATGCTGCGAATGCTGGCTTGTAAGGTAGATGTGGTTGAGGATGGGCAGGCTGCCCTGGTAGCGCTGGCAAACCACCGCTATGACATCGTGCTCATGGACTGCAACATGCCAGTGATGGATGGCTTTGAGGCCACCATAAAAATCCGTCACCGGGAGGAGGGTGTGGGTGTACCAGGGATTCCTGTGATAGCTCTCACGGCCAACGCCCTGAAGGGCGACCGGGAACGATGTCTGGCGGCGGGCATGGACGACTATCTCAGCAAACCTTTTACCGCAACAGATCTTTCCGTCGTCCTGGAACGCTGGCTACCAGCAGGGGCAGAGGATGCGGTAGGCGTAGCAGCCCCGCCCTCTGCGTCTGTTTCTGACTCATCTGAAAGCGCTCTTCGAGACGACCCCAGGTCGGATGATTCACCGTTGGATTCCTCTGTCCTGGATAGTATTCGCGCCATGGATGCGGAGGGGCCGGAGGGATTTCTCCGGAGTCTGATCGACAAGTATCTCGTCAACTCGAACGCCGATCTGGAGCACCTGGTATCCAGTGTGCGCAACGGAGATGCCGAGGGTCTGGGAAAGACAGCTCACCGGCTCAAGTCTGCCAGTGCCAACCTGGGAGCAATGACCCTGGCATCTATCTGCAAGGAGTTGGAAACGGCAGGGCGTTCCAGGCAGATCGGCGGAGCAGAGAGGCTGCTTGGGGCGATACAGTCTGAATACGAGCGTGTCAGTATGGCCTTGAGCCGGGAAATCCAGGATGCCGCCTGATGAGTGCTGAGACCAAAAGCGAAATGCAGCGGGTCATCTTAGTGGTGGACGATGACGATACCACCCGCATGTTGGCTCGGCGGTCGCTGGAGTTATCTGGCTTCGAGGTGTTAGAGGCCGGAGATGGGGTGGCAGCCCTGGAGATACTCGATCGCCGTCTTCCCGATATCATCCTTCTGGACGTGGATATGCCGAGGCTGGACGGATTCGGTACCTGTACCCAGGTCCGTGCCCGGCCCGGCGGTGGTACTCTGCCCATCCTCATGGTGACCTCCTTTGAAGACTCGGCGTCGATAGACCACGCCTACGCAGCCGGTGCGACCGATTTCACAACCAAGCCTATCAACTGGTCTCTACTCAACCACCGTATCCGTTATCTGCTGCGCGCGAGTGAGACGCTTAATAAGCTCACGCGCACTGCCCAGGATCTGACCCGGAGCCAGGCGCGGCTGGACAACGCTCAGCGGATCGCTCACCTGGGGAACTGGGAGTGGGATCCGTCTGAGGATTGGATGTGGTGGTCGGATGAGGTCTACCGAATACTTGGGCTGCAACCTGCTGATGTGGTGTCCTCGCCTGCGGCGTGGCTCGAACGAGTGCACCCCGAAGACCTGGAAGCGGTCAAGACCTGGTTTGCGGACACCGAGCAAGGTCCTGCCTCCACGTCCATCATTCACCGCGTCCTGCTGCCCAACGGTTCAGAATGCTATGTTCAGCACCAGAGTTCACCGACGAACTTCGCCGATTCACGCTCCGGACTCGTTTATGGCACGGTTCAGGATGTAACGGAACGGGTACACACCGAGGACAAAGTCCGTAAACTGGCCTACTACGATGGCCTTACAAATCTTCCAAACCGCGAGTCTTTCACAGAGCGCTTAGCCCAGGAAGTGGCGCGCGCCAAGCGACACGCCAGGCGGTTGAGTGTGCTGTTTCTAGACGTAGACGATTTCAAGCGCATCAACGACACCCTGGGACACAGCGTCGGAGATCTACTACTCAAGGGAGTTGCCAAGCGCCTTCGAGATTGCTTACGCATTGGCGATACCGTCACGCGTATCGAGTGTTCCCAAGGGGAGCATCAGGTAGCACGACTCGGAGGCGATGAATTCACCATACTTCTCGTGGACCTGCGAGAGGGAGAGGATGTGGCAACGGTGGTCAACCGCGTCGTGGAGAGGCTCTCCCTACCTTTCACCCTCTCTGGGAATGAAACGTATATCACGCCGAGTATAGGCGTTGCCCTTTATCCGGAGGATGGCGAGGACGCGGAGACCCTGCTCAAAAATGCCGACACCGCCATGTATTTTGCCAAGCGGGCCGGTAAGAACCGGTACCAATTTTACGACGAGTCTCTGAATACGGTTGCACTTCGCCGTCTGACTCTGGATGGTCACCTGCGCAGAGCGCTGGAGCGAGGTGAGTTCGCCATCCATTACCAGCCGCAATTGGATTTGACCACCGGTTGTATCAATGCGGCCGAGGCCCTGCTTCGCTGGCACAATCCAGAGCTTGGTGACATCCTGCCTCTAGAGTTCATCCCGCTAGCCGAGGAGAACGGCATGATCATCCCTATTGGGGAGTGGGTGATCCGGACCGCCTGCGCTCAAGCAAAAGCATGGCGGGACGAAGGTCTTTGTGTCCGACGCATCGCGGTTAATGTGTCTGTTGCCCAGTTCCTTCAAACCAATTTTGCCGGCATCGTAAAAAAAGCCCTGGTGGATACCGGGCTGGAGCCTGTCGGACTGGAGCTTGAAGTCACCGAGAGCCTGCTTGCGAAAGATGTGGAGGGCTCCGTGCGAACCTTGCACGCACTCAAGCAGATTGGCGTGCAGCTCAGCATCGATGACTTCGGCACCGGATACTCAAGCATGAGCTATCTCAAGAACTTTCCCGTGGATAGGCTCAAGATAGACCGCTCATTCGTGAAAGGGGTGACTTCGGATCCTGACGACGAGGCCATCACCATGGCAGTCCTGAGCATGGCAAAGAGTATGCGTCTGGGCGTCGTCGCCGAAGGCGTGGAGAATCAGGAACAACTGAATTTCTTCCAGGAGAAGCTCTGTGATCAGGTGCAGGGATACTACCTGAGCCACCCTGTGCCTCCTGAGGACCTTGCCGACCTCGTGAAGGAGTATATGGGGTCAAAGAAGTCCCGACGCGCCTGAGGGTTTTGTCTGCCGGTGTGCTGGTCCACCGAATCTTTATGCCTGCCGATCTAGCCGCAGTCTTCTGAATGCACACACAGGATCTACGTGCCTGTCCCTGCCAAAAACTCAATCCTGAGCTCGCAATTTAGGGGAGCTATATGTTGAAAAGGACGGGAGCGCTGATGGTAGGGCATGCTCATAAAATTTCGGCATTTTGCCAGAGCGCTTCCACGAGTCTCTTAAGGAAGTGCACTATCCAGTGAATTGCCACCAGTAGACTACGGCCCAACTGAAAATCATGTGGAGAGGTGCAAGTCCTCTCCATGGCCCCAAACCGCGATCAGCTATTCCACGCACCATTTCCAACCAGCCAGAAAAAACTAACAGTGCCAGTGGGTTGACCGATTAAACCTGTATCGAAAAACGGCCAGTAACAGAAGATAATAGTCAGGGCGCCACGAATATATGATGGGTTCTTCCCCTCAAGCTCTTGTCCACCTGGCCGCTGTAGGATGTGAGATTTGATAAAGGCAACCTGGCCCGAAAGGGCAGGAACGCAAAGTTACCGGTCTACGGGGCTCTTTAGCTCTATGGCAGCGGGATTACCAAATCATGGGGCAACCGGGATTACACTCCCGTGTGATTTATAGCTATACGCCGACTACCCCCCTCTTTTGCGAATTCCGCTCTGTTTCTGGAAATCTAAGACCTTCCAGTACTTCCAGGCCGAACATTGCCTGCATCGATCCCCGATTAGCACAAACACGACCGGTGGATATCAATGCAAATCAATGGCATCGACTATGCTTCGCGGATCAATGCGCTGGTAGGTAACAATGGTACTTCAGCTGCCGCCACCGCCTCCTCTGTACATCAACAACAGGAGGTCTACGCGAATCAAACCGAATTGAACCGAACTCGAATCGGTATGGTAGATCTAAGCGCCAAATTGACCGCAGTCGAAGACCTGATTAGAACGACTACGGTTCGACGTTCACGCAGCGCTGAAGCGATGTCGAAAGCCAATCTCGGACTGGATGCTGCCCCCCTCTCGAGCGCTGTTTTAAAATCGACCGCCGAAGTGAATGCAACTCCTACCTCCTTTTCGACGTTTGGGCCTTCCTGGGGTGGTTCATCGTCCGCGCTAGTAACCTTTGATGGGGTTTACGACGGTTCCCAGGGGACCGACACGCTTACGTTCAAGGTGCGCAGAGCAGGAGTTCACGGTACTGATCGACTGAAAATACAAATCAAAGGGTCCGACGGAAGCAAACTGGAGGAATTCAATATCAGAAAGTCTGATCCCATAGACGAGCAGTACATCCTGACCAACGGGCTTATTTTCTCCTTGGGATCAGGCAGTCTGAGCAAGAACGACACCTTCACATTGGATGTCTATGACGGGGTGGGAAGCATCGTCGATCCAAGCAAACCCCTTGGTGGTGTTCGTAACAAAAACCCGAACCTTGAGTATGGGCTGACCGTTTCTGACGGTAGTTTCAAGGTCAACAGGGTTAACATCACGGTGACGGCCAGCGACAGTCTAGACGATGTGCTGGATCGAATAACCAGTTCCGGAGCTGGAGTCTCCGCTAGTTTCGACTCCGTTACCGAACGTGTAGTCCTCACACAGAAAAATCCCGGCTCCAGTTACGACATTGCAGTTGGCAATGACACGTCGGGATTTCTAACGGCGACCAAGCTGTCGAATGCGGTCGTGACTCCAGGTACCAACGGTGATGTCTCGACCTCTCTCTCCGATCTTGCAGCCTTCAGCGGCGTTCAAAATGGTACCATTTTTGTTAACGACGTGGAGATCGCCGTCGATATGGCTACAGATTCCTTGAGTGACGTTCTGGAACGTATTTCCGGGTCATCCGCAGCGGTTAGCGCATTCACAGTGGATAATCGGTACGTTCTAATCAAATCGAACGATCGATAAGCCACGCTCAACCTGAAGGATACCAACACCGGATTTTTCTCGGCACTGAGGACCAGGGAGGGCGATCATCAACCTGTGGGAAGCGGCGAGATAGCAAAGCACCGGGCTCGCAAAATAACCGAGGCTGTAAAAGATGCCGCGGTGTCGTTCAATGATTTTTTCCGCGCCTCATCTACCGCTACTTCTGATCCGATCCACGAAATACGGCAAAACGTTAAAGGTGCTATTTCCAAAACCCTGGAAGCGGTGGAGAAGCAGAAAATGCCTGATCTGAGCATCCGCTTTCACTTCGCACCTGGTCAGTTTACTGCTTCGTTCGAAGACAAGGAACAACATACCTTCGAACGTAATCTCACCAACCACTACATTGATCTTCGTGAGATACTCATCGGCGCAAATCTCTCTCAGAGAGGCGGACTCCTTGGTCAGCTGATCAATATATTCGACGCGAGCCTGAACAATTTGGGTAAGTTGGGTATGCTGATAAATACATTCGCTTGAACCATTGCGGGAAAACCGAAGGTGAGTATAGATCGCATATTTCGCGAGAATAAACCAGCAGAGCGTCTATCTCGGACTCACTTTCGCGCTGAACCTCTGCGAACTTCCCGCCTATAGCCATCCGCACACCTTTCGATATTTGTGGTAGTTTTACCTAAACGTCCAGTTTAGCCTGCATATACTTACATCCAATCCAAGATCGCTGAACTTCCGGGTCGGGTCGTTTTTTCTTTATGGCTTTTATCGCTCCTCGTTCGCCCGTACATCACTTTTTTTGCGATACTTGGGCACTGTCACCAGATGATGCTTGCATTCCGGCTTTACGTGGGCTGAACTTTGCTTCTCTTTCATGTGTTACTCCTGAGATTTGCATTTCGGGGCTGTCGTCAGAAGTTTATTTCGCAGAAACGGCAGAGCCTTTTCAAGTCTCACCGGCAAGCCGATGGTTTACCTGAAATTCAATTAAATTTTAGACAAAATATTTATAACGTATTGAATGAACGAGACTTTTTCTCACACGCCGATGATGCAGCAATACCTTCGCATCAAGGCCGAATACCCAGAGATGCTGGTTTTCTACCGCATGGGGGATTTCTACGAGCTGTTCTTTGGCGATGCGGAAAAGGCGGCACGCCTGCTTGATATCACCCTCACCAAACGGGGTAAATCGGCCGGTCAACCTATACCCATGGCGGGTGTCCCCTACCACGCAGCGGAGAACTACCTGGCGAAGCTGGTCAGACAAGGTGAATCGGTAGCGATATGCGAGCAGATCGGGGACCCCGCTGCGAGCAAGGGGCCCGTGGAGCGTAAGGTGGTGCGCGTGGTTACGCCCGGCACGGTGACCGACGAAGCCCTGCTGCAGGAGCGCCGCGACAATCTGCTGGCTGCCCTGGTCGAATCGAGCGGCCAGTTTGGACTGGCCACCCTGGATCTCGGCGGCGGGCGTTTTATCATCCGCCAACTGGACTCCTGCGAGGCCCTGACCGGCGAACTGGAACGGTTGCAACCATCGGAACTGCTGCTGGCGGAGGACTACACCCTGCCTGATGGGATAAAGCAGCGGCAGGGCACTACCCGACGGCCACTGTGGCACTTTGACCGGGAGACGGCAGAACGGCTCCTGAACCGGCAGTTCGGCACCCGCGATCTCTCCGGGTTCGGCTGCACTGATCATTCCCTGGCCATCTGCGCGGCCGGTTGCCTGCTGCAATACGTGAAAGACACCCAGCATGCCGCACTACCCCATATCCGTGGCTTGAGCGTAGAACGCAGGGAAGAGGCGATAATCATCGACGCGGCCACCCGCCGGAACCTGGAGCTGGATCATAGCCTCAGCGGGCAGGCTCAACACACCCTGGCCGGCGTCCTGGATCGCACCGTCACCGCCATGGGCAGTCGCATGCTGCGGCGATGGGTCAATCACCCTCTGCGGCACGTGGAGGAGGTGCGGAAACGCCATGACGCCGTGCGTCAACTGCTGGAACAGCAGGCCTTCGACGGGCTGCGTGATGAGCTCCAGGGTATCGGAGACATTGAGCGCATCCTGGCCCGAATAGCGCTGAAGTCGGCTCGCCCGAGAGACTTGGCCGTGCTCCGTGACTCCCTGGCCAGACTGCCCGCGCTGCAACAGCGACTAGCATCCCTGGACACCCCGTTGCTGTTGGAGTTGTCGCGGGACGCGGGAATCCGGCCCGAGGTGGTTACCCTGTTGCAGCGGGCCATCATCGAGCAGCCTCCCCTGCTGATCCGGGACGGCGGCGTGCTGGCGGAGGGTTACGATGCGGAGTTGGACGAACTGCGGGGCCTATCCCGCAACGCCGACGGGTTCCTGATGGAGTTGGAGGCGAGGGAACGGGAACGCACGGGAATCTCCCATCTTAAGGTGAGCTACAACCGGGTCCACGGTTACTATATCGAAATCAGCCGCAGCCAGTCGGAGCAAGTGCCGGAGGAGTATGTCCGTCGCCAGACCCTGAAGGGGGCGGAACGCTTTATCACCCCTGAACTGAAGCGATTCGAGGATCAGGTGCTTTTCGCCCGTGAACGTTCTCTGAGCCGAGAAAAGGCCCTGTACGAGGCGCTGTTGGAACAGTTGGAGCAGGAGATCCCGGTCCTGCAGCAGACAGCAGAGGCGCTGGCGGCGCTGGATGTCATCAGCAACTTTGCCGAGCGGGCGGAACGACTCGATTTCAACGCCCCACAACTGGATGAAGAGCCTGGCCTGCAGATCGTGGACGGTCGCCACCCCGTGGTGGAGCAGGTGAGCGAAATCCCGTTTGTGGCCAATGGCGTAGAATTCGATGATCAACGCCGCATCCTGATCATTACCGGCCCGAACATGGGCGGCAAATCGACCTTCATGCGACAGACTGCCCTGATCGTGATCCTGGCCTATGCCGGCAGCTTCATACCGGCCGCTTCGGCCCGAATCGGCCCGGTCGATCGTATCTTCTCCCGTATCGGGGCCTCCGACGATCTGGCCGGCGGTCGTTCCACCTTTATGGTGGAGATGGAGGAGACCGCCAATATTCTGCACAACGCCAGCGATCAGAGCCTGGTGCTGATGGACGAAATCGGCCGTGGCACCAGTACCTTCGACGGCCTCTCGCTGGCCTGGTCCTGCGGTGTGGAACTGGCCACCCGGATCCGTGCCTTTACCCTGTTCGCCACCCACTATTTCGAACTGACCACCCTGCCTGAAGAGTACCCGGGTGTGGCCAACGTGCATCTCGACGCCGTGGAACACGGTGACTCCATTGTCTTCCTGCATGCAGTCAGAGAAGGGCCGGCCAATCAAAGCTACGGCCTACAGGTGGCCGCGCTGGCCGGGGTGCCGCGCAGCATCATCGACCGGGCAAGAATCAGACTGAGGGAACTGGAACAATCGGCCCAGCGGCACAGTGATCAACAGGCCAGTCAGCTATCCCTTTTTGGTTCGGACGGAGAACTCGCGAAGACGGCGGACGAAACGGCCGGTGCAGCGATCATCGAGGCTCTGGAGGCGCTGGATCCAGATGAGCTGACGCCTCGTCAGGCGCTGGACCAGCTGTTTCAATTGAAGGAGATGGCGAAAAGGGAATCTTGAACCGGCCCCGGCTATGCGGCTCAGGGAATCAACGGACAGGAGTACTAGCCAAAGGATATTTCGACCCGGTTCTCCCCCACCTCCAGCACGTCACCTTCCTGCAATTGAACTCCTTTGGTGGACGTAATCTCCTGACTGTTGATCTTGGGGTATCGATCGCCGCCGATATGGAGCAGGAAAAAACCCTGGGGACGACGGGCGATCACGGCCACGTCACTGCCTGGGCGGCCAATAGTGTAGAGCGAGCGTTCGATCTTTTCCGAATGTCCTTTGCTCGGGCCGCTGGAAAACCGGACCGTGGCCGTTTTAGGCATAACCTTCCTGCCCGTTGCGGTCTGGGCGACGCGCTTCGACTTTTTGCCCTGCGGTTGGATCAAAACGGTCTTATCCATCTCCTCTTTCGGATCCACCTGTTCCTTCACCGCCTCCTGAGTCAGGAAACGCAGGCTGAAATTTCCAACACGCAGCAGATCACCATGCTTCAGCATGTGCTTGGTCACCGGACGATCGTTGAGATAGGTACCGTTGGTGCTTCCCAGGTCCTCCACATAATAATCAGAAAAAACCCGAATCAGCTGCGCATGCTGGCGACTGACTGAAAAATCTTTCAACTGGATATCAGAAAGGGCATCACGACCAATGGACAGTTTCTTTGCCTCGAGTGGCACCTCGTTCACCACCGCACCTTCCTTCAGAACAATCACCCTTTCCATTTTTACTCCAAAGCCGGGGATGTCTGACCAAGCGATCCGACATCGCACCTGATTTTACCGCGGCTCGGTAACAGGTTTCACTAGCACAGCAGAAACATTGTCGAGGCCGCCATTCTCCAGCGCCAGTTGCAACAGCTGCCCCGCAGCATTGTGTAGATCCCTGTGACTCTCTCCAAGCAGCTGTTCGATCTGCTGGTCCGAGATCATATTGCTGAGTCCGTCCGAACAGAACAGATAGAGGTCCCCTGGCTGCACCACTTCACTCCCTTCGTCGATCTCCACTTCCGGATCAACCCCCAGCCCCCGGGTCAGTATATTGTTCCCGACACCTGCTGCCTGTGCCTCCTCCACCGACCCAAAGATACCCTGATCCACCAGTTCCTGCACCAGCGAGTGATCTTTTGTCAGCCGTTCCAGCAGCCCGTTGCGGAACCGATAGATCCGGGAATCGCCGACGTGCCCATAGCGAACCTGGCCATCGTGAAACATGCCAAGAACGACCGTGGTCGCCATACCTTCGAGCCTGGGCTGCTGCTCCACCGACTCAAAGATCGCGTCGTTGGCGGCCGCCACCGCCGGCACGGCGGAAAGTTCCGGGTCCTGCGAATGAAAATACTGCATCAGACGGGTGGCAATGGTTTCAACCGCCAGTTGACTGGCGACATCCCCCGCATTGTAGCCCCCCATACCATCCGCCAGGATAACCAGGCCAAACTCCGGTAGCGTGGCGACGCTGTCTTCGTTGACTTCACGCACCAGCCCCTTATCGGTGCAGGAGGCAACCTCTATCGACATTGGATTCATAGCGTTTCAGTCTACAACAAAACCGTCATGGGCAACTCGTCTCGCACCCTGACTCAAAACATCTCTATGAACGCTAGCGGCATCTTCCTTCGGGCCTTAATTTGCCGTTAAATCTTGCTCCACAACAACGAGTTAAACTGTAAACCAACGCACAATTCTGCCATTTTAAGCCGTTGAGCGGGATAGAAAACAGGAAATTCCAGCAAAAAAAAGAGCACCAGAACCAGGGCGCTCTCTTTTTGACCATCCTGGTCTCGATGTAATTGGCCCTACGGATTCGACTGCTGCTCGATAATGGCAGTCAACCGGTTGGCCGGAATATACCCGGGAATCAGTTTGCCATTCTCCAGCACCAGGGCTGGCGTGCCAGTCACACCCACGTTCTCGCCCAACTGCATGTGGCTCTGCACGGGATTGGCACAATCCTTCTCTTCCACCGGCTTGCCCAGTTTAGCCGCAGTCATCGCCTGATTTCGATCATCGGCACACCAAACGGAAACCGCTTTCTTATAGGACTCGCTGTTTACCCCGGCGCGGGGGTAAAACAGATAGCGAATGCGTATGCCCGCCTCGTTGTAACTGTCCATTTCATTGTGAAGCTTGCGGCAGTAACCACAATCGATATCACTGAATACGGTCACTGTGTGCTTGGCGTCCTTGGGCCCGAAGATCACCATGTTCTCCTCGCTCACCTTGGCGATTGCCTCGGCTTTGATCCCATTCATACGGGGTTCCGTCAAATTCTTCTGCTCTACGAGATCGAGCAGACTTCCCTGCAACAGATAGCGCCCATCAGCGGTGGCGTACACGACACTGTCACCGACCACGACTTCGTAGAGGCCCGGCACCGGGGACGAGGCAATCTCGCCCACTTCCAGTCCCGGCAGCGTTTTCTGCAGGTTCTGTCGAATCAGCTCATCTCCCGCCTCTTTCTCCTCTGCCAGCAACGGAAATGCCAGGGCGGCGGTCACCAGAACCAACACCAGTTGTCTTAAAAAATCATTGCTCTTATACATATCTCAATCCCGAAAGTTGGTGAACTGCAACGGCAGACCGTAATCCGCCTCTTTCAACAACGCGATCACCTGTTGCAGGTCATCCCGCTTCTTTCCGCTAACCCGAATCTGCTCGCCCTGAATCTGAGCCTGCACTTTTATCTTACCGGCCTTGATCGCTTTCACCATTTTTTTCGCCTCTTCTGAGGCAATTCCCTGCTGAATAACGACTCGTTGCCTGGCGGCATTCAGGCTGCTTTCCGGCTCGCCGATATCCATACAGCCGACATCGACTTTTCGTTTGACAAGCTTTTGCCGCAAAATATCCATCATCTGCTGTAATTGGAACTCCTGCTCCGCCCGAAGGACGATTTCTGAACTATTACTATGCTCAAAAATGGCGTCGACCCCTTTAAAGTCGAAGCGGGTTTTGACCTCACGATTGGCCTGATCTACCGCATTTCGCACCTCCTGCAGATCCACTTCGGACACGACATCGAAAGATGGCATGAACAATCCTCGCTCTGTTTGGTTAGCACAAAGGGGCGTAAGCGTACCACATCACGCCTACCCAGGCCTCCAAACGGGCAGTAGAAAGCCCTCTAACCCCGGGGGTGGTGTCGGGCATGCAGGTTTTTCAGCCGCTCCCTGGCGACATGGGTGTATATCTGGGTAGTTGAGAGGTCACTGTGGCCAAGCAGCATCTGCACCACCCGTAAATCTGCACCGTGATCGAGCAAATGGGTGGCGAAGGCGTGTCTGAGCGTATGGGGCGAGAGTGGACGGGCGATCCCGGCCGTCAACGCGTGCTTCTTGATCCGATACCAGAAGGCCTGGCGGGTCATACCGCTGCCCCGCCGTGTAGGAAATACCTCGGCGCAGAGCCGTCCTGAGAGAAGATCCTGCCTCGCACCTTTAAAAAAACTGTCCAGCCAGTTCAACGCCTCCTCCCCAAGGGGAACCAGTCGCTCCTTTCCTCCCTTACCGATCACCCTGACCAGACCCTGGGTAAGGCTCAACTGTTCCTGTCTCAGTTGCACCAGTTCCGAGACCCTCAACCCGGTGGCATAGAGTACTTCCAGCATCACCCGATCACGAAAACCCTCTGGGTCCGCGGTGTCCGGCGCTTCCAGCAGTAACTCCACCTCCTGTTCGGTAAGGGATTTGGGCAGAGGCCTCCCCAGCTTGGGGGCATCGATTCGCGCACTGGGATCATTCGACACCCAGCCTTCGCGCATGGCATGTTGATAAAACTGCCGCAGGCAGGAAACCAGCCGCGCGGTGGAGCGCGGCTTGCTGCCCGCCAGCGACCGCACGGCGAGATACTCCAGCAGATCCTGACGCCGTGCAGACAGCAGATTGCGGGAAGGATTCCCGGCGAGCCAGACTGCCAGCTTGGTCAAATCCGTCTGATAGGCCATGAGGGTATTGCGGCTCAAACCACGCTCCATCCAAACGGCATCCGCAAACCGCTCGATGATGCCGTCATCCTCACTCTCTGTCACAAAGAGACCCCCTCATGGCAGAGCAGCCAGCGCTTTACTTGCAGCTTGCTGCCCTGTACCTCGCCACCATAGCCGCCAATACCCCGGGCGGAAACCACTCGGTGGCAGGGCACCACAATTGACATAGGGTTTTGACGACAGGCGTTGCCTACGGCCCTGGGGCTGGAGTGCAGTTGACGGGCAATAGCCCCATAGCTGCGTACCTGCCCCGGCTCGATTTGACCAAGCAAACGCCACACTCGATTCTGAAAATCGGTACCCCGCAAACTCAGCGGCAGGCAGAAACGGATTCTCCCGTCCCGAAAATAGGCTGCCAGCTGAGCCACCACCTGCCGCTCCAGGGGGTCTTCAGGCACTGTTTCACCGGCGGGAGTTTCGGACAGAAAATCGATTCCACACAATCTCCCTGCCTGGACCGTAATTGCGACGTTCCCTACCGGGGTGGACATGATGATCGGTGTTGACATGATCGGCAAAATTATCCTTTTGACGAAGAAACAGGCGGAGTTTACCTGGGATATCACCCTGCATTTTTTTTCCACATTTCCTGTGGATAACTATGTGGAAAAAAGGCGAAAAACCCAACCTATGCACTGTGCGAACAATACTGCATACAGATTGTATAAATATTACACAATCCTAAAGAGAAACATTAAATCAATAAGTTACCCACTAAAAACACTCTTAAGTATTTGATAAGAAAACATTCTTACTACTCGAGTCGACTATTGTGAATAGAAACGATAGGACCAAGACCTGTCAACACCACCTGGATTCCCAACAATGCTTTCCCCTAGGAAGCTTGCGCTAAGAACTAGGAGTAAGGTTGAGTGCGCGAAACCGAGCCGAGAACGGGGACACCGCATGCCCCCTTTTGTTGGTCATACGGGTACAACAGGCCCTCGATTTTCTGGCTGATTGTTGTACCCCGAGCAGGCACCGGGAGTACACTGGGCTCTGGTGTCTCATGCACGGGAAAAAGTAACCCCGTAGCTGTGATTGAAAATCCCACTACCAACTGTTGAATAGAGTTCGATGGCAGAGAGCGAGCACTTTTTCTGGAAAACCAGATCCCTCGAAACCCTGAACCCGGAGCAATGGGAGGCCCTGTGCGATGGCTGTGCCAAATGTTGCCTGCACCGTCTTGAGGATACCCAAACCCGGGAAATCTATTTCACCAATGTCTGCTGTCGTTATCTGGATATGGATAACTGTCGCTGCAACGACTATGCGCATAGATCGAGCAATGTTCCAGACTGCGTCAGCATTACCCTGGAGATACTGAAAGACCCCTACTGGTTGCCAACGACCTGTGCCTACCGGTTGCTGGCCGAGGGCGAAGAGCTGCGCTGGTGGCATCCGCTGGTCTCGGGAGACCCGCAAACGGTGGTGCAGTCGGGAAATTCGGTGCGGGGAAAGGCAATCAGCGAGCTGGAGGCAGACGATCTGAGACAGCATATGGTCGACTGGCTCAGTTAGCCTCATTCCGGGACGACAACAAGCGGCGCGGGTAAACGTCATCCAGATTCAGAGATCCTTCACCAGCAGCCCCATTTCCGGCCTCACAGCGGGCAACGCAATCCTCACCCGGTAACCTCCTCCAGGTGCCTCTCGCATCGGGTTTCCATCCAGGTCTTCCATCTGTTCCAGTTGAAAACGCATACTCTCTCCGGGCGTCAACAGCTCCAGACTGTCCCCCAGCAGCAGCTTGTTTTTGACCTCCAGTAGCGCCATACCGGATTCGGGATTGAATTCCGATACCTCGGCCACGAACTGCTGACGGTGGCCGCGGGATGAGCCGTCCCGGTAGTTTTGCAGCTCCTGGGTCGGGTGGCGCAGATAAAATCCGTCGGTGTATCCGCGGCTGGCCAGACCCTCCAGATCTGTCATCAGTTGCGGCCGAAACGCGCGACCGGCCAGGGCATCATCGATGGCTTGACGATAGACCTGGGTGGCACGGGCGGCGTAGTAGTGAGACTTGGTACGGCCCTCGATTTTCAGGCAATCCACTCCGATCTCCATCAACCGACGGACGTGCTCCACCGCCCGCAAGTCCTTGGAGTTCATGATATAGGTACCCTGTTCGTCCTCATGCACCGGCATCAGCTCACCCGGGCGTTTCCCTTCCTCCAGGAGATAGACCTGGTCGGCCGCAGGGTGTCGGATCTGGCCAGACTGAGAACTGGCGCTGACCTCCTCTGCCCCCTCTGCCCCGGCCAATCGGTACTGCCAGCGGCAGGAGTTGGTGCAGCTTCCCTGATTGGCGTCCCGATGATTGAAATACCCGGACAGCAGACAGCGACCGGAATAGGCGATGCAGAGTGCCCCATGGATGAATACTTCCAGTTCCGTCTCCGGACACGCCTCGCGGATCTCGGCGATCTCATCCAGGGAGAGCTCCCGGGACAGAATGACCCGGGCCACACCTACCTGCTGCCAGAACCTCACCGCCGCCGAATTGACGGTATTGGCCTGGACCGACAGATGGATCGGCATCTCCGGCCAGCGCTCCCGAACCAGCATAATCAATCCCGGATCGGACAGGATCAGGGCGTCGGGCCCGAGGGCGACGATCGGGGTCATATCCTGCAGGAATGTCTTCAATTTGACCCCGTGCGGCAGCAGATTGCAGGCGAGATAGAATTTCCTACCCTGCTCCTGTGCCTCCTGGATGCCGGTCCTCAGATTCTGCGCCATGAAATCGTTGTTGCGCACTCGCAGGCTGTATCTGGGCAGCCCGGCATACACCGCATCGGCCCCATAGGCGATAGCGTAACGCATGTTTTTCAGGGTGCCGGCCGGGGACAGGAGTTCGGGTTTTTTCATCTGACCGCTTCTGATCGCATAGAAACGGACATATTAACCCACCGCGCGGGGAGCAGCGGTGGAATCTGGGTTCTTTTCCCGATCGATCAGGAGACAGTCTGGTAATAGAGATTCTGTGGGTGCTTCGCTTCGGCAAAGAAATACCAGCGTTCCGCGATCAATCCGAGATATTGACTCAGAAACGCCAGGATCGGCAGGTTGGGGGACTCCATGACATGGGAGACGCCCACCAGCAGCACCGGCAGCGGAAATACCAGCAGCAGGAACAGGTACCTGATCAGCTTGACGCGGTTCGGGCTGCTGCCGTGGAAGAACTCTCGGGTATTGAAAGAGCCCCCCATGAAACCCTGGGCCTTCTGCTGCATCTGACTGTGGCGCATACCAATGGCACTCTTCAGACTGACTTTGTGCCGCAAACGCCGGTTTCGGATCAGAGAGGCGCCACGGCTGACCAACGCCATCAGAGTGAATATCACCGCCCAGGTCCCGAAGAAGGCCACCAGATCGATTCCCATGTAGGCGGAAAAGGCCGCCGCCAGCATGAAACCGGAGGCGATGCCCAACAGCATATAGTTGGATACCGTCAACGCGCAGTGCCACTCCTGCAGGAATTTCACACTGGCGTAGATCATCGCGGTACAGAGAAAGAGCACGAAGGCCAGGACACTTGCCAGTAGCCCGATGATGAGGGTCACATCCACCGCCAGGGTATCCGCAACGGTGAACAGGGGGGTGGTCAAGCCAAAATAGTGAGTCAGCGCATAGAGTGCCACCAGCGACATGAAGGCCGGCAGCACGATCACCTCGCGGGAGAGCCAGGAGGTGCGCCATTTGCTCGCGGCCCGCCAGGCCCGTTCCGGGTGTCCCAGGTGAAAAAAAGAGGCGATCAGCCCGCCGACCAGCAGCACCAGCGAGACGACACTGCCGATGGCATAAAATCCCTGGCTGTCCTGGGCAGGCAATAGGTTGGCCAGGGAATAGACCTGGCCGGTATAGAGCGCCAGAAACAGGCCCTGGCCAACCCCGATCAGGGTGGTGAGAAAGATGACAGAATAGGCAGGGTGCATAAAGGCTCCAGAGATTGATTACCAGGCCACATCGTCGATGGTGTCGCCGGTGCCAATCGGTAATCTGACCTGCTCCTTCTTCAGCGGATTGTCCGCCCGGACCAGCTCATCCGTATGGATATGCATGCGGGTTCGGCGTCTTGGCAGGTATTGATTGGCAGGCTCCGTCCCCCACTCGGGCATCAACTGGTAGCCACCCTGTTCGCGGATGGCCACTGAGGCCTCGGACTCCGGATCATGCACATCGCCAAATATACGGGCGCTGGTCGGACAGGCCAGCACACAGGCCGGTTTGCGCTCCGACTCGGGCAGGGTCTGGTCGGTGATGCGATCGATACAGAGGGTGCACTTTTTCATCACCCGGTTTTGTTCATCGAATTCGCGGGCACCGTAGGGGCAGGCCCAGGAGCAATATTTGCAGCCGATGCACTTGTCGTAGTCCACCAGTACGACGCCGTTGTCCTCCCGCTTGTAACTCGCTCCAGTCGGGCAGACCGGCACACAGGGTGGGGTCTCGCAGTGCAGGCAGGACTTAGGGAAATGCAGTGTCTCGGTGGTGGGATATTCACCGATTTCATAGGTCTGCACTCGGTTGAAAAAGACCCCGCTGGGATCGGCGTCGTAGGGACGCTGATCCGGCATAGGGCCAGCCCAGCCGGAGGTGTTCCACTCCTTGCAACTGGTAACGCAGGCGTGGCAGCCAACGCAGACATTGAGGTCAATCACCAAGGCCAGTTGAGTCATCGCGGCTCCAATCGATCAGTATCAGATCTTGCAGTGACAAAGACGGGGCCGCTGCAAACGGCATTGATCGGTTGCCGGGTCAGTTTCATCACGATCCGATCCTGGCCTTTTTTCGAAACAGCCCGGCGATATAGGCCTGCCAGCGACCGCGACGCGGCTCCTGACCCGGGGCCGATTTTTGTGGCTTGAACTGGGGCCAGGTCTGCTCCGGCTCATCGGCACCCGCCTTGAAGACCTTCACGCGCACATCGAACCAGGCCGCCTGGCCGGTGATCGGATCGGAGTTGGACATGTTTTCGCCTGCCTCGCAGGGCGGAAGCTGTTCCGGTATCAGGTGATTGAGCAGAAAGCCCTTTTGTGCCTCATTCGCCTTGGGCGACAACCCCCAGGCCCCGGCTGCCTTGCCAATCGCGTTCCAGGTCCAGACAGTCCCTGGCTCCACCGCCTCGGAAAACCGGCACATGCAGCGTACCTTGCCGGTCGGGGATTCGACCCAGACCCAGTCGCCGTCATTGAATCCCTTGATCCGCCCCAGGCTGGGACTCACGAACAGGTAGTTGTGACTGTGGATCTGTCGCAGCCAGGCATTCTGAGAATCCCAGGAATGGTACATCGCCATCGGCCGCTGAGTCAGGGCGTGCAGAGGATACTCTCGGGTATCCACCAGCCGCGACAGCAGCGGTTCGCTGAAAAAGGGCAAGGGATCGAAATGGGTTTCGATCCGTTTACGCAGACGCTGGGGCGGCTTACGTCCCGGCCACTTACCCTGGGCCGCCAGGCGAAACCGCTGCAGGACCTCGGAGTAGAGGTGAACGGTAATGGGTTCCACGTAGCGGGTCATGCCATGGGCCTGGGCCCACTGCAGATAACCCTTGTTCCAGTTGCGCATGTACTGGTAAGACCTGGGCAGACGATATTGATAGAAGCAGCCGTTCTTCTCATACATCTCCCACTGCCGTGGATTGGGCTCGCCGCGCAAAAATTTCTCTCCTCCCTTGCCCCGCCAGCCCGCCAGGAACCCGATACCGGAGCCGGGTGAGGTCTCATAGTTGGTGATGAAGTCGGGGTAGTTGCGGAACCTGCGGGAGCCATCTTCATTGACGAAAGCCGGCAGCCCGAGCCGACTTCCAAGCTCGATCAGCACCTCCTGGAAGGGCTTGCACTCCCTCTTGGGCGGCACTACCGGGATGCGAACCGAGTCCACCGGACCATCATATTCAGAGATCGGCCGATCGAGCATGGAGAGGACATCGTGCCGTTCCAGATAGCTGGTATCCGGCAGCACCAGATCGGCGAAGGCAACCGTCTCCGAATGAAAGGCGTCACAGACGACAAGGAACGGAATTCGGTACTCCCCCTTCTCGTCCCGGTCCACCAGCATCTCCCGCACCTTTTGCGTGTTCATAGAGGAGTTCCAGGCCATATTGGCCATGAACAACAGCAGGGTGTCGATGGGGTACGGATCTCCCCGCCAGGCGTTGGTGATAGCGTTGTGCATCAGGCCGTGAACCGACAGCGGGTACTCCCAGGAGAAGGCCTTGTCCAGTCGCAGCGCCTCGCCGTCGGCATCCACAAACAGATCTTCGGGTTTGGCCGGCCAGCCGAGAGGCATCCCGTCCAGCGGTGTGTTCGGCTGCACCCCTTCAGGCCCTTTGGGCGGTTTGGGGCAGGGCGGGATCGGGCGTGGAAACGGGGCCTTGTGGCGGAAGCCGCCTGGCCGATCGATGGTCCCCAGCAGGGTCATCAGTATTCCCAGGGCCCGGATCGACTGAAAACCGTTGGAGTGGGCCGCCAGCCCGCGCATGGCATGAAAGGCCACCGGATTGCCGGTGATCGAATCGTGATCGTTCTCCCAGCAGTCGGTCCACTGGATCGGCAGTTCGATCTTCTGATCCCGGGCGGTCACCCCCATCTCCTGGGCCAGTCGGACGATGGTCTGCACCGGAATGCCGGTGATGCCCTCGGCCCACTCCGGCGTGTACTCCTCAACTCGCTCCTTGAGCAGTTGAAAGGCCGGTTTCACCGGTGTGCCATCCTGCAACCGGAAGGAGCCCAGCAGGCGGGGATCGGTTCCGGGTGTGTGAGTGGATATCTCTTGATTGATATCCGGGTCCCACCAGAGCTTGTTCTCGGGATCGAAACAGCCCTCCTCTATGTGCATCTCGAAGCGCTTGAACAGACCATAATCGTCCCGCTCCGGGTCATCGACTACCAGTTCCGCCCCGTTGGTGTACTGCACCAGAAAATCCCGGTCGTAGAGGCCCAGCTTGATCAATATATGGATAATGGCGAGCAACAGCGCGCCATCGGTACCCGGCCGAATCGGCACCCACTCATCGGCGATGGCCGAATAACCGGTGCGCACCGGGTTGATGGAAATAAACCGACCACCCCGCCGTTTGAACTTGGAGATATGAATCTTCAGGGGATTGGAATCGTGGTCCTCGGCGGTGCCGAGCATGACGAACAGCTTGGCCCGGTCCAGGTCTGGCCCACCGAACTCCCAGAAGGAACCACCGATAGTATAGATCAGCCCGGCCGCCATATTGACCGAGCAGAACCCGCCGTGTGCGGCATAGTTGGGGGTACCGAACTGTTTGGCGAACATCCCGGTCAGGGCCTGCATCTGGTCCCGTCCGGTAAACAGCGCAAACCGCTTGGGATCCGTCGCGCGGATCTTGGACAGCCGCTCTTCCAGAATCTGGAAGGCCCGTTCCCAGGAGATCTCCTGGAACGCGGACTGGCCCCGTTCCGCCCCCTTTTTACGCAGCAGCGGTTTGGTCAATCGGGCCGGGGAGTACTGCTTCATGATCCCCGATGCACCCTTGGCGCAGATCACCCCGCGGTTGCGGGGGTGAAAGGGGTTGCCTTCGATATGGCGGATCTCCCCGTCACGCAGGGTTACTCGGATACCGCAACGACAGGCGCACATGTAGCAGGTGGTTTCTTTGATCTCGACGCGACCAATGTCGCGATCCGAGCGGGCTTCCGGCTCCTGCATCTTCGATCAAACCTTTCGACAGGTAGGGAAGCAGGAAGTATATCACAATATCCCGTATTGCTTATATGTGTAAATGCAGTAAGGGAGCGGTCGACCCCTCTTCAGGCACTGATGAAAAACGGGTTTTCTGCCGGAGACTATGCCCCTTGCTTTCGTTCTCCATGGGGAGCGGAATGCTTACCTGATTCCGCTTGCAGCGCCGCCATGACCCGCTCAAAACGGGCCTCGAGCACTTCCCTCGCCTGGAGCGGCACCAATCCTAGCTGGAACCTGTCCAGCTGCAGTCGGCGCAGCCGGTCCCCACCTGTATCCACCTCCCCCAACCGGTGGTGCAGGGCATCCGCGAGCCGTGCCACCTGAAGCTGCATGCGCTCGTCCGCAAACTCCTCCGGAGAGTCGATTCCCGCCTCCACCTCCATGCGCAGGCAAAGATCCAAGGCCCGACTAAGATTCCCTGGCAGTGCTTCCAGCAGGCTCTGGCGGGCTTCGGCATCTCCCTGAAGCGCACGTTCGGCCAGTTCGGTGCGCCCGTGCAGGTATTTCTCCTGATCCGGTTCGACCACAGGCAGTCGCTGCCACTGCTGACGGCTATCTTCTACCAGGGAGCGTCGCTCGTCCTCCGTCAGCGAACCTTCCAATGCCTCGATCTCCAGGCACTCACACAGCCGGACACGCTCCTGCATTCCCCGCATCTCGGCGGCGGCGGCGGCCTGCAACTCCTGCTGTTGACGTTCCAGCAGCCTGCTTTTCAACGCTTTGAAACGGACTTCCATCTCCCGTTCTTTGTTACGGGGGAGAGCGCCGATCTCCGACCACTCACCACCCGCCTTGCTGAAGCGCTTGGCAAGCTCTCGGTATTTCAGCTCGCCATCGCCCAGCAGGCCTTCCAACTCCTGGCACAAGACCGTCTTCCGATCCAGATTGGCATGCAGTTCGTTATCCGCAGCTTCACGCTCCTCCCGGAGACGCTGAAAAATTGCATCGCAGGCAGTGTGAAACTGCTGCCACAACTCCTGCTCCAATCGGCGCGCAGCCTGCACAGTCGGCTTCCAGTTTCTTTGGGCCTCTTTTACCTCACGGCTCGCGGCACCCAGATCCGAAGCACTTGCCAACTCTTCCATTCGGACGATCACGGCACGGCGACGCTGCAGCTCCTGTTCCCTCTCGCCCCCCAGGTGCGTCTCCAGGCGATCTATCACTCGCCGATAATCCCGCTCCAGGGCCTTGGCCCCTTTTCTTGGTACGGACCCCGTCCGCCGCCATCGCTCACGGGCCTTGCGGACCTGTTTGTCCACCTCTCGCCAATCTACGTTATCCCAATCGGTGCTGCGTTCAAACTCATCCAACTCGTTCAAGATAGCCCGTTTCTGTTCCAAGTGGGCCTGCCGTAACTCTGCCTGCTGATGCTGTTCCTCCTGGTAGGGTGCATAGGCCCGGGTACAGGCCTGATCGAAACGGTGCCAGAGGTCCTCCGCGGCTGGCCCCTCGGCACGATCGATACGCTTCCAGGACTCTCGCGCATTTCGAACCCTGGCTGCAATCTCCCCCGGGCTCAGGACACTGTCCACCAGACTTTCGATATCGCCGCACAGATGTTCCCGCGCATCCCTGTCACCCCAGCGGCGCCACTTGGTGAGATGTTCGATCCTTGGGTGCATCCTGTGCAACTGCTCCTGCAGGGCAGCGCGCTTACGATCGTCCACGCCTTTGGCGGTTTTCAGCCGATGGCGGGCCCGGTCGCGCAGCGAGAGGGCCTGTTTCAATTCCCCCTCCTGCAGCGCCTGTTCCAGTTCGGCAATCAGCGCCTCCGCCTCTTCCAGGTCATGCTGGCGTCGACTGATCTGTCGCTTCAGCTTCTCCCGCAGAACCTTGTGCAGGGTTTTGAACTGTTGCTGCAGGGCCTCTGCCAAAGGTGCAGACTCAGGCTGCTGTAGACTTGACCATTGGTCCCGAATCCCCTCTATCCGTCGCTCACTGAGTTCATCCGGCCTATCGATCAAGTCCTGAGTCTTTTCCAGCAGGCCCTGCAACCGGATAATCCGGGCGTCATCACGAAGCCGTCGTTGCAGCTCGTCCTGAACCCGTTTCGTCAAATCGTTAAACCTTGCAGTCAGGGCATGACTATCCTCCGCCTCCGGCGGCAGGACGTTCCAACGTTCGAGCGCCTGTTCCAGTTCAACCCCTGCCTCCTCCGGCGAAGCACTCTCAGTCCCTTCGCCCGGTTGAAGTCGGTGCAGCAAATCCTCCAGCCCCTCGCAAATGGCCCGTCGTTCGGCCAGCAGTTCTTCGTGGCGTTGAATCCGCTCCTGGGCAACTGCCCTGGCGCTGGTAAAACGCTCTACCAGCGGCGCGGGAAGAGGAGACGCCAATTTCTCCCAGCGGGTAACAACGGCCATGAAGCCCGCCCTGCCTCCGGTCTTAGGTGTCGCTTCCGCCAGCGCCTCGATCTCGACGCAGAGTCCCACCGCCGTTTCCTCATCCGATTGCCGCTGCACATAGGCATCGAATCGCTCGCGGGCCAAGCGACTGATCTGTTTATCCTTTTTCTTGGCCTTGCGTGCCACGGTTTCCCAGCCCTGAGGATCCTGGATCCTCTCCAGGGCCTGACGGCGCAGGGCCGCCACCGGGTCCTCCACCGCTACCACACAAAGTATGTCTGTATCCTCAATCTGTTCCAGGGCCGCTGCACGGATCTCCATCGCCCGCGCCTGACAGGCCAGGAAGGGCCTTAAGCCCGGCGAGTCCGCATCCCGCATGACCTGCAGCCGCTGTTCCAGTGACGGCCCCTCCTCCAGTGGCTGCGCAAGTAGTTCACGCCGACGCTGGTCTGCTGCCTCACGTACTTCCTGCTCCGGCTCCGATCCAATCAGCTCCGAGAGCAGGCGGATATCTTCCAGCCGCTTTGCGGCGCAACGCCGTACCGCGATGTCTTCATCTTCCCGCACCGCCTTTGCCAACACCTCGGGCGGGGCATCGCCGGATTCCAGCGCCTCGAGGCGGATACGGGGGTCAGTGTGTTCCCACTTGGGTCTGAACAAACGATTAAACATGATCGGCAGGCTGTTGTTGTTGGATAGTCGATACTTGTCTGAGGCCAAGAAGTGCTTTTTACGGCCTACAGGCCTGACCACAGACTCCTGAGTTCAAAAGTTCGCGAAGCGTCTGGCTGCATGTTACAGGTTTTCGCCGGAAAAGGTGTCGCAGCCTTGGATGCGGCCCTCTGCCAGTCCACGCTTGAACCAACGGGTCCGCTGCTGGGAGCTACCGTGGGTGAAAGAGTCGGGTGTCACATACCCCCGGGACTGCTTCTGCAATCGGTCGTCGCCGATTGCACTGGCGGCGTTGAGTGCCTCTTCGATATCGCCCTCCTCCAACAGCTGACGCGTTCGATCGGCGTGGTGCGCCCAGACCCCCGCGAAACAGTCCGCCTGGAGTTCCAACCGCACCGACAGGGCGTTCGCCTCCGCCTTTGATAACTGCTGCTGAGCGGTACGCACCTTCTTTGACAGCCCCAGCAGGTTCTGTACGTGATGCCCGATCTCATGGGCAATCACGTAGGCCTGGGCAAAATCACCAGGTGCCCCATGACGCCGCTTCAGATCCTGGTAGAAACTCAGATCGATGTAAACCTTGTTGTCCCCGGGGCAGTAAAAAGGCCCCATCGCCGCCTGGGCATAGCCGCATGCGGATTGAACATTGCCGCTGAACAGCACCAGTTTCGGTTCCTGGTAGCTCCCATTCAACTGCTGGAAGAGCCCGTGCCAGGTGTCTTCAGTATCCGCCAGCACCACCGCCACGAACTGGGCCAATCGTTCCTCTTCCGGGCTGGGCTGGTAAGAACCGGTCTGTTGGGTCGGTTCCCCCAGCATACTCCCACCCTGGTTCAGGATAACGCTCGGATCCACCCCGAAATACATGGCAACAAGCGCCAGCACGACTACGCCGATCCCGCCGCCCCCTGCCCGGCGAGCCACCCGCATGCCTCTGCGGTCCTCGACGTTACTGCTCTGTCGGCGCCCTTTCCATCTCATCTCGCCCCCTTACCTCTAGTGTTTAAACAACGGACGTTCACAAGAATGCTGTCGCGACCGGCCTCCGCAACCAACGTATTCTTGAATGACGAACTTCCCTCAGGATCAGAATTTACCCGGCCTTGGCAAGTGATTACAAGTCACCCTAACCGATCAATGACCAGTCAGGCAGGGAACTAACATCCCTCAAATTCCAAGAACTAAGAACTCAGATTCGTGCCTGCCCTATCTTTGGCCTGGCGCCGCAAAAACTCACTCCTGGCACCCTGCCCCGTCCACTTGTGCGGGCAACAGCAACACACTGCTGTGAGCAACCCTTAGCCCCGCATTAAAAACAAGCAGGATCCAAACTGCATCAGAACGGAATCCCTGTTACCGGAAGCCCCATGACATCCATCATGGAACGATACACCTCCGCCCATGCACCCGGGGCGAGCACATCCACATCGATCCGATGCAGCTGACCCGCCCGATTCGCGTCCTCGAGATGTTTAGACAGTTGCATATCAGCATCTTTAAACGCGAAAACAAGGGTCTGGGGGATGACTGCCGCAAACTGTGCCGCTATCTCCGGAGGCCCTACGATGAGCACGCCCTGCTCGGCAGTCGCCGCGACGGACTCGAAGTCTTCCCGCATGACCCCAATGTAACTCCCGGCGTATTCGATATGAACCAAAACCCGCTGTTCCGCGTTGGCCAGATGGAACTCCGTCTCCGACATATGAGCATAGTCTGCATCCGTCATGCGGCGGTCCGTGGTAAACCAGGAAGGTCGAAGAAAACCATCCTTTAAGAGCATACGACGGGGCGCACTCCGACTACCGGTCCATACACTCCCTGTAATACAGACAACTTTTTTATTGCTTGGTATATGTATAATCATTTTATTCTTGGCGCTGCCACGTCACTTAGGACACTCCCCCTTCCCTCCGGGACTCCAGCGTCTCCCATCGCTCATAGCTGTTGCTCAACCTCGACTCCAGCGTTTCCAGTCGACCCCGGGCCGTCGCTATTTGTTGATTTTCCTGCCGGTAGAAAGCCGGGTCAGCCATCTGTTGCTGGAGACTCTCCAACTCCGCCTCCAGCCCCTCGATCTGCCGCGGCAGGGCCTCGAGTTCTCGTTGCTCTCCGTAGCTGAGTTTCTTGCTTTCAGGCTTGCATTTCGGCATCGCCGTTACCGCCGGTACCTTGCTCGGGGCCCTCCCCTCTGACCTTGGCTTACGCTGTCTTAGCCAGTCGTCGTAGCCGCCCACGTACTCCCCGACCACTCCCTCGCCTTCGAACACCAGGGTACTGGTAACCACATTGTTAAGGAAAGCACGGTCATGACTGACCAGCAGCAGAGTCCCCTGGTAGTCAAGCAGCAGCTCTTCCAGCAGTTCCAGGGTTGCCATATCGAGGTCGTTGGTCGGTTCATCCATCACCAGAACGTTCGTTGGTCTGCTGAACAGCCTGGCCAACAGCAAACGGTTGCGCTCACCTCCGGACAGGGACTTCACCGGCTGACGTGCCCGGTCCGGGGTAAACAGGAAATCCTGTAGATAACCGATGATATGTTTCGGTCTGCCGTTAACCAGCACCTTATCGGCGCCGTCGGCGACGTTGTCCTGCACGGATCGCTCTTCATCCAGTGCAGCGCGCAGCTGATCGAAATAAGCGACTTCGAGCCGGGTGCCAAGCCGGATACGACCCGAATCAGGTTCCAGCCTGCCCAGCAGCAGATTGAGCAGGGTGCTCTTGCCGGCCCCGTTGGGGCCGATCACGCCGATGCGGTCTCCGCGTAGGATGGTGACGGAAAAATCCCGGATAACCGGTTCTTTTTCCCAGGCGTAACCGAGCATTTCCGCCTCCACTACCAGTTTGCCGGAACTGTCCGCCTGCTGCAGCGCCATCCTTGCCTGCCCGCCCTGTTCCCGCCGCTGCCGACGCTCCTCACGCATTGTCTGCAATGCCCGCACCCGTCCTTCGTTGCGGGTCCGGCGCGCCTTGATCCCCTGCCGAATCCAGACCTCCTCCTGAGCCAGCTTCTGGTCGAACCGATCATTGGCCTTGGCTTCGGCATTCAGCAGTTCCTGCTTGCGGCGCAGGAAATTATCGTAGTCGCCGGGCCAGTCGGTGAGGCGCCCCCGATCCAACTCGATGATCCGGGTGGCGAGTTGGCGCAGAAACATCCGGTCATGGGTCACAAAAAGAAGCGCCCCGGCATAACCGAGCAGAAACTCTTCCAGCCAATCGATGGCATCTATATCCAGATGGTTGGTCGGTTCGTCCAATAGCAATAAATCAGGCCCCTGGACCAGCGTACGCGCCAATAGTACCCGCCTTTTTAGGCCGCCGGAAAGGGAAGCGAATTCAACATCGGGATCCAGCGACAGACGTGAGATCACCGTCTCTATCCGCTGCTCCTGCTGCCAGCCACCCACCGCCTCCAGCTCATGCTGGGCCTGGGCGAGTTGTGTCAGCAGCTGGGTGCTGTGGTCGGTTGCGAGTCTGGCGCCGAGTTGATGGTAGCGGCTCAACAGATCACTTAATTGGCCCAGACCGGTGGCGACCACCTCGAACACCGAGCCCGAAGTCCCGGCTGGAACCTCCTGGGTCAGCCGGGTGATGCACGCCCCCTGCTGTACGGCCATGGCGCCGTCATCGGGCTGAAGGTCCCTATCGATCAGCTTCATCAAGGTCGACTTACCGGCGCCGTTTCGGCCCAGCAGACAGACCCGCTCGCCTCGTTCGATAGCGAGGTTGATGTCCTCAAGCAGGGGAGGTCCACCAAAGCCGAGTTGTACCTTACGCAGGGTGACCAGCGCCATCTCTTTCACCAGTGCAGCGGATTAGGGCTAACGAAAAGGCCGTTGATTGTACCCCACTCCTGTTTCCAGGTGTTGCCGGCGGTGCCCCGACAGCCAAAACTGGCGAAAACGCATGATTGTGTGTGAAGATTGTCGGATGGCCGCAATGGCCAGTCAGATAACAACCATCGGACCCGAGCCGACAACCGGAGATCACGAAGTGAAAACCAAGATCATGCTGAAAGAAGCCGATATGCCCACCCACTGGTACAACGTCATCGCGGATATGCCAAACCCACCGGCACCCTATCTGGGTCCGGATGGCAATCCGGTACCACCGGAAGCGATGCTGGCCATATTCC
>Ga0316189_10000381_pt1 | contig 44105 bp, 44 predicted proteins | sample LowCovwburrow_MG_FD_204930 | JGI IMG/M metagenome (GOLD analysis project Ga0316189, IMG submission 204930) | Coastal sediment microbial communities from Maine, United States - Lowes Cove worm burrow | ecosystem: Environmental > Aquatic > Marine > Coastal > Sediment | place: USA: Maine... | reverse complement strand
CGGGTGCCCGGCGCAAGCAAATTCGACACCCCGAGCCGCCGCGTAAAACCGCTGCAGTTTAACGTCTTTTGAAGCCGTTACAGCACTTCATCACCTGCCGTAAATACTGAACGTCGAGGGTAGTCAGGTTACTTTCTACTTTCGGCATCTGTGCCCTCATTCAGGTAATAGATTTCCGCACCGGAATCCGGTTTTTCCGCGAGTATCTTCCTGGTCGAATTCGGAAAGAATTGGCTTTCAACGTTCCTGACCGGTGGTAATTCCGCATCTTCCTTTTCATCGGGTTGCCGCGACACATAATTCTGAAACAACAAGCTAAAAGGTTCAGCCAATAGTACCTTTTCAGACCAACTACCTCGACACGGCCTTTTCAGTCCGTTCGATTCAGCGCCTCTCCATTAGGAAATAAACACCTTCAACTGATAGAATCGGCCCAGCAGCCAGACCTGTAGGAGAACCTACTGGTTGTAGCAAAAAATAATCTGAATATTTGGAGAGAGACCGATGAAGATGTTACGCATGTTGGGTGCACTTTTCGTGTGTACAGCCCCGTTTGTTTTTGGCAACTTCAGCCATGCCATGCCTGTTCAATACGATTACATCGGCAATACCTTTGAAAACAACGATACTCTTAATCCTCTATGCAGCATCGGGGATCCTGGCTGTTTCGACAAGATAACGGCGACAATCAGCCTGTCGGATGCACTTCAGGACAACCTTGGACTGCAGACTATTACACCGGATGCATGGTCGATCTCTGACGGACTGACGACGATCACCGATCAGACCGCGGAGTTTGACCTGCTCACATTGAAGGTTGGGACCGATAGTACGGGTAGCATTGCCAGTTGGGATTTCGCGATTGTCCGCAACAATACCCAGCCACTGGACGCCTTGTTTACCATGCGAACCGCATTTGCTGGTAACTCGGGTAACGATGACACCAGCTATTGCACTGTGCATTCCGGCGTTGGGTGTGACTATTATGCCGTAGCGGGTCTGGAGACCGATCAAGCCAATCGCGGAGCCTGGACCATTGCGACAGTCCCTCTGCCAGCTTCGCTCTGGCTGTTGGGCGTCGGCCTGATGGGGCTTTTGGGTGTGATGCGCCGTAACAATGCAGGGCAGACTCTATAGAGACCTATAGGGCACCTCGAAAAATTTGAGGTGCCCGTGGGGTGCAGGGATGCACCACTATTTTCGTGCGCGTAAGCGCATGAAAATGAAGGCGATGGAAATTCGCGCGTTTCGATCGCCGTATCGAAAAATCTCATGGAAGGGATTTTTCGAAGTACCTAAAGAGTTTTTCCGGCAGAGGCTCGCCTGGTTGTCTGCTCGGATTACTGGAAACACCGGGTGCTGCCGCACAAAATCTCATAACAGATTGATTCTATTGGCGGAGAGGGAGGGATTCGAACCCCCGGACGGTTACCCGTCAACGGTTTTCAAGACCGCCGCTTTCGACCACTCAGCCACCTCTCCAGTTGATCTGGAGTGCGAAGGATACCCGAATGCTTACCTTTTATGCCACTGTTTCAGACCAGGGTCCGTTTTCTCGGCATCCCCTTGAAATATTGCACTTTCACCGCAATTGAGTATGCTGTGGAACCAATCGCAGACTGGACAGTCCCAGCCTTAAGAGATATCTATATTGAAAAACCAATCAGGAGATGGACACTAAATGAATCGTCTTGACTATTCCGTAGCCAGACCTTCCGCAACCACCTTTGCAGTCAACAAGGTCATTAAAAACACCTATATGCTGCTGTCGGCAACGCTGATGTTCAGCGCTCTTATGGCGGCTGTGTCGGTGGTAGTTCAGATGCCCCCCATGACGCACCTGCTCAGCCTCGGTGGCGCCATGCTGCTGATCTGGCTGGTGCTGCCACGCACCGCAAATTCCGCGGCCGGTCTCGGTGTGGTATTCGCTATTACCGGCCTCATGGGATTCGGTCTCGGTCCCATACTGACCTACTATCTGGCACTGCAGAATGGGCCTCAGATCGTAGCCACTGCCTTTGGCGGCACGGGCGTGATCTTCCTGGGACTGTCAGGTTACGCCCTCACCACCCGTAAGGACTTCAGCTTCATGGGCGGCTTCCTGATCGCGGGCCTGCTGATGGTGCTGGTCGCTGCACTGGCCAACATCTTTCTGGCCATGCCCGCCCTCGCGCTGGCAATATCGGCGGTGGTCATCATGCTGATGAGCGGATTCATCCTGTATGACACCAGCCGCATGGTCCACGGCGGCGAGACTAACTATGTCACGATGACAGTCAGTCTCTACCTCAGTATCTACAACATTTTCGTGAGCCTGTTGCAGATCCTTGGCGCCTTTTCCGGCGACGACTGATCCTTTTTGAGATGACGTACAACAAAGCCCCGGCCAGCCCGGGGCTTTGTTTATTTAAGGAATTATGATTATGGACTGGATGAAGATCGGCTCCGCTCTGTTGCTGGTGATGATGATCCTGTTTCTATGGCCCCGGGCAAAACAGATGATGAGCGAGAGCCGCAAGGCAGAGCCGGGTGAGTGGCAGTCGGTACTGCTACCGATTCTGGCAGTAGCAGGGTTTGTGGTACTGCTGATTATGCTGGTCTGAGGAGGTTAGGGGCAGAAAACCGATCAGAGTCTTGCCGCCCGTCGGGCAGGGGCAACAAACAGCATCACGCCAAGACAAATCAAAGACAGAATCAATACCGTCTTGGAGAGGGAATGGGTCAACCGCCAACCCTGATTGGCCTTCTTCAGGATCTGAAAATCCCGCACGAAAATAGTCTCGCAGGCCCCATTCCCGGTATCGGTGCGATTGGTGCTGGTGCCGCGCTTGAACTTGCCGTTACTGTGGGAGTAACCCGCCAGAACCCCGTCAAATGCGATCTGGTCCCCCGGTTCCGCCGACATGATTGCCTCGAGGACATCCGGGTCATTGGCCAACAGGTGGTTGTTCGACAGTTGCTGCATGGAAAACCGCCTGGCGACCTCACGGTTCGGCCAGTAGGCCCAGCAGGTCCAGGTGGTATTTTTGAATTCCATCTCGCGGTACACCTCGGAGGAGACATTGCCACCCCAGATCACGCACAGATCCTTGATATTGATAAAATCCTTCCAGTCCTTGTGGTGGTAGATATCCCACCAGGTGTCGCTGTCGTGAAAGCTGACCACCATGCCCTGAAGTTGGTAATCGAAGACCGGGTCGATCTGGTAAACGATACCGTTTGCCTCTGTCTGAAAGGGCTCCATGCTGGTTTTCGTCTGTAGCGGGTCGGTCAGCAGGGTCTGATCGTAGAAATCGGCTGCCGGCAGCTGATCCTTCTGCCAGCAGCTCGAAACCGTCAGCACCAGGCTGAGCAGAAACACAGACTGCAGCAGACGCTGCAAACCGTGATAGGGAAAGCTGGACTCAGACTTCACCCTGGGGCTGACTGCCGGCCTGGGGATATCTTTGCGCTGCTGCTGTTGCACGAATTTGTGAATCACGATACCGCAGTGGCCGCAGACGTCCGCTTCCGGCTGTTCCTGATCACACTTCGGGCACCGCATCATGGAGGTCTTAACCGCCAGGCTGACGGTCTCGGCCGGTCGTGGCGTCTGCGCCTCCGCAGCGGCTTGAAGCTCAGATTCGATCCCGTGGGCCTCTAGGCGGGACCTTATCTGTTCGGCCCGCTGTTGAGAATAGATTTTTTCCAGCCGGGTTGGATTGCCACTTAACAGGCGTTGCACCCGGGACTCGGGAGCCTTGAACAGCCGCGCGAGCGCGGCGACAGCGGGTTCGAAATCCCGGCCTGGGAGGAGCTTACCGGAGATCACGATCTGGAAACGGTCAGTTTGCATGCAGCCTGGTGGACAGTAACGTTCTTTCCGTTACAGGCGTCCCGGGCCGGGGAAACTTGAGGCACCTGCCGGCTGTCTTCTCGGGATTTTTACCGCTCTCCGAGAGAGAGATCAGGCGAGCTGTTCCATTCCTCCCATATAGGCCCGCAGCACCTCCGGCACCCCTATGGAGCCGTCCGCCCGCTGATAATTCTCCAACACCGCCACCAGGGTCCGGCCAACCGCCAGTCCGGAGCCGTTGAGGGTATGCACCAGCTCCGGCTTTCCGGTCTCAGGATTCCGCCAGCGGGCCTGGAGTCGACGGGCCTGAAAATCTTCAAAGTTGGAACAGGATGAGATCTCGCGATAGGCCCCCTGCCCCGGCAGCCAGACCTCCAGATCGTAGGTCTTGGCGGCGGAAAAGCCCAGGTCTCCGGTGCACAGGGTCACCACCCGGTAAGCCAGTCCGAGCTTCTGCAGTATGATCTCCGCATGGTTGGTTAGCTGCTCCAGGGCCTGGTAGGACTCGTCGGGGCGAACCACCTGGACCATCTCCACCTTTTCGAATTGGTGCTGACGAATCATACCGCGGGTGTCCTTGCCGTAGGAGCCTGCCTCGCTGCGAAAACAGGGGGTGTGAGCAACCCAGCGCCGGGGCATGTCGCCATCCTCGATAATCTCGTCCCGCACCAGGTTGGTGACCGGCACCTCGGCGGTGGGAATCAGATAGTAGCGGAGTTCCCCGGAGAGCCGAAACAAGTCCTGTTCGAACTTAGGCAACTGCCCAGTGCCCTGCAGACTGTCGGCATTGACCAGATAGGGGACATAGGTTTCGGTGTAACCGTGCTCGCTGGAGTGGGTATCGAGCATGAACTGGATAAGCGCCCGCTGCATCCTGGCCAGGGGACCCTGCAGGGTAACGAAGCGGGATCCGGTCAGTTTTGCCGCCACCTCGAAATCCATCCATCCGCTCAACACCCCCAGATCAACGTGATCTCTGGGTTCAAAGTCGAACCGGGGCGGGCTACCCCAGCGGCGCTCCTCCCGGTTGTCGCTTTCATCTGTCCCGTCGGGCACGCTGGGATGGGGAAGATTGGGAATGCCGAGGCTGATCTCACGCAGCGCCTGCTGCACCTCGTCCAACTCCTCCTGAGCCTGCTTCAGCCGTTCTCCCAGATCGGCCACCTCATCCAGCAGCGGTTGGATATCCTGCCCAGCCGCCTTGGCCTGACCAATCTGTTTGGAGCGACTGTTGCGCTGATTCTGGAGTTCCTGGGCCGCTACCTGCAGTTGCTTGCGCTTAGCCTCCAGGGTGGTGATCTGTTGCAGGTCCAACTGCACACCCCGACGGATGAGCCGGTCGGCGGTCGCCTGAAGATCGTTTCTGAGCAATCGGGGATCGAGCATCTGTTATTCACCGCTATTGACATGGGCGGGCCAGCTGACGACATGGCCCGGTTGAAGCAGGGTATCAAGTTGTTCCAGTACAGTTGCCACCTTCTCCGGACGGTCGAAGAACTCCAATACCAGGGGGAGATCGAGCGACATGTCGAGCAGGCTGGATGAATGCATTTTTCCCGATTTCCCAAAACCCGCAATCCCGCGAAACGCCGTCACCCCACACACCTTCTGTTCATCGTGCAGCAACGCCATCAACTGTTGAAGCTGATGTTTACCCTCGGTGAGATAGATCCGCACCATGGTGACCTGTGACGTTTTCATATCTGTCTCCCGACATTCAGCCCGATCCAGGCCGCGCACACGCACGCAAACACGGAGATCAGCATATTGAGCGCCGCCTTAAAATAATCTGCCTGCTCGATCAGATTCAGTGTCTCGATGGAGAAGGTGGAGAAGGTGGTAAACGAGCCAAGCAGGCCGATCAGCAGTAAACCCCTCAGTTCCGGACCCACGGTCATCCGCTCCAGCAGGAACACGTACAGCAACCCCATCAATAGAGAACCAATGACGTTGACCGCCAGAGTGCCGTAGGGAAAGCCCCGTCCGAGAACCAGATAGACCCCATTGGAGACCCAGAAACGCAGCACGGCGCCCACGGCGCCCCCGGCAGCGATAGAAAGAATCTGGATCAACGGGGCTGGCTCCTGTACTCGCTTATGAAGCGCCGCATTTTACACGGATGCAGCAGCACGGACGACCGGAAATCGAGCGTTTACAGTGTGTATTCGTGGCTGCAGGGTTAATCCCTGTTCCGATGCTGGTGTCGTCAGTCGAGATCCTTGCCCTGCTCCTTGCGGTGGGCGAGGCGATCCTGGTTCCGCAGGCGGGCCAGCTTTTCTCCAATCCGAATCTCCAGTCCCCGCGCGACCGGGTGATAGTAGCAACGTTCACCCAAGGCATCCGGAAAGTAGCTCTCTCCCGCCGCATAGGCGTCCGGTTCGTCGTGGGCATAGCGGTATTTCCGCCCATACCCGAGCTCCTTCATCAGGCGGGTCGGTGCGTTGCGCAGATGCACAGGCACCTCCAGGGAGCCTGATTCACTGGCCTGTTTGCTGGCGGCCTGGAATGCGGTATAGACAGCATTGCTTTTGGGAGCGGAGGCCAGGTAGACCACTGCCTGGGCGATGGCCAACTCACCTTCAGGGCTGCCCAGCCGCTCCTGTGCCTGCCAGGCATCGAGCGCAATGCCAAGGGCCCTGGGATCCGCGTTACCGATATCCTCCGACGCCATGCGGACTACCCGGCGAACGATATAGAGCGGATCGCAGCCGCCATCGAGCATGCGGCAAAGCCAATAGAGGGCGGCATCCGGAGAGGATCCCCTGACCGATTTGTGCAGGGCCGAGATCTGATCGTAGAAGCTGTCGCCTCCTTTGTCGAAGCGGCGCAGACTGCCGCTTATCACCTCCTCTACCGTGAGACGGGATATCTCGGCACCCTCGGTGAGATCGGCCGCGATCTCCAGCAGATTCAGAGCCCGCCGGGCATCGCCGTCGGCCGCCTCTGCCAGCAGGCGCCTCAGCTCGGCAGTCAGCGCCAGGCCGCGCTCACCCAGTCCCCGCTCAGGTTCAGCGAGCGCCTGCTCAATCACCCACTCAAGTTCCGCCACATCGAGGCTCTTCAGCACATAGGTCCTGGCCCTCGAAAGCAAGGCGTTGTTCAGCTCGAACGAGGGGTTCTCTGTGGTGGCCCCAATGAATACCAGGGTCCCGTCCTCCACATGGGGAAGGAAGGCATCCTGCTGGGCCTTGTTGAATCGATGCACCTCATCGATAAACAGCACCGTGGATCTATCCTCGGCCTGTTGCACCCGCCGCGCCTCGACCACTGCATTGCGGATGTCCTTCACCCCCGACAACACCGCCGAAAGGCTGAGAAAGAGGGCCCCCGAGTGGCCGGCAATGAGCCTGGCAAGGGTGGTTTTTCCAGTCCCCGGCGGGCCCCAGAAGATCATCGAATGAAACCGGTCTGCCTCGATGGCGGCGCGCAGCGGCTTACCCTCCCCCACGATGTGCTGCTGCCCAGCAAACTCATTCAATCTGCGGGGGCGCATGCGATCGGCCAGGGGCCGCACACCTTGGGTTTCTTCGCCGGCCAGGAGATCGGGATCGGGCACAGGGGAAAGCGCGGGACTACTGGTTATAGATATCGACGTTTTCCGGCCGCTCGAACCGGAAAAACCAGTCATCGAGTTTGGGATTCTGCCGGATATCGTAAAAACGGAAACGGGTCAGCTGGCCGAATTTGTCCGCCATCTCCATCTGCCGCAGTTCATTGTCGGTGAAGGCCAGATGGATACGGGTAAACTGACTCTCCTGGTCCCGGGGAATCAGTTCCACCCACGCCATCTCCTGGCGCACCCCAAGATCGAATACCTGAAACGCCTTTTCCACCGGCTCACCACTGGTCAGCAGCATGGCCGGCGTCCCGCTCAGGGCGCTGCTCTCGGACTGCACGCTGACCTGTTCCAGTTCCGGGTCGTAGAGCCAGATCTGACGGCCGTCGGCAACTATCTGCTGTCCCTCCGGTTGAGCGTAATCCCAACGGAACATCCCCGGTCGTTTCAGATAGAAGACACCCTCGGAGCGGATGATCGTCTGGTCGGGGACTAGCACCGACTGCTCGAAATGCGCCTCCAGACTCTCCAGATTCTTGAGAAAACCCTCCATCTGCTCCGGGCCGGAAGCGGCCGCCAGACCGGTGGAAAAAAACAGCAGGATGGTGATAAACAGGGATTTGATCAACGATGCATGGTTCAACTTCATAACTCCAATGGAGGCGGCGCCAGCACTTCCCGGTTGCCATTGGATTGGGCCGCGCTCACAATCCCGGTCCGCTCCATCTCCTCAATTAACCTCGCCGCACGGTTGTAACCGATTTTGAGTCGACGCTGGACACCCGAGATGGAGGCGCGGCGAGTTTCGGTAACGATCATTACCGCTTCATCGTACAGCGGATCTATATCCTCAACATCACCGGATTCGTTTGATAGACCGGGAATAGCCTCAATTGGTTCCTGCAGTATGGCTTCGATATATTCGGGCTTGCCGCTCTTTTTCAGATGCTTCACCACCCGGTGCACCTCGTTATCATCGACGAAGGCGCCATGGATGCGCTGAGGTATGCTGCTCCCCGGTGGCAGATAGAGCATGTCACCGTGACCCAGCAGGTGCTCCGCACCCATCTGATCAAGGATGGTGCGGGAATCAATCCGGGATGAGACTTGAAAGGCAATGCGGGTGGGGATGTTGGCCTTGATCAAACCGGTAATCACATCCACCGATGGGCGCTGGGTAGCCAGCAACAGGTGGATACCTGCTGCACGGGCCTTCTGGGCAAGACGGGCAATCAGCTCCTCCACCTTTTTGCCCACGACCATCATCATATCCGCCAGCTCGTCGATGATAATGACGATATAGGGTAGTGTGGCCAGTGGCGGAACCGTTTGCGACTCGGCAAGGGGATCAGGCTGGAACAGCGGATCCAGGATGGGTTCGCCCTGCTTCTCGGCATCCGACACCTTGCGGTTGTAACCGCTGATGTTGCGCACACCGAGGGCCGCCATCAAACGATAGCGCCGCTCCATCTCTCCCACCCCCCAGCGCAGGGCGTTGGCAGCCTCCTTCATGTCGGTAACCACTGGTGTCAACAGATGGGGAATCCCTTCGTACACCGAGAGTTCCAGCATCTTGGGATCCACCATGATCAGGCGCACATCCTGGGGAGTGGATTTGTAGAGCAGGCTCAGTACCATCGCGTTAACGGCCACCGACTTACCCGAACCGGTGGTGCCGGCAATCAGAAGGTGTGGCATTTTGGCCAGATCGGCTACCGAAGGATTTCCTGAGATGTCCTTGCCCAGGGCCAGGGTAAGCGGTGATCTGGCCTGGTCATACGCCTCCGACTGCAGTACCTCACTGAGGAATACCGTCTCCCGATGATCGTGGGGTATCTCCAACCCGATGACCGATTTCCCCGGGATCACCTCCACCACCCGCACGCTGATGCAGGAAAGGGCCCGCGCCAGATCCTTGGATAGGTTGGTGATCTTGCTTGCCTTGGTTCCGGGCGCCAACTGCAGTTCGAACAGGGTGATGATCGGCCCGGGATGCACCGAAACCACCTCTGCCTCGACATTGAAATCCCGCAGCTTGAGCTCGACCTGGCGGGACATGGCCTCCAACGACTCGTTTGAAAAACCCTGGCCGCTGGGCTGTGCCTCATCCAGCAGACCCAATGGCGGCAGTTCACTGTTGGGGGCGGACTCGAACAGGGGAACCTGCTTCTCCTTTTCCACCCTTTCACTCTTTTTCGGCGCTTTGATTATCGGCTCGATGCGGGGTGGCTTTCTTTTTTCGGTCCTCTTCTTCTCGATCCGCAGCGCCTCACTGCGCTGTTTTTTCACGCTCCGCGCCTGGCTCCACTCCAGCAGCCGCCCATGGGCAGCCGGCAGGAAACGAAACAGACGCAGGGTCAAACCGCCCACACCGTCCATCACCGCTAACCAGGAGACGCCGGTAAACAGGGTGAACCCGCTCAACAGCAGGGCCAGCAACAGCAGGGTACTCCCTGCATAACTGAACGCGGAGACCAGATGCTGTTGCAGGAAGGCGCCCAGGATGCCGCCGCTGTCACCAGGCAGGGGCACCATCCCGCCAGAGATGTGCATGGCGGCCAAAGCACTGCCCGCGGCCAGGGTCACGAAAAATCCGATCCAGCGGAGGGCTACCAGATGCAGGTTGACGCTGTCGTCCGGATTCCGCTCCATGTAAATGAGCCAGCCGCTCCAGCCCACCATAACCGGGAACAGGTAGGCGAGGAGCCCAAACAGGTTGAGAAATACATCGGCAAACCACCCCCCCATCGGCCCGCCGGCGTTGAGGACCTGATCCCGGGATCCGGTGTACGACCATCCCGGGTCTTCCGGTGAATAACTGCCTAGCGAGAGCATGAAATAGGCGGCCAGCGCCAGTAACAGTAACAGCGCACCCTCCCTCAACCTGCGTCCCATCTGCATTCCCGAGCCTTCCCGATCTGTTCGACTGGCCTGCGTCACCTTCCCCTCTTGGGTAATTTTAATTTGTTAATTATACAGTTAACAAAACTATTTCGTCTAATTTCAAATTTTATTTCAAGGCCGGATGAATAATCTCACCGGCTTCCAGATTGATCCCCATCCGCAGCGCCGGATTATCACGCCAGCGACCCGCCGCCATCTCAAGCACATAGGGTATCAGGCTGGCGGAAAGGGCCTGGGAGGCACTGCGCGGAACGGCGCCTGGCATGTTGGTTACCGCCAGATGGGTGACCCCGGATACCTGGTAGGTAGGATCTTCATAGGTAGTGGGACGGGTGGTCTCGATACATCCGCCCTGGTCCACAGAAATATCCACCACCACGCTGCCCGCCTCCATGCCTGCAACCTGTTCCGCACTGACCACGTGGGTTGCCCTGGCGCCGGGCACCAGCACGGCACCAATCACCAGGTCCGCCTGGCGTACTGAGTGATCCACTTGGGCGGAGTATGGATAGAGGGCGGTCACGTTGTCCCCCAGTTCCCGCATCTCCAGCAACTTCTCCCTCTTCCGGTCAAAGACGGTTACTTCGGCGCCCAGGGCGGCCGCCAGCCGCGCCGCGTTACCGCCGGCATTCCCCGCCCCCAGGACTACAACCTTACCTCGCCCGGCCGCCGGTAGCCCCCCCAGTAATACCCCTTTTCCACCCTCAGGCCGGTGCAGCAGGTGGGTCCCGATCTGGATCGCTAGCCGGCCGGCGATATCACTCATCGGCGCCAGCAGGGGAAGGCTGCCCTGCTCCTCCACGGTTTCGAAAGCCACCGCCGTCAGACCTATCTGCTGCAGGCGCTGCAACAGGTCGGTGTTGGCCGCCAGATGCAGATAACTGAACAGCAGATGTTCCCGGCGCAACAGATTCAGCTCCGGCCCGACCGGTTCCTTTACCTTAACGATCAACTCGGCCTCGCCGTAGATCGCCTCGGCATCCGGCAGAATTACTACCCCAAGATCCTGATAGCGCTGGTCAGGGTAGCCACTGGACTCCCCCGCCCCAATCTCCAGAAATACCTGATGCCCCGCCGTCAGCAACTCACCGCAGGCCTCCGGCACCAGCCCGACCCGCCCCTCGAGCGGTTTAATCTCCCGTGGGATCCCGATCTTCATGTGGTCTCCTTTACCCTCTGGCCAACATTACGTAAGATTCAAGGTCTTTGGACTCGACGCAGGATTACGAGTTTTTGTTCCAACGCCAAATCAATCTTTTTCGCCTGGCGGGAGTAGCCCGGAGCGATGCCCAGTCGAATAGAGACTCAATTTGCATCCCCCGGCCGATATCAGATAACGCCCCGAACGGGCCAGCCAGCTGGAGTAAGTATACATGAGCGAAACCAAGCATTGCCGTCTGCTGATCCTCGGATCGGGACCGGCCGGGTACACAGCCGCCGTCTATGGCGCGCGCGCCAACCTCAAGCCGGTACTGATCACCGGGATGGAACAGGGAGGCCAACTCACCACCACCACTGACGTGGACAACTGGCCCGGCGATTGGGAGGGGGTTCAGGGCCCGGAGCTGATGGACCGGATGCTCAAGCACGCCGAACGATTTGAGACCGAAGTAATTTTCGACCACATCAACAAGGCCGAGCTCAGTACACGGCCGTTTACCCTGACCGGAGATAGCGGAACCTATACCTGTGATGCCCTGGTCATTGCCACCGGCGCCTCCGCCCAGTACCTCGGCATGGAATCCGAAGAGGCCTTCAAGGGGCGCGGCGTCTCTGCCTGCGCCACTTGCGACGGCTTCTTCTACCGCGGCCAGAAGGTGGCCGTCATCGGCGGCGGCAACACCGCCGTGGAGGAGGCCTTGTATCTCTCGAACATCGCCTCCGAGGTGGTGCTGGTGCATCGCCGCGACGCGCTGCGGGCGGAAAAAATCCTGCAGAAACAGATACTGGAAAAGGCAGAATCGGGCAATATCACCATTGCCTGGGACCATGTCCTGGACGAAGTGCTGGGGGACGACGCCGGTGTCACCGGGATGCGCATCAAGAACGTGAAGGACGGCTCCACCCAGCAAATCGAGCTGCACGGTCTGTTCATCGCCATCGGCCACAGACCCAACACCGAGCTGTTTCAGGGGCAGCTGGAGATGGCCCACGGCTACCTTCGGGTACAGGGCGGCACAGAAGGCCGCGCAACCCAGACCACTGTCGAGGGCGTATTCGCCGCCGGCGATGTGATGGATCACGTCTACCGCCAGGCCATTACGTCGGCCGGCAGCGGCTGCATGGCGGCGCTCGATGCGGAACGTTTTCTCGATGCGATGGACGCGACAGAATAGTCACTCGTCAATACCCGTTTTCTGGCGGAGACACTGCCCGTCCCGACCAGAGGGGGGTGCGCCACGCGGCGGCCGCCGTGGCCGGCTGGCGCCTTCGCCGGAATGTTTGGGACTGGGTTCGGATCGCCGGTCCAGCCTGAGCTGACCATGTTTTATCTGCTGGACCCGAACAACCCACAGGCACCCTTTCCCCCGGTAGAGCGGTCGGAACGTGAGCCCAACGGATTGCTGGCCATAGGTGGTGATCTCACTCCTGCCCGCCTGTTGAATGCCTATCGATCGGGTGTATTTCCCTGGTATTCGGAAGGCCAGCCGATTCTCTGGTGGAGCCCTGATCCTCGCACCGTGCTGTTTCCGGAAAGGCTGAAGGTTTCCCGCAGCCTGGGTAAGACCCTGCGCAATGGATCCTTCAGTGTCTCTTTCGATCAGGCCTTTGAGGAGGTTATCCAGGGCTGTGCCGCACCCCGCGGAGACGAAGAAGGGACCTGGATTACCGATGAAATGAGGCAGGCCTATATTGAACTGCACCGGCTGGGCCATGCCCATTCGGTTGATATCTGGCGTAACGGCAGACTGGCTGGCGGCCTCTACGGAGTCGCTATCGGTCGTGTCTTTTTTGGCGAATCCATGTTCAGTCGGGAGCGGGACGCCTCCAAGGTGGGATTAGTCCATCTGGCACAGCGGTTATTGGATCGAGGTTACCACCTCATCGACTGTCAAGTTTATTCCGCCCATCTGATATCCCTGGGGGCGGAAATGATCGATCGACGGGAATTCTGCCACTATCTCGAACAATGGTGTCCCGAATCAGGCAGCCAATGGGAGGTATCCGGCCCGGCGCCAGAAAAATAACCCTCTTCATGCCGGATTCCAACCGCTTTCATTTCTATCTCTCGGGGGAACACCCCTGCTCGTATCTGCCCGGCAGAAATGCACGCACCCTCTTCCCGGATCCCCGGGCCCCTTTGGACACGGAGATCTACGGGGCACTGATCGACCGGGGATTCCGACGCAGTGGCCATATAATCTATCGACCCGAGTGCAGCGACTGCCAGTCCTGTATCCCGGTGCGCATCCCCACTGCCCGTTTCAAACCTCGTCGCAGCCACCGGAGAATCTGGCGCAAAGGACAGGGCATCGAGGTGCTAGAACAACCGCCTGAATTTTCGGCGGAACACTTTGCACTCTATTCCCGTTATATCCAAACACGTCACCCCGATGGGGAAATGGCATTGCTCTCGGAGCGGCAGTATATGGAATTCCTCTACTGTGACTGGTGCGAGACCCGCTTTTTCGAGTTCCGGCTGGAGCGGCAGCTGCTGGCGGTGGCGGTCACTGACCTGCTGCCGCAGGGACTCTCCGCGGTTTACACTTTTTTTGATCCCCGCTTTTCCCAGTTGGGCCTGGGTGTCTTCTCGATACTCTGGCAGATCCGGGAATCCCGGCACCGTCAGCTGCCCTGGTTATATCTGGGATACTGGATTCCAGGCTGTCGGAAGATGGAGTACAAGGGTCAGTATCGCCCGCTTCAGGCCTACCGGAAAGATCGCTGGCAGGAATTAAGAGCGGGAGAAGCGCCACCATAACCCTACCCAAAAAACGCCCGCTATTTAGTGTTCTTGGTTAAAACACTTGCCTTGCGGCGGTATATGAAGATAATTAGCGGCCTTAATACCCTAACGACAGGGCCTACAGGAAACCGAATGGCAAAAGAAGATTTTATCGAGATGGAAGGGACGGTGACTGAAACCCTTCCCAACACTATGTTCAGGGTGGAACTTGAGAATGGTCACGTAGTAACGGCCCATATCTCGGGCAAGATGCGTAAACACTATATCCGTATCCTGACCGGCGACAAGGTCACCGTACAGTTGACTCCATATGACCTGAGCAAGGGGCGGATCACCTACCGCGCCCGCTGACCCCCCTTTCGCAATGCGCGGTCAATCCGCGGTGCTTTGCTCAACGAATTCAAACTCCAGCTTTCCGTCCAGGACACCGACCCTAACGACGCCGCCTTCGGACAGCCTTCCGAACAGAATCTCCTCGGCCAGGGGTTTCTTGATCTGCTCCTGGATTACCCGCGCCATGGGACGGGCCCCCATCTTCTCATCATAGCCGTGCTCCGCCAGCCAGACCCGGGCCTCCGGATTGATCAGCAGGGAGACCTTTTTCTCCTCCAGCTGCCCCTCCAGCTCGAATATGAATTTGTCCACCACGTGTTCGATCACCTTCGGTGGTAGAGAGTTAAACTGAATGATGGCATCGAGGCGGTTGCGGAATTCGGGCGAAAACATCCGCTTGATTGCCTCCTTGCCGTCGCTGGAGTGATCCTGATGAGTAAACCCGATGGAAGGCCGACTCATGGCCTCGGCCCCGGCGTTGGTGGTCATCACCATGACCACGTTACGGAAGTCCGCCTTGCGGCCATTATTATCCGTCAGAGTTCCGTGATCCATAACCTGGAGCAGTAGGTTGAAAACATCCGGATGGGCCTTTTCGATCTCGTCCAGCAACAGCACTGAATGGGGATGCTTGTTGATCTCCTCGGTAAGCAGCCCTCCCTGATCAAATCCGACATAGCCGGGTGGCGCCCCGATCAGCCTCGAAACCGTGTGCCGCTCCATATACTCAGACATGTCGAAGCGAATCAGCTCCACACCCAGACTCTGTGCCAGCTGACGGGTAACCTCGGTCTTGCCGACACCGGTGGGTCCGGCAAACAGGAAAGATCCCACCGGTTTCTGTTCGCTGCCCAATCCTGAACGGCTCATGCGAATGGCCGCCGCCAGCGCCTCTATCGCCTGATCCTGGCCAAACACCACCAGCTTAAGGTCGCGATCCAGGTTGCGCAGTGCCTCGGTATCCGAAACCGACACACTCTTGGGCGGAATTCTGGCCATCTTGGCGACGATATTCTCGATATCCGTCACGCTGATATATTTTTTTCGTTTCGAAGGCGGCAATAACTGCACGCTTGCGCCTGCTTCATCGATCACATCGATCGCCTTGTCCGGCAGGTGCCGGTCGTTGATATAGCGCTCAGAAAGCTCTACCGCGGTCCGCAAGGCTTTTTGCCCATAGCGAACCTGATGATGCTCCTCGAACCGGGACCTGAGCCCCTTCAGGATCTCTACCGTCTCCTCCACCGTTGGCTCAGTAATATCGATCTTCTGGAAACGGCGGGCCAGTGCCCGGTCTTTCTCGAAAATTCCGCGAAACTCCTGGTAGGTAGTGGAACCGATGCAGCGCAGTTCACCCGAGGCCAGCATCGGCTTGATCAGATTCGATGCATCCATGACCCCACCCGAGGCGGCGCCGGCGCCTATGACCGTATGGATCTCGTCTATGAACAGGATTGCATCGGGCTCCTTCTTGAGCTGCGCCAGCACCCCCTTGAGCCGTTTCTCGAAATCACCGCGATACTTTGTGCCGGCCACCAGGCTTCCAAGATCCAGGGCGTAGAGTGTACTGCCGGCCAGAACCTCGGGGATCTCGTCCTCTTCGATCATCCTCGCCAGTCCCTCGGCAATCGCGGTTTTTCCAACCCCGGCCTCTCCCACCAGTAGCGGATTGTTTTTCCGCCGGCGACAAAGAATCTGCACCGTACGCTCAATCTCCGGCTTGCGCCCGATCAACGGGTCGATCTTACCCAACGCGGCCTGTTCATTCAGATTGGTCGCATAGGCCTCCAGCGGATTCTTAGCCGGGAGTTCGGCCTCCAACTGTTCGTCGCTGGGGGAGATCTCATCATCACCCTCTTCTTCCGATTCGCCGTGCACCTTTGAAATACCGTGGGAGATATAATTCACGATATCCAGTCGCGCGATATCTTGCTGATGAAGGAGATAAACCGCCTGGGACTCCTGCTCGCTGAAGATGGCCACCAACACATTGGCGCCTGTCACTTCGTCCCGGCCTGAAGACTGGACGTGGAATACCGCCCGCTGCAATACCCGCTGAAAGCCCAGTGTGGGCTGGGTCTCACGATCAGCCCCCTCGGGCAAGAGTGGTGTATTTTCATTGATGAACCGGTCGACCTCTTGGCGCAGCTTCTCGGTATCGGCGCCGCAGGCCCGCAGCACCTTGGCCGCGGTCGGATTATCCAGCAGGGCAAGCAGCAGGTGCTCCACCGTCATGTATTCGTGGTGCCGCTCCCGGGCCTGTTTGAAGGCCTGGTTCAAGGTAAATTCAAGCTCTTTGCTCAACATCGACATGGTCTTCTTGGTAATCCCAATCTACCGGGCTTTGACTGCCAAACCCCCCACTTGTTCTTCCGCTGGCTCAAGTCAGCTCCATGGTACACAAAAGAGGATGCTGATTGGCCCTTGAGTAATCGTTTACCTGGGCCACCTTGGTCTCTGCTATCTCCCGGGTAAATACGCCGCAGACACCCACCCCTCGGGTATGCACATGCAGCATGATCCGGGTAGCCTTCTCCCGGTCCATACGGAAAAATGATTCCAGGACCTGAACTACAAACTCCATAGGAGTGTAGTCGTCATTGAGCAGCATCACCTTGTACAGAGGCGGCCGCTTCAGTTTGGGCTTCGCCTCCTGTACGGCCAGATCACCGCCCGATCCAATCTCTCTCGGTTCCGTCATATCAACAGATCTTAGCCGAAAAGTCCCGTTGTGCGAATCCATCCCCATGCCGGGGGATAGCTCGTAAAGTTAAGTACCATACTTCCAGTAAAAGATGATAATATAGTTTCAACTGTATTATTTATAAATACTAATAACTATTTCCTGGATTCGTTAACCGCCTTTCCTCGATCACCCAGGCTGGCCGCTATTTGACCAACGGATTCAGATGGCTATACTTTTTCCACATGGGGTGATGTGCTGAAAAAACAAGGCCTTTCTCAGCACTCACCCCATCACAAGGTCTCCCGCAGGACGGTTAACAACAAAACCAAAGTGCCGTCGTTGTATTCGAAGGAGAGCTGTGCAATCTCGAAGATGTATTAGGAGGAGTATGTAAGATGGCTACGGGTATTGTTAAGTGGTTCAACAACGCGAAGGGATATGGTTTCGTCACACCCGACCAGGGTGAACAGGATGTCTTTATTCATTTTTCTGCAATCACCATGGATGGCTACAAGACCCTGAAAGAGGGTCAAAAGGTGCAGTTTGAGCTGGAGGAAGGCCCCAAGGGTCTGCATGCCGCCAATCTTCAAGCAATGTCGGAGATTTAGGAAAATGAAGCCTGCTGATTGATTGCAGCAGGCTTTTTTCGTTCCAAGGAAAAATCTACATATTTCCGATCAGGGCATCGCCGAAAGCGGAACAGCTCAGCAGAGTTGAACCCTCCATCAGGCGTTCGAAGTCATAGGTTACGGTTTTCGCCTGGATCGCACCCGACATGCCATTGACCACCAGATCCGCCGCCTCGGCCCATCCCAGGTGGCGCAGCATCATTTCGGCGGAAAGAATGAGTGAGCCCGGATTGACCTTGTCCTGACCGGCGTACTTCGGTGCGGTTCCGTGGGTGGCCTCGAACATGGCCACTGTGTCCGACAGGTTTGCCCCCGGGGCAATCCCTATCCCCCCCACCTGGGCCGCCAGGGCGTCTGATACATAGTCGCCGTTGAGGTTCAGGGTGGCAATGACATCGTACTCAGCCGGGCGCAGCAGAATCTGCTGCAGGAAGGCATCGGCAATCACATCCTTGATCACGATTTCGCGAGCAGTGCGCTTATTCTTGAAGCTGCACCAGGGCCCACCATCGATCTCCACCGCACCGAATTCCTCCTTCGCCAACTCGTAACCCCAGTTCTTGAAGGCACCCTCGGTGAACTTCATGATGTTGCCCTTGTGCACCAGCGTCACCGAGGCACGGTCATTATCTATTGCATACTGAATCGCCTTCCGGACCAGACGCCTGGTCCCCTCCCGGGAAACCGGTTTGACGCCGATTCCTGAGCTCTCTGGAAAACGGATCTTGGTCACTCCCATTTCACTCTGTAGAAATTCGATGACCTTCTGCGCCTCGGGAGTTCCCTGCTCCCACTCCACACCGGCATAGATATCCTCGGAGTTTTCACGAAAGATCACCATATCGGTGAGTTCAGGCTGCTTCAGCGGGCTGGGCGTACCATCGTAATAACGTATCGGCCGAAGGCAGACATAGAGATCGAGCACCTGACGCAAGGAGACATTGAGCGAGCGGATACCCCCACCCACAGGCGTGGTCAGGGGGCCTTTGATGGAGACCACGAACTCCCGGACCGCGTCGAAGGTCTCTTCCGGCAGCCAGGTATCACCGCCATAGAGTTGGTTGGCCTTTTCACCGGCAAAGATCTCCATCCAGACCAGTTGACGTGACCCGCCATAGGCCTTTTCCACCGCCGCATCGACCACCTTTTTCATTACCGGGGTAATGTCCACACCAATGCCATCACCGGCGATAAACGGGATGATGGGTCGATTGGGGACATTGAGGGAATTATCGGCGTTGACGGTGATTTTTTCGCCGTCCGCCGGCACTTGAATTTTGTCGTAAGCCATTGTTGTTCCTGTTCGATTGTAGATAGGCGGTTTGATGCCCCCGAATGCACTAGGGTTTCGATACCCCGGAGAGGGTGCCAGTCGAAGCGCATTCTAACAGGAAACCTGATCCTTGGCGGAATCAGGGGTTCGATGATCCATCGACGAACATGCACTCCATCATCAACGGACACTCGCCGCACCGAGGCTTGCGGGCACAGAGCTGTTTGGCATGGCGTACGATCAGGGCGTGGAATTCATTGAACAGGCTCGAATCCAGATCCAATGCCGTTTCGAATTCCCGGCGCAGATCCTCATAAGCTTCTGCCCCCGAGATCATTCCGAGCCGGGAAAACAGCCTCCGGGTATAGGCATCGACCACGAATACCGGCCGCTCGAAGGCATAGAGCAGGATATCGTCCGCGGTCTCCGGCCCAATGCCGTGGACCTGGAGCAACGCCGACCTGAAAGGGTCGGTTGGGACCACCATCAGCCCCCCTACCCCGCCCTGTTGGTGGATAAAACGGCACAGACTGAGCAGCCTCCTGGCCTTGACGTTGAAATAGCCCGCCGGGCGAATCAACTGCGCAAGCTTCTCCTCCGGGATGGCCAGCAAGCAATCCAGGGAGAGTACTTCTGCCGCCTTGAGATTATCAATCGCCCGTTCCACGTTGGACCAGGCCGTATTCTGGGTCAGCACCGCGCCGACCATCACTTCAAAAGGTGTATCACCCGGCCACCAGTGCTGGGGACCATAAACAGAGAGCAGCGTCTTGAATACAACCCTGAGCTGCGCCCGCTGAAATAAAGGCGCCATCAGGTCAGCGTCCGGAATGACGGCCTTTTCGAGTTCGACTGTTGAAACGGGCCGGCCGGCGCTGAGCAACCGCTCTGCCCCGACTGGAATCAAGCCCAGCCATCTCCTGCAGAGATACCAGTTCCTCCCGTGCCAGGTTACGCCAGTTACCCGCCAGCAACCGGCTGTCGAGCATCACCGGGCCAAATCTGACCCGCTTGAGGCGGCTTACCTGCAGACCCACCGATTCCCACAAACGGCGCACCTCCCTTTTTCGACCTTCCATGATCACCACATGAAACCAGCGGTTCGCCCCCTCGCCGCCCGATGCCACTATCTCCTCGAAACGAGCCGGCCCATCCTCCAGTTTCACCCCCTCGACCAGTTGCTGCAATTGGCTTTCACTAGGCTCACCGAGCACTCTGACCGCATATTCACGCTCGATCTGGCGCGAGGGGTGCATCAGGCGATTGGCCAGTTCACCGTCGGTGGTCAGTATCAACAGGCCGGTTGTATTGATATCCAGGCGACCCACGGCAATCCAGCGACCAGTCTGGAGCCTGGGCAAGCGGGGAAATACAGTGGGTCGCCCCTGGGGATCAAACCGGGTCACCAGTTCGCCGAGGGGTTTATTGTAGACGATGGTGCGATGGGCGGTCGGTGTCAACCTCCAGGCCCCGACACGCCGCTTTCCGACCGTTACCCGATCCTCAGGTGTAATCCGATCGCCGAGCTTTGCGACCTGACCGTTCACTCGGACCTCTCCGGCCGCTATCTGCCGCTCGAGTTCGCGGCGGGACCCGAAACCCGCATTGGCCAGTGCCTTCTGGATCCGTTCCCCCTTAGGCGCGGGGCGGTTACTCATCTCTTGATCCAGCAGGGACGGGATCAGAAACTGTCGAAGACAAGGCGGGGTCATCTGGCTCTGGATCGGCACTCCCCGTAGCGGAATTCTCGGTCGATTCATTGTCCCCCGAATTGGCCTGAGCCTGATCCGCTGCGGAACTCTCTTCATCCAACCCCCCATCCGGGGCCTCCGCTTCAGCTTGCTCTACAACCGCACCAGGAATTCCTAATTCCAGTTCGCGATTGATGGAGTCCAGGTCTCTTATCTCCTGCAGGGTAGGCAGCTCATTCAACCCCTTGAGCCCAAAATAGTTCAGAAACTCCCGGGTGGTTGCATACAGTGAAGGTCTGCCAGGCACATCCCGCTGTCCGACTACCCGTACCCAATCCCGCTCCATCATCGTCTTGATGATGTTAGTGCTGACGCTCACACCTCGGATCTCCTCGATCTCGCCCCGGGTAATCGGCTGACGGTAGGCAATCAGTGCCAGGGTCTCGAGCAGGGCCCGGGTATACCTCGCAGGGCGCTCGTCCCAGAGCCGGGAGGCCCAGGGGGCGTATTTTGCCTGAACATTGATGCGGAACCCGCTCCCTACCTCACGCAGTTCAATCCCTCGCTCCCGGTAGTCTTCCTGCAGAGATTCAATCGCCAGCCGCAGATCCTTCTTGTCCGGCCGATCCTCCTCCAGAAAAAGATCCTGCAGATTATCCAGATTCAGAGGACGGCCGGCGGCCATCAGGGCCGCCTCGACGATCGGTTTGAGATTTTGTCCAGATGCCATGTCAGACTGCCTTTATGTGGATCGGGCCGAAGGATTCGGCCTGCACCAGCTCGATCAGGGAGCCCTTGAGCAGTTCCAGGATCGCCAGAAAGGTCACCACCACCCCCAACCTGCCCTCTTCAATGGTGAACAGGCGGGTAAACTCGGTAAAGCCCTCCTGGTTCACATTGTTCAACACCATCGACATACGCTCACGGACCGACAGCGGCTCCATCTGGATATGGTGATGGGAGAACATATCCGCCCGATGCAGCACATCCTTAAGCGCAACCAGGACTTCCCTCAGATCCACATGCGGGGGGTGTCGCTCAGACACCCGATCCCGAACTTCAACTTCAACCGCAAATAGATCCCGTCCCAGCCGAGGCAGCGCGTCTATGTCTTCCGCCGCCTGCTTGTAACGCTCATACTCCTGCAGTCGTCGAATCAATTCCGCCCGGGGGTCGGACTCTTCTTCTTCCGACTCCTGCTGTCGCGGCAATAGCATGCGTGATTTGATTTCCGCCAGCATGGCGGCCATGACCAGATACTCCGCTGCCAGTTCCAGCCGGAACTCCTTCATCATCTCCACGTATTCCATGTACTGAGCGGTGATTTCAGCGATCGGGATATCGAGGATATCCAGGTTCTGGCGTTTGATCAGATAGAGCAAAAGGTCCAGCGGACCCTCGAAGGCGTCGAGGAACACCTCAAGTGCGTCCGGCGGAATATACAGGTCTTTCGGCAGGGTGGACCAGGCTTCACCCTGAACCACGGCGAAGGGCATCTCTTCCTGTTCCGGATGCTGGTGTGCCGCCTGCAGGTCTCCGCTCTCAGACATGAGTCGATGCCCTCATTGATAATTCAGAGACATAGCCTGACGCACCTCCTGCAAGGTCTCCTGGGCCACGTCGCGAGCCTCCTCATTACCCTCGGCAATGATCGAGCGTACCAGATCAGGCTGTGCCTCAAACTCTCGGGCCCGCTCCTGTATTGGTTTCAGTTCCTGCACCACCGCGTCGATCACCGGCTGTTTGCACTCGATGCATCCGATACCCGCCGTGCGGCATCCTTCCGCCGCCCACTGCTTGACCTCGTCGCTCGAATAGATTAAATGAAACTGCCACACCGGGCAGCGCTCAGGCTCTCCCGGATCGGTGCGCCTTACCCGGTTGGTATCTGTTGGCATGGTGCGGATCTCCTTTTCCACCACCTCGAGCTCCTCTCTGAGGGAGATGGTATTGCCATAGGATTTGGACATCTTCTGACCATCCAGACCCGGCATTTTCGATGCCTTGGTCAGCAGCGGCTGCGGCTCAGGAAGGATAAGACGACCGCTCCCCTCCAGATAGCCGAACAGGCGCTCTCGATCTTTGACGGCGATATTCTGCTGGCCTTCGAGCAGCGCATGGGCCGCCTCCAGGGCCGCTTGATCACCCTGCTCCTGGTACGCCTTTCGGTAGCGGGAATAGAGCTTGGCGGCCTTCTTACCCATCTTCTTCTTCGCCTCCTTGGCCATCTGCTCAAAACCGGCCTCGCGCCCGTAAATATGGTTGAAACGGCGTGCCACCTCCCGCGTCAGTTCCACATGGGCCACCTGGTCCTCACCGACTGGCACCATTCCCGCTTTGTAGATCAGGATATCCGCCGCCTGCAGCAGCGGATATCCCAGAAAACCGTAGGTAGCCAGATCCATCTCTTTCAGCTTCTCCTGCTGATCCTTGTAGCTGGGTACCCGTTCGAGCCATCCCAGCGGCGTCACCATGGAGAGCAGCAGGTGCAGCTCCGCGTGCTCCGGAATCATCGACTGTATGAACAGCTTCGCCTCGCCGTGATTGATACCCACCGCCAGCCAGTCGATCACCATGTCCCAAACGCTGTCGGGGATGATGCTTGGATCCTCGTAGTGAGTAGTCAGGGCGTGCCAGTCCGCCACGAAGAAAAAACATTCGTACTCGTGCTGGAGTTCTATCCAGTTTTTCAATACCCCGTGGTAGTGGCCGAGATGGAGACGGCCGGTAGGACGCATGCCGGAGAGCACCCGGGCATGATGTGCGGGAACGGAATTCAAGATGATTTTCCTCGTTACACGGATAATATCTGCTTGACGATATCAGAGGCCGGGAGAATCTCAATGGTAAACAACACCAGAGGCCCGAGCACCTTCCCCAGCAGGCCCGACATCAGCAGGGCGACGATAATGAACAACCCATAGGGTTCCAGGGCGGAAAAGGCCAGCGACAGGCGCGGGGGCAACAGCGCATTGAGGATCCGCCCGCCATCCAGGGGCAGCACCGGCATCATATTGAGCGCCATCAGAATGGCGTTGATTAGAACCCCTGCTCCGCCCATGTAGACCAGGGGCAACGCCAACCACTCGGAGACCGGCAGAATCAGCAGGCCCAGCTTGATCATCAGTGCCCAAAGGAACGCCATCAGCAGATTAGCCCCCGGCCCGGCCAGGGCCACCAGGGCCATATCACGACGGGGATGGTGAAGATTCCGCCAGTTTACCGGAACCGGTTTGGCCCAACCGAAAACGAAGGGAGAAAAAAAATAGAGCAGCAGGGGCAGAATCACCGTCCCCAGCGGGTCGATGTGCTTCAACGGATTGAGGGTGAGGCGACCCAGCATAAAGGCGGTGGAATCCCCCAGGCGCCTGGCCATCCAGCCGTGGGCCACCTCATGCACGGTGATGGCGAACAGCACCGGCAGCACCCATGCCACAAACAGTTGAATCTTACTTAGATCTTCCATTATTCGACTATCCTATTCTCCAAACAGTGTCGCGTCGCCCTTGCCCACGCGCAGCACCTGGGGGGCATCGTCTTCCATGCCAATCACGGTCGTGGCCTCGAAACCACAGTAGCCACCATCAATTACCAGATCGACCTCATAATCGAGAACTGCCCGTATTTCATAAGGATCGGTCATCGGCATTTCGTCTCCAGGCAGAATCAGGGTAGAACTCATCAGCGGTTCTCCCAATTCTTCCAGCAGGGCCTGGGCTATCGTGTTTTCGGGAATTCGGATGCCGATAGTTTTGCGCCGGGCATGCTGCAATCGACGGGGCACCTGTTTGGTGGCCTTGTGAATGAAGGTGTATGGCCCCGGTGTCAGGTTTTTGAGCATTCGGTAGTGTTGATTCCCGATCTTGGCGTAGGTCGATATTTCGGAGAGATCACGGCAGACAAGAGTGAAATTGTGCTTATCATCCAGTTTTCGGATACGCCGAATACGCTCCATCGCCGCCTTATCCCCGATCTGACACCCCAGGGCGTAGCTCGAATCGGTGGGATAGGCAATCAATCCTCCCTTCCGAACGATCTCCACCGACTGCCGGATCAACCTCTTTTGGGGATCTTCGGGGTGAATTTGAAAAAACTGAGCCATAACAACCTACTACCGACAGAAAGAACTCAGGCCGTCAGTCCGACCTCATCAATCGACCAATCATGCCAGATCGGAACAGCCGTGTCGGGGAAATCCGGTAGCCTGCCAAGGTCAATCCAGGGATTTTCCGGGCCGTGATAATCGGATCCGGCCGACGCAAGCAGACTGAAATCCTTCGCATAACCGGCCATCTTATAGTTATCGTCACGGCTGTGGCTGCCCGATATCACCTCCAAACCGACCCCTCCCGCCTCGACAAACTCCCCCAACAACTGTCGCAGTTTGGTGCGGGTCAACGGGTATCGTGCCGGGTGGGCGATCACCACCTGACCACCGGCCTCCCGGACCCAGGCGATCGCCTCATCCAACCTAGCCCACTGACCGGGGACATACCCCGGCTTGCCCCGGACCAGATGACCCTTGAATACCTTACGCACCTCCGGGACATAACCCTCTTTTACCAGAAACCGGGCGAAATGCGTACGGCTGATCAACCGCCCATTGGACAGCGCCCTGGCTCCCTGGTAAGCACCAGGGATACCCGCCTTATCCAACCGCCGCCCAATCTCCTCGGCGCGCCATTGCCGGAATTTCCTCAGTCTTTGAAGCCCCTGCTGCAGGGGCTCGGATGCCGGATCGAACCCCAGTCCGACCAGGTGAATCACCTGCGGCCCCCAGCTGACCGAGATCTCCACACCGCTGACAAACCCAAGGCCCCGCCGTCGGGCTGCCCCAGCCAGCTCCGCCAGGCCTTCCGTCGTGTCGTGATCGGTCAGAGACAGCACCTCTATCCCTGCCTCGACGGCCCGGCAGACCAGTTGGCTCGGGGTCAGCGTACCATCAGACGCCGTAGAGTGGGTGTGTAGATCGTATTTCAGTGGCATCCGCCCATTGTACCCCAAACCGGGGCGGCCTTATCGGCAGCAGACGAGCCCGCTAATGGCTGTTAGAATTCGCCGGATGAAACTTCCACCTGCCGACCTCAGCTGGTTCGCGGAAACCCTGGCCGAAAATGTTCAGGCGATCATCGATGCCTGGAACGATTCAGGGTCGAGGGCCGCGGATGACGAGGCATCGCCCGATCTGCTTCAGAACGCCCTGGAACAGCTGATCGATGTACTTCAACTTGTAGAATGGAACCACTCCGCGGAAACGCCGGGACAGAGCGAAGGTCCCGCTCAGGCCGATGTCAGCGAATTGGGCGACTACGGACTCAATATGCTGACTGAGCTTTCCCAGATCGCGACCGGGCTGGGACTCCCTGAGCAAACAGAACGCCTGGAGCAACTGGCACTTTCGCTCGCGTTGTGGGTAATACAGCAAGAGGGTGACCTTTCGTCCATCGACCTGGTAGTCAACGCGCTGGCGCGTCTCGCCAATGAGACCCTCGATTCTTTCGAACTGGAACAGCTGTTCCATACCATGAGCGATATTCTGAATGCTGTTTTACCTGTCGAGCCTGGGGTGCAGGGAGAACCGGCAACCAGACAACCTTGGCAGCTGCTGCTGCTGAACCGAGCGATCGTGGCGACTCGGACACTATCACCGAAACTGATGGAGTATGCCTTTTCCGACGTGGTGGAACAGCTGCCCGAAGAGGCCTCAAACTTTTTCCGGGAAGGTATGGAGCAGGTCAAACTTCGTGACTACCCGGCACATGTGAGTGAAGTGATCGAACGTTATTACCATGACTGGCCTCCGGTCAAACTTCTCCACTGAGGCCTGCCAGCGATGAAATTTCTCGCCGATTTCTTTCCCATTCTGCTGTTTTTCATCGCCTATCAGGCCTATGACATCTATGTAGCCACGGCTGTTGCCATCGCGTCTTCTTTCCTGCAAGTCGCTTTTTACTGGATTACCCGCCATCGAGTAGAGAAAATGCACCTGGTCACCCTCGGGCTGCTGGTGGTATTCGGAGGCCTGACCCTGTTGCTGAGGGATCCCCTGTTCATCAAATGGAAACCGACCGTGGTCAACTGGCTGTTTGGCATCGTCTTTCTCGGAAGCCATTTTTTGGGCCAGAAGACCATGATCGAACGGATGATGAGTCATACCATCGAACTTCCAACCGGCATCTGGTTCCGCCTCAATATCGGCTGGGCGCTTTTTTTCATCGCAAGCGGCCTGCTGAATCTCTATGTCGCCTTCAATTTCCCTGAGGAGACCTGGGTCAACTTCAAATTATTCGGTATGCTGGGTCTGACTTTGTTGTTTATCGTCCTGCAGGCCTTCTATATGGCCCGGCACATCCAGGACCAGAACCCCACTCAGGAGGAACCTTGAATGTACTATGCAATAGCCGGAGTGGACCGAGAAGACAGCCTGGAAGCGCGGCTCAGCGCCCGGCCGGAACATGTGGCAAGACTGCGCGCACTGCTGGAGGAAGGAAGACTTCTGCTGGCGGGCCCCCATCCCGCAATCGACAACGAAGATCCTGGACCGGCCGGCTTCACCGGCAGTCTGATCGTAGCAGAGTTTCCTGATCTGACCGAGGCGAAACGATGGGCCGACAGCGATCCTTACACCCTGTCGGGGGTCTACGCCAGCGTCACGGTCAAACCCTTCAAAAAAGTATTACCTTAGGCCTTTGTTAACACTATGGGGATATCCATCGGCACCGGCTGGCCGAGATGCCCACTACCCAAAAAGGATCGAAACAATGCGATTGAACCCTGCTCTTTCCCTGTTACTGGGAGGCTGCCTGTTGGCCGTCTCAGTCAATACTCTGACTGCCGCTTCAGAAGGAGAGCCCCAGGCACCGGCGTCAACAGCCCCCCCAGGGGCCCTGGTCACTGTCAATGGACGGACTATCACCCAAATACTTTACAGCGCCTACCACAGGAGTAGACAACAGGGTCAACCAACAGCGGCTGAAAACCAGCAGCAGCAATTGGCGATACTGAACGAACTGGTGAACTTCGTGCTTCTGGAACAGGATGCCGTTGCAAAAAAGCTGGATGAAAACCCCAGCGTTGCCGCCCAATTGGAACTCGGACGAAGCCGGCTTCTGGCCAGTGCGGCGATTGCTGAGTATCTCCGCAGTCAAAACATATCGGATTCGGAACTGCAACAGACCTATGAGCAGGAGCTGAAAGAAAAACCACTGATGGAGTACAAACTCCGACACATCCTTCTCGATTCGCAGCAAGAGGCCGAAGCGGTCATCGAGTCCCTGAACAAAGGAGAGGATTTTTCTTCGCTGGCACAGAGCAAGTCCAACGACGCTTCGGCGAAGACCGAAGGTGACCTGGGCTGGCTGAGTGCCGGCCAGATGGATCCCGCGGTACAGCAGGCGGTGGAGCAGATGGACGATGGAAGCTATTCCGAGACCCCGGTAAAGAGCGACTTTGGCTGGCACATCCTGCTATTGGAAAAGAGTCGCCAGATCCCCCAGCCGAGCTTTGCCGAAGTACGTGCCAGCCTGTTGCAGAAAAAACAACAGGCACTGCTTGCCGGCTATATTCAGGAACTGCGATCAAATGCCAATTTGGTGGTTGATGCACAGCAGGCACCGAAGGAAGGCGAAAAAGCAGCCGAGTGACAGGCGATCACACCCGAAGAGTGGCGATCTCTCAAGAATTCAAGTGAATCGGATTCAACCGCCGGTCATCGACATCACCCGCACCACCTGTCCCGGCTGGCTGTTGAATTCGTGCTTTTCTGGCTTGCGCTGAATGGCGACCTGCAGTGCGCTTTTCAGTTCATCGTCACTCATCCCCTGGTGCAACAACGGGCGAAGCTCCAGCTTGTCCTGCTGCCCCAGACAGAGGTAGAGGATACCTTCGGAAGAGAGGCGTACTCGGTTACAGCTCTCACAGAAATGCTGTGACATGGGAGTGATGAAGCCGATCTTGAGCCGTTTTCCCTTCACGCGGAAATATTTGGCCGGGCCTGAACCCGACATTTTTGCGGGCTCGAGTTCGAAGCGCTGTTCTAGGATGGCACGAACCTCGTCCAGGCTGACATAGCGATCCTGGGCATTTCGCCCCGCCTCGCCTACCGGCATGGTTTCGATGAACCTCAGGGTAAATCGGTTATCTAGGCAGAAATTGACCATGTCGCCGATCTCTCCCAGGTTCAAGTCTTTCATCACCACCATGTTGATTTTGATAGGGTGAAGCCCGACCTTTTTCGCCGCCTTCAGTCCCCTCATCACCCCGCCCAGATCGCCCTGGGTGATCTGCCGAAACAGATCAGGCTTGAGGGTATCCAGGCTGACGTTAATACGGCTCACCCCAGCCGCCTTCAAATCCACGGCATAATCGGCAAGCCGCGACGCGTTGGTGCTCATGGAGAGATCCTCGATGCCCGGCAGGGCGGCGATACAGCGCACCATTTCACCAATATCCCTGCGCACCAATGGCTCACCACCGGTGAGACGCACCTTGCTGACTCCCAGTTCACTGAAAATACGTACCAGGCGTACGAATTGCTCCAGGCTCAGCCGGTTATCGAGATCGGCAAAATCCTTGAAGCCCTTCGGAATACAGTAGAAGCAACGAAAGTCGCAACGGTCCGTCACCGACAGTCGGAGATATTCGATCTTGCGTCCGAAGGGATCGATGAGGTCTGTCATGGGGCCCGATCTCCACTGGTGAACTGCAATTCATTTCTGTTCTCAACCCGAAGACAATAGCTCCTCCCGGGTCAAAATGGCAAGGAGGGCCGTGGAACTGAGGTGGGGCGCCGCCCCTCCCTGCGATTTAGCGAAGACCGTTACGCTTTCGCAGAACAGGGCCGGACCAGCAGGCCCTGCGTCGCGACCAGGACCTTTATTGCGGGCTGTTCCAGGTGGGATCGAAACCCGCTGGCAGCGAATGGGCTATACCCTTGTGGCAATCAATACAGGTCCAGCCCTTGTCGATCGCTTCGTCGTGGGCTTCGCCGCTGCGGCTCTCCTGGCGTTCGAAGTCCATGGAGTCGAAATCGTGACAGTTGCGGCACTCCCGGGAGTCGGTATCCTTCATCGCCTTCCAGACGTTCTGGGCCAACTGCAACCGCTTGGCCTCGAACTTCTCCGGGGTATCAATGGTGCCCAGGGCTTTGTGGTAGAGCTCGTTGGTTGCCTGGACCTTCCGCACCAGTTTATGCACCCACTCCTTGGGTACGTGACAGTCCGGGCAGGTGGCCCGCACGCCGGTGCGGTTGTTGAAATGTATGGTCTCCTGCAGTTCCTCGTAGACATTAACCTCCATTTCGTGACAGGAGATACAGAAGGTCTCTGTGTTGGTGGCCTCCATGGCGGTATTGAAACCACCCCAGAGAATGATTCCTAGAACTATGCCAACCACCAGCAGGCCCAGGATTCCACGTTTTTTCGTACTACTATTCATTGCTTTTTACTCGTCGCAAAAAAATTTCTTGGTCTCTTCGACCCAAGTCATGACCGTTGCAGTTGGAGGACCGCGCCTTTCATGCCCTATTTCGCCCCTTCAAAGGTGTTCTCGACCAAAGGATCGACGTCAACCTGGGGCGCGTGGCACTGACTGCAGAAGTAACGGCGGCTGGAGAGGGTTTCCAATACCTTGCCGTCACGGCTGACATAGTGACTGTCCCCCACTTTAGGCGCTTTCTTCTGTTCAAACGTCTTCTCACTATGACAGTTCATACAGGTATTCACGTTCAGATTGATCTCATCCTTGTCAATCTTGTGTGGGATTACCGGTGGCTGCAGCTGGTAACTGCGTTCGATACCACCTTCCACCAGCATCTGCTTCTTTTTCGCCGGCTTTTCTGACATGCCGTCAACTGCCTGATCTCCCCGCAGAGAGCTGACACCCGCGATAGCGACCCCGGTGAACAACAGGACCGCAAGAGAGGCAGTAAGGGTTACGATTGTCTTTTTCATCTCATTCTCCGTCATCAGGCTATCTGAAATTCCGGTAGTTTTTTTCAAGCGGCGTCAATAAAGGTCTTGCCTTTTTCATTTGCTTGAGTTTTAACCGCAGTCTCAGCGGTTTCAAGGGTATGTTTTTCTGCAAAAAAACGGCTCCCGAAATGGAATACCTCCTCACTGCAGACGTCGATACAACGCCCGCAGTTGGTGCAACTGGAGGAGAAAATCACCGGGCTGATGTCTTTGTCGGCCCCTCTCAGCGCCGGCGTGATCACCTGTTGTTCCGGGCAGACCTCGAAACAGTCCATGCAGTCGTTACACTTATCGCGCTCTTCTGCCACCACCCGAATCAGGCTCTTGTACCCAAGTAGACTGTAAAAGGCACCCACCGGGCACAGTCGGCCGCACCAACCGTCCTTCGCCACGAACAAATCGAACAGGAAGACGCCCAGCAGAATCACCCAGGCCATCCCCAGGCCAAAGAGGATGCCGCGGAAGGCCATAGATATGGGGTTGACCAGTTCCCAGACGATGACTCCGGTCGCCAGCGGAAGTACCAGGGTGACCCCCAGCAGCCAGTAGCGGGAGCTGCGGCTGATCTGGGTGGCGGAACGGATACCGAGCATTCTGCGGGTGCAGCAGGCTGCATCTGTGATCAGATTGACCGGACAGACCCAGGAGCAGAACACACGACCACCCACCAGCAGATAGAAGGCGACCACTATCCCGACTCCGATCAATGCATCCGTATGCGGCTTCACGCCGGCCAGCACCGCCTGCAGCAGGATATGGGGATCGGTCAAGGGCAGCACCTCCAGCGTCTCGCTGTAAGCGAGGTTGCCCTTGACTATCCAGATACCCACCAACGGCCCCAGCAGAAAGAGCCCGAGAATCGTCAACTGACTGGTACGACGCAGGATCAGCCACTTATGGGCCTTGATCCAGCCCTTGACTCGAATAGCCTCAGCGCCTGGTCTTGGTTTCCTGACCATCACTGCTTGTCCATGCCTCGATTAAGGGTATCAAGAGGGTTGGAGGAGATTGGCAGTTCCTGTTTCTTCGACTCATCGTAAATCAGCCCCTTTCCCTGCAGGTCATAGCGCATCCCTTCGGGCAGGTTGTATTGATGTTCTATATCCGGTGTCACCAGCGCCTCACCCGCCTTTTCCTTCTCCCTCCAGCCGAGTCGATAGTGTTTGCCCAGTTCCCCCTTTGCCAGATGAGTTGGAAAGATCTTGATCGCCGCCTCATCCAGGATGCAGGCCTTCTCGCAGAGACCACAGCCGGTGCAGGCGTTCGAATGCACGATCGGTATGAACAGGGCGTGCTTGCCGGAGCGCGTATTGTGCTGATAGTCCAGGGTGATGGCCTCACCTCGAATGGGGCAGACGTTGAAACAGACCTCACAACGCAGACCGAGAAAGGCGATGCAGCTCTCCTGGTCCACCACCACGGCAAGGCCCATACGGGCGTCGTTGATATCGGTCAGTCCATGATCCAGGGCATTGGTCGGGCAGGCCGGGATACAGGGGATATCCTCACACATCTCGCAGGGACCAGTTCTTGCGGTGAAATAGGGCGTACCCGTCGGAACCTTGTCACCCAATTTACCCAGCTCCAGGATGTCATAGGGGCAATCGCGCACACACAGGCCACAGCGAATGCAGGCACCGAGAAATTCATCCTCCGGCAGTGCGCCGGGGGGACGAATCGCCATGGCAGGCAGCGATGAGGCCTGTCTGGAATAGATGCCCAATCCCATACCCACCAGGCCAACCCCGCAGGCAGTGCGGAGCATATTGCCCAGAAACTGTCGACGGTTAATGCCCTTGCCTTGTGCTCTCTGTGCCATCTCAGTGCTACTGACTATCGACCAATGCGCCTCGTTTCGAGACCCCGACCCGACGGTTGCCGGGCCGGGGGTCCGGGTCGTTTACGCCTTACTGATCTTCACTGCACACTTTTTGTAATCCGTCTCCTTGGAAAGCGGATCGGTCTGATCCAGTGTCAGTTTGTTCACCAGCCGGCTGGCATCGAACCAAGGGATGAATACCAGTCCTTCCGGCACCCGGTTGCGGCCCCTTGTTTCAACCCGGCAGACGATTTCTCCGCGGCGGGAGGCGATCTTTGCCATCTGGCCGTTACGCAGCTTGTGCTTCTTGGCGTCTTTCTTATGAATGAACACCACAGCATCCGGCACCGCCCGATAAAGTTCCGGCACCCGGCGGGTCATGGAACCAGAGTGCCAGTGTTCGAGCACCCGACCGGTGCAGAGCCAGAGCGGGTAGTCCTCATCGGGCGGCTCGGCAGCCGGCTCGTAAGGCGCGGTAATAATGTTGGCCCGACCACCGTTCTTGGCCTTGTTACCGTAGAAGAAGACATCGCCCTTGGCCCCGTCCGGATTGTTCTTCGCCACATAAGGGTCATAGCCTTCACGGAAACGCCACAGGGTCTCCTTGCCATCAACCACCGGCCAGCGCAAGCCGCGGGCCTTGTGATAATCATCAAACGGCGCCAGATCGTGGGCGTGACCGCGACCAAACGAGGCGTATTCCTCGAACAGCCCTTTCTGCACATAGAAGCCGAAGTGCTCCATCTCATCGTTCGAGTAGGCGTTGCCGTCGGAGTCCGTTACCTGTTGTTGCGGAAATTTATTGACCTCACCGTTCTCGTACAGTACCTCGTACAGGCTCTTGCCCTTGTATTCGGGCATCTTGTCCAGCAGTTCCGCTGGCCATACCTCTTCCATCTGGAAGCGCTTTGCGAACTCCATGGTCTGCCAGAGATCGGACTTGGCCTCCCCCGGCGCACTGACCTGCTGGCGCCAGAACTGGGTGCGGCGCTCGGCATTGCCGTAGGCGCCCTCTTTTTCGATCCACATGGCGGTGGGCAGCACCAGATCGGCGGCCTGGGCCGAGACTGTCGGATAAGGATCGGTCACGGTGACGAAACAGTTGGGATTGCGCCAGCCAGGATAACTCTCGACGTTGGTATTGGCCGCCGCCTGCATATTGTTGTTGCACTGCTGCCAGTAGCAGTCGACCTTGCCGTCTTTCATCATCCGGTGCATAAGCACCGCGTGATAGCCTACCTTGCCCGGGATGGTTCCTTCGGGCAGTTTCCAGATCTTCTCCGCGATATCACGGTGTGGTTTTTTGGCCACCACTAGGTCGGCCGGCAGGCGATGGCAGAAGGTGCCAACCTCGCGGGCGGTACCACAGGCCGAGGGCTGGCCGGTCAGGGAAAAGGGGCTGTTGCCTGGCTCCGAGATCTTGCCCATCAGCAGGTGGACGTTGTAGCAAAGGCCGTTGACCCAGACACCGCGGGTATGCTGGTTAAAACCCATGGTCCAGAACGAAGTGACCTTTTTGTTCGGGTCGGCATAGACCTTGGCCAGCCGCTCCAACTTCTCCTTGGGCACACCGGAGAGCTCGGCCGCCTTATCCAGGGTGTAGGGCTCCACCGACTTGGCATATTCCTGGAAACTGATCTTGCTCAGCTTGCCCTTGCCCGGATTCTTGGCCGCCTTCTCACGCGGGTCCTCCGGGCGCAGACCGTAGCCGATGTCGGTCGGGGTCTTGTTGAACTGGACGTGCTGGTCGATGAACGACTGGTTGTAGGCCTTGTTCTGGATAATGTAATTGGCGATGTAGTTGAGGATCGCCAGGTCGGTCTGGGGTGTAAACACCATACCGTTGTCAGCCAGCTCGAAACAGCGGTGCTCGTAGGTGGAGAGCACATGCACTTCGCAGCCCTCCTTGGTCAGCCGGGTGTCGGTGAGGCGGGACCAGAGAATCGGGTGCATCTCGGCCATATTGGCGCCCCAGAGCACGAACACATCGGCGTGTTCCAGGTCATCGTAGCAGCCCATCGGCTCGTCGATTCCGAAGCCACGAATGAAGGCACCCACCGCCGACGCCATGCAGTGACGCGCGTTGGGATCCAGGTTGTTGGATCGGAAACCGGCCTTCATCAGCTTGGCGGCGGCATATCCCTCCCACACGGTCCACTGACCGGAGCCGAACATCGCCACCCGTGATGTCAACTGATCAACCGGCTTGCCCTTGTTCTCCTCCATGCTCCGCTTGAGCGAGGACTTCCATTTCTCGGCCATGGTATCTAAGGCCTCATCCCAGGAGACGGGTTCGAACTCCCCTTCCTTGTCGAACTGGCCATTCTTCTTGCGCAGCAGGGGTTGGGTCAGACGGTCCTTACCATACAGAATCTTCGGCAGAAAATAGCCCTTGATGCAGTTCAATCCCTTGTTCACCGGGGCATCCGGGTCACCCTGGCTGGCCACTACCTTGCCATCTTTTTCGCCAATCAGGACACTGCAGCCGGTGCCGCAGTAGCGGCAGGCGGCCTTGTCCCAGCGGATCCCGGCGTCCCCATCGGCAGCCAACAGGGTCTTTCCAGCCGGCAGGGTTACACCGGCAGCTGCAGCCGCGGCGGCGATGGCGTTGCTCTTCACAAAATCTCGTCTAGTTAATTTCACGGATTACCTCCTCGTCCAGATCATCCCCACCGTAGTGATAAATCAAGATTGAACTGATCACATCTTCTACCGAATTAAAGGCCATCATGGTGTCTGCCGCCGACCGGTCGCCTGCGTCTTCCACCGTGACAATCAATTTGCCGGTCCCCTCGCCTCCGTGGACCTCCACGCCAGGAAATTCCTCCAATCGAGTTTGCACCAGATCACGCTTCTCCGGCTTGGCGTGGACAACAACGCTACAGATATTCATAGGGCTGGGTATTCTCCTTCTCACGCGGCTTGGTCACGCGGTTTAACGGGTAAAATCTTTACAGCCTTGACCGGACAGATGGCGAAACAGGCTCCGCAGCCGGTACAGGCCTCCCTATTGAGCAGGGGACGCGCGACGCCACCCACTTCGGGGCGGAAACGGATCGCGCGCGGCTCACAGGCCTCTCCGCAGGCACGGCAGACCACGCCGTTCAGGGAGAGACAGGAATCAAGGATAGAGACACCAAGCACCCAGGGCGCGGCATTCGCCGCTGTATCCAGGCACAGGGCCTGAGGTTTGCAGACCTCGACACAAGCACGGCAGAAATCGCATCCCCCGGCGGAAAAATCTATCTGGGGAAAGCCGCCCCGACCGACCTGGATAAGCCCGTCGGCACAGGCCTGCACACAGTCACCACAACGGCTGCACTGCGCTATAAACCGGGTCTCGGTCAGCGCCCAGGGGGGACGTATCGGAAGGCGTTCACCACTCAAATCCCCTTTCAGAAACTGCATTCTGTTGATCATTTCGATCGCCGCACTGAGTTCCATGCCGCCTTGCTAAATCGTCATGTAACTACATGCACCAAAGTAATGCGTTGATGTATATCAAGACGGGCCAAGAAGGAGAGAGTTTCGAACCCCCTTCCCGCTGTGAGAGAATCCCCGCCTGATGTACTACCGGCCACGAGACGATGATCGTAGATGCCCAAACCAGCAAACAGCTGCCAACCCTTGCCGACCCCCTGACCCCTCCAATGCCGGCGAGCCCCGGAGAACGGCTTCACTGGGGTCGACTCTATGGACTGAGCGATGCCCTGGCCATCGCCGCGGCAGTCCGTGAATTCAATGGGCTGGTCCTGATCCTGGCCGACGATGTTCAGGCCGCCGGACGACTGGAACAGGCACTGCATTTTTTTCTTGACCGGGAGGGGATTCCACTGCTCTCCCTTCCCGACTGGGAGACCCTGCCTTACGACGTCTTCTCTCCCCTGCCGGAGCTGGTCTCACAACGCCTGCGGGCCCTCTACCGACTGCCGAGTCTGACCAAAGGCGCACTGATCGTGCCGGTAAGCACTGCCCTGCAGCGCCTCGCCCCCAGCAGTTTTCTCACTGCCCACAGCTTTCTGATGGAACCAGGAGAGCGGCTGTCCCTGGATGACATGCGCCATCGGCTGGAGCAGGCCGGATACCAGTGTGTCTCCCAGGTCATGACCCATGGGGAGTTCGCTGTCCGCGGCTCCCTGCTGGATCTGTTCCCCATGGGCAGCCGGGTCCCCTTCCGCATCGATCTGTTCGATGAGGAGATTGAGACCATCCGCAGTTTCGATCCCGAGACCCAACGAACCCTGAAGAAGGTGAAACGAATCGAGATGCTTCCGGCCCGGGAGTTCCCCCTGGATGAAACGGGCATCACCCGTTTCCGTCGCGCCTTTCGCAACAGCTTCGAAGGCAACCCCGGCAACAGCCTGATCTATCAGGAGGTCTCCAACGGCAACGCCCCCGGTGGGCTGGAGTACTACCTGCCGCTGTTCTTCGAGCAAACGACAACTCTGTTCGATTATCTGCCCCAGGAATTTCTAAGCATCCGCTTCGAACACAGCCTGGATCAGGCAGATGGGTTTCTGGATCAGGTGCAGGAGAGGTACGAGCAGCGCCGCCACGACCTTGAACGGCCGTTGCTCGCCCCGCAGCGACTCTATCTGAGCCGGGATGAACTTGCCTCCCAGTTGAACCAGGGGCGCTCTATCCTGCTGCAACGGACCGAGATTGAAACCCGCCGCAAGGGCTACGCCCGCTTTCACAATTTTGCCAGCCGGGAACTGCCCCCCCTCAGCTTTCAGGCCAGGGCCAATCGCCCCGCCGGAGCGCTGCAGGACTTCGTCGCCAGCAACCCGGCAAGGGTCCTGTTTCTTACTGAGAGCACAGGCCGTCGCGAGATGCTGCAGGAGACCCTCAGCGGCTATGGGATTCGCCCAAAAGTGATGGTCGATTGGCGGGAGTTTCTGCAATCCAATGAGCAGATAGCCCTGATCGTCGCCCCCCTGGAACAGGGGCTCTGGCTGGAGCAGGCCGGCATCACCATAATCACCGAGACCCAGTTACTGGGTGAACGGGTACAACAGGAACGACGGCGACAGGCCCGTAAAAGGGACGCCGATCAGGTAGTACGCAACCTGACCGAACTCCATATTGGTGCTCCGGTGGTACACGAGGATCACGGGGTGGGTCGCTACCTGGGGCTAAAGGCCCTGGAGGTGGGCGGCCTGCCGACCGAGTTTCTGGCCCTGGAATACGCCAGAGGAGACAAACTCTATGTCCCGGTCTCTTCTCTCCATTTGATCAGCCGCTATGCCGGGGCATCGCCGGAGAATGCCCCCCTTCACCGTCTGGGTGGGGATCAGTGGGAGCGGATTAAACGCAAAGCGGCAGAACAGGTCCGGGATGTCGCGGCAGAACTGCTGGAGATCTTTGCGCGGCGCGCCGCCCACCAGGGCTTCGCCTTTCCCGAACCGGGTAGGGAATACGCCGACTTTGCCGCCTCCTTCGCCTTCGAAGAGACGCCGGATCAGCAGCAGGCCATCGAGGCGGTGCTGGCGGACATGGAATCACCACAGCCCATGGACCGACTGGTCTGCGGCGACGTGGGCTTCGGCAAGACCGAGGTCGCCATGCGCGCCGCCTTCACTGCGGTCCATGGAGGCAGGCAGGTGGCAGTGCTGGTCCCCACTACGCTGCTCGCCCAGCAGCACTATCAGAACTTTTCTGACCGATTCGCCGACTGGCCGGTCAAGGTGGATAGCCTGTTCCGCTTCCGCAGTGGCAAGCAGCAGCTCGCGGCAATGGAAGGCCTGGCCAACGGCCACATAGACATCGTCATCGGTACCCACAAGCTACTGCAGGAGGACATGCGCTTCAAGCGCCTCGGACTGGTCATAGTAGACGAGGAACACCGCTTCGGAGTGCGCCACAAGGAGCGGCTCAAGGCCCTGCGCTCGGAGGTGGATCTACTCACCCTAACCGCCACCCCCATTCCCAGAACCCTGAACATGGCGATGTCCGGTTTGCGCGATCTCTCCATCATCGCTACCCCGCCGGCGGAGCGCCACCCGATCAAAACCTTTATCAGTCAGTGGAACGACGCATTGATAGTGGAGGCGTGCCAGCGCGAAATCAAACGCGGCGGCCAGGTTTACTTCCTGCACAATGAGGTCAAGACAATCGAGAATATGGCGGTCAAGCTTGAACGTCTGCTGCCAACGGCCCGAATCCAGGTAGCTCATGGCCAGATGCGGGAGCGCAAACTGGAGGCCATCATGCGGGACTTCTACCACCAGCGCTTCAATATCCTGGTCTGCACCACCATTGTGGAGAGCGGCATCGACGTGCCCAGTGCCAATACCATTCTCATTAACCGGGCGGACAAACTGGGTATGGCACAGCTCCACCAGCTACGGGGACGGGTGGGTCGTTCGCACCACCGCGCCTACGCCTACCTGGTCACCCCGCCACCGAAACTCCTGACTCAGGATGCCAAAAAAAGGCTGGAGGCAATAGAGTCGTCCGAAGACCTGGGCGCCGGATTCACCCTCGCCACCCATGACCTGGAGATCCGGGGCGCCGGCGAATTGCTGGGGGACGAGCAGAGCGGACAGATTCACGAAATCGGTTTCTCCCTCTATTCAGAACTGCTGGAACGGGCGGTAGCGGCCTTGAAGGCGGGTCAACAGCCTCAACTGGACCGCCCCCTGGATCACGGCGCAGAGATCGATCTGCAACTGCCGGCCCTGCTGCCGGACGACTACCTTCCCGATGTCCACAGCCGGCTGGTATGCTATAAGCGGATTGCCAACGCGGGTTCCAAATCAGAGCTGAAAGAACTGCGGGTGGAGATGATCGACCGCTTCGGCCTGCTGCCGGACCCGGCCCGCTCCCTGTTTGCCATCACCGAACTCAAATTGAAGGCCAACCCCCTTGGTATTCGCAAAATTGAAGCAGGGCCGTCCGGGGGACGTATTCTCTTCCGGGGCGAACCTAACATCGATCCGGGCCGGATAATTCGACTGATCCAAACCAAACCCAAGGAGTACAAACTGGACGGGGCCAACAAGATTCGCTTTTTCAGATCCATGCCCGAACGCACCAGGAGAATCGAACAGGTCTCGTTAGTGCTGGATGAAATCGGCGCAGAGCAGTAACCTTTCCGACACTTCGCGACAGATATGCAATGAATAGCTCCATGAAACACTACTGCTCTCTCGTTCTACTTACCCTCCTCGGTCTGCTGAGCTCGGTACCTATTAGTTTGGCCCAGGAAGGGGAAAAACAGACCCCCTGGTATGAAGTGGAGATCCTGCTTTTCATCCGTCATTCCGACGGAGCCGGCGGCACCGAACACTGGCCTGATGAGCTGGAACCTCCAGACTGGAGCGGCAGCATACGACCCGATCGCTATGCCCTGGTCCCCAAATCCGAGCGGCGACTGGGCCCGGCGAACTACAGCCTCAAGCAGTCCCGGGGACGGCTGAAGCCGGTTATCCATAGGGCCTGGCGGCAGCCAGTGCAGGGCCCCAGGCGGGCGCGCAATTTCTATCTTCAGTCGAAGAGTGGAACCTCGTCGGGAAACCCGTTGCTTGAAGGTGTGATCAAGACCAGCGTCAATCGCTACCTCCATGTGGATCTGGATTTTCTGCTGCGACGACCCGCGCCAACCGGGGATGGCACTGGCTATCAACCCGGTGCAGAGCAGACCTATCGATTCAAGGCTCACCGCCGAATGCGCAGTGGTGAGCTTCACTTCATAGATCATCCGCTGGTGGGTGCCCTGATCCAGATCAATCCGTATCAAAAGCCCCTGCCTGAAACCAAAACCGACACCCCGGCTGCCAGCACCTCTTCCACCAGCCCACAACAGACCGACGCCGCCCCGGCAGCATCGCCAGCCGAAAAGCCATAGTCCCCCTGGGTAGACCAGAATAGCTGTTGGTTTTTTTTACACCAAGGCAGATAAATCCTACTCATAAAATTTTTACTATCTGTTTTTTAAAGATATTTAATAAATGGCATCGATCTTGTATAACCTTTATTGCGAGCAGGGGAAGAGGAAAAGCATCAACGAATAAGGCGCTTGTCCACTGCAGTACTTAACCTGCTCACAAACCGTTGTGGCTTGGCTGGCATGGAGTAACAACAATAAATAAGCTGTATTAAAAACAAGAACTTTGGATGTAGTCTTTTACCCCACCTTTGCGTGGGGTTTTGTTTGCCTGGAAACACGTAGCATCGACCTACTCGGTTGTCGGGAAAATTTACAGATCAGAAAGGCGTTCTCTCTACCGAGCGCTGCTCAAAGAGATAACATCCTGATTGCCAATTGATTATTTTCCTATGGCATAGGATTTGCTGGATCTTTCTGCAGAGTAACTGGAGGTATACAGCAATGACTGCAATAGCGCATGCGGAAAGGTTTAGGGCTGAACCGAACAAACTACCCGGGCGTAGCGATCGACTCGACTATCAACGGTTCTTCGCAGATTCGAACCTACCAGTCGCTCCGATCACCGACCAACCCCTGGATCGTTATCAGGTGACGCTGGAAGGGATACGACAAATCGATCCTGACTCCTACCGAATGGTACTGTATAGCTGGGCCTGATGCAGGCATCTGCTCCCGTCGGAACCCGGCCCCCCTGCTCTGCACGCTGCTGAACCTGAGGTGACCAATTTTCGATTCAGCCATCAGAAGCTGAACTGGTTATAAAGAGAAACGTTGTGCAACCCTAGACCCCGCTCCTGCGGGGTTTTTTCTGGGGTATGGAGACATGCTTCCCCTCCGGGTCAAAAAGTGTCAATTTTTTTTACTACTGAGGGATACCATTGAACAGTTTCTCTTTTTATCTCTATGAATAACCTGTAAATAATAACTATGGTACGGATATTGCGATTGTAAACCATGTGTGGATTAGTTGAATTATGGGGAGAAGTTTATGGGTACTCTGAACTGGCCAGACCGTTCACCAAGTCCGGATCCTTCGCCAGATCCCCTTCTCTGACGGGATCCAGTTCCAGGGATCAGATGGAGCACCGCCCGCTAGACCGGGCTTCAATGCAAACGTCATCGCTGGACGAGAAAAGAGACCCAACCCCAGAAGCCCGCTCGACTAGCTTTTGCTAGAGGCTGACTTGATCCATTCCGGCGCGTCCTTCGGTAAGCGAAATAGAAACTCACCGTTCAATCCCTCCAGCACCCTGCCATCGCGTTCATAAAGATCGGGCTTGAACATTACCCGGTCGTCGTCCACAGCCACAGTCCAATAGAGCAACAGAACCGGCACGGATTGAGGCAGATTAACCCGCCGTGTGTCACCGGAATCTATCACCTCCAGGATCTCTTCACGCCCCCATTTCTGCTCATCCCGCAGCAGAAGTTCCGCCAATCGGTAGGGATTTTCTATGCGGATACAGCCGGAGCTGAAGGCCCGTTGGTTGCGCTCGAATAGTGACTTGCTGGGGGTGTCGTGCAGGTAGACCAGATGGTCATTCGGAAACATGAACTTGATCCGCCCCAGGGCATTGGTCGGGCCCGGACCTTGACGCAACAGGTAAGGAAAATTGCGGCCGTTGTAGGCGTTCCAGTCCAATGTGACAGGATCTACATCCCGGCCCTCATAGTCGAGGACCCGCATGTTTTTCTCCGCCAGATAGAGTAGATCCTGTTTCACCTTGGGCAGGATATCCTCCTCCAGGATAGTGGGCGGTACGGTCCAGGTTGGATTCATCTCCAGATAGGACATATTTGATCGAAACACAGGGGTTTTACGGAACGGCTTTCCCACCTGGACCCGCTCGTCCCACACCACCTCGCCATCGCGCATCAGGCTCGCCCGAAAACCGGCAATGTCCACAATAATAAATTCTTCGGGTACGTCCTGCGCCACCCATCGTCCCCGCTCCAGATTGACTCGGATCTGATCGATTCGATCACCAACGGGAACATTCATCGCAGCCAGAGTCTGCCGACCCACCACCCCGTCCGGCTCGAGTCCATGACGATGCTGGAATCGCCGAACACCGTTAACAATCTCATCATCGAACAGCGTCGGATTCTCCACCGCCGTTGGTTCCAGGTCTCCGCTTATCAGCAGGCGCTCCCTCACCATTTTCACACGCGGGTCGCTGATACCTGGTTTCAAACTCTTTCCCGCAGGGACTATCGGCCAGCCACCATCCTGTTCTATGGCGCGATACTTCCGCAGCGCTCGTTTCAGGCGGTTATAGAAAGGGAGCTGCGGCGCGAATTGATCGAGATAAGCCACAATCGAACCCGCCTCCATTGCAGCCCGTAAATTCTCCACCGGGTCGATGCCGGCAATCGATCGGCCGAAATTCCAATGAGGGTCCAGACCCTCGGGATTCACCTTGCCGAATCGCCGATGATACGCATAGCGGATCAGTGAGTCGGTCAGAATGATGTCGAGGTCGACCAGATTTGCATTCGATGGCCCTTGTTGGACGGCCAACTCGTTGAGCATCTGCCGAATCTGAAAACCGTGATAATCGGCCGGATTGAGGCCCTCGTCACGGCTTTTCTCGATCAGCTGGACTAATTTTTCTGCATTGGCCCGATGTCCGACCCAGGCAGGTTGAAAATCACGTTGTTCGTAAAACAGGGGTAACAGGGCTACCGAGGCGATTTCGGTATCACCGATTGTCAGACGACCGACACCACGCAGCTCTTCAATGCGGGATTGTGTCAGTTCCCGAAGTTGCCCTGATTCGGTGCTTCCAACCAGCGGGAGCGGGGAACACAGCAACAGAAAGGCCATAAAAAGGCCGGGTACTCCACGGCCTCTGTTATCGAATAGGAACAAGCTATTGAGTTTCATAAGGAATTAAAGTAACTTACGCAGGATTTTTCATTAAACACAACAGATATATTACTAACATAATGCAGCAGAAAAAACCCAACTCCAACGACCGCATCGATCAATCGCGACGTTTTTTCGTTAAAGGCTGTGCACTGCTGCCTGCTGCCGCCTTAGTTACCCCCTGGCACTTGGCACGAGCGACTGCGGTTGAACGCATACTCTCCTTCCATCATACCCACACCGGAGAGAATCTCTCTGTTGTCTACCATGATGGGGCAGATTACCTCCCGGATGCCCTCACCGAGGTCAACCACCTGCTCCGGGATTTTCGCTCTGAGGAGATATACCCAATCGACCCTTCGCTGCTGGACTTTCTCTCCAGCGTGCGCAGCCTTGCAGGCAGTCGCGGTACCTTCGAGGTCATTTCCGGATACCGCTCGCCTGCCACCAACACCATGTTGCGCCGCAAAGGAAGTGGCGGGGTCGCCAAGCGGAGTCTGCACATGCAGGGCAAGGCAATAGACGTGCGGCTGTCCGGGGTAGATTCAGCAAAACTCCGTCAAGTATCTATCGCCCTGGCACAGGGCGGCGTCGGCTACTACTCCAAATCGGAGTTTGTGCATCTGGATACCGGACGGTTCCGAACCTGGTAACCACCTGCCTGCCCCTGCTATTTGACACGCTCCACTCCTCTCTAACCCCCTTGGCAGCACTCTGCGGTTGCAAGCCGCACGACCAAGG
>Ga0316189_10000380_pt1 | contig 44110 bp, 39 predicted proteins | sample LowCovwburrow_MG_FD_204930 | JGI IMG/M metagenome (GOLD analysis project Ga0316189, IMG submission 204930) | Coastal sediment microbial communities from Maine, United States - Lowes Cove worm burrow | ecosystem: Environmental > Aquatic > Marine > Coastal > Sediment | place: USA: Maine... | reverse complement strand
GAGCAACAGTTCTGGTAGAGCTTAGCGATGATTTGCAAAATTGGAGAACGCTATCAAAGCCACATGATTTATATTTCTTGCCGGGGAAAGTTAAGGAATTAAACAGCAATAGCTTAATTATTAACCGCTATGTAGATAGAAATGCCAAGTACTTTAGACTGGCAACCTTGAGCAATGTGCAGAACTTTACCGACCGGTTACGAAACATTAGTGGAAGCTATCTGCGTACAGAAAAAACGTCGCAAGCGATGCAATGGTTAACGGTCGCGCCGTATAAAGTTGAAGGAGAAGAGGGCGTATGGCAATTTGATTTGTCCGGCTTGGCGCCTATCTCGGCATTGAGGTTCAGCAATGCCGACAATATTGTATTTTATCAGGGGCAGGTGTCCTCGCAGATACATAGTAATCCAAGTAAGGCTGACGACGGGAAAAGAAAAAGTGGACGGAAAAAACTGAAGGCCGTTATCAAAAATGCAGTCAAAGGCAGGTCTAGGCATGATAAATTTGTGCCTAATTGGCGATCTGTTACCAACTTCAATCGTTATAGGCTGATGCTAGAAAACGGTTCAGTAGAAAGCCCAGACATCGCTGTGTCGAATATTAAGAGCCGCACATGGAGAATAAAGTTTAATGTGCCAGCTAATTTGAGCACAATGCAATTGCCGAAAATAGAACTCGGTTGGAAGGCCTCGCAGATTAATTTTATTGCTCAAGGCAAAGGGCCGTTTGTTCTTTTAGCTGGAAGTGACAAGAAGACTAAAAAAGTTGCGTTTCCTTCGTCGTTGCAAGGCTTAAGCACGTCAGCGGAGAAAGTTGAGTTGCTCGGCGCACTCCAGCCTACAGAGCTGAACACTTCGCCGCCAATTAAGGCAGATGAAGCTGCCAAGACTAATTGGGGGGAAATACTTCTTTGGGTGATACTGTTGTTTGGCGTAGGCCTGATGTTGTATATGGCTTACCATTTAACACGCAAAATGAACGAATAAAGCATTGCACATTATCCGACAGACCCATTATATGCATCGCTCGCAACTAGCTGCTTGTCTTTGCGTTAGTGTGGGTGTTGATGAGGTTTGAGGCTTGAGAAAGATTATTATATTTGGGAATTCGGGGTCAGGCAAATCTACCACGGCACAAAAATTGTGTGGTTCTGAGAATTTATTCCATCTGGATCTAGATACGCTGACATGGCAAGCAACACAGCCTCCGCAGAGAAAACCGCTGACAGAGTCAGCCTTGGAGATAAGCGCTTTTATTGATTCTCATGCAGGCTGGGTTATTGAGGGCTGTTATTCAGACCTCCTTAAAATAGCACTACCGTTTTCAAGTGAAATCATATTTATGAATCTGTCGGTGGAATCCTGTATAGAAAATGCTAGGAATAGGCCTTGGGAACCGCATAAGTATGAATCCAAAGAGGCGCAAGATAGTAACTTGGAAATGCTAATTGATTGGATATCACAGTACTCGCAAAGAACGGATACTTTCTCTCAAGCAGCCCATAAAAAGCTGTATGAGCAATATTCGGGTAAAAAAAGCGTGGTTACGTGTAATGCGTAAAGCGCGTATTAAGTAGCTCCTAATACCTCCGCCAGTTCACTAACTTCGGGATAGGCTATTTTGCCCAGGGCGGTGTGCGGAATTGTGTCAACAAACAGGATGTGGCGAGGGTGTTTGTATCGGCCCAGGTGTTGCTCTAGATAACTGCGTACATCCTGCTCGCTAAACGTAGCGTCTGTAAGCGATAAAATCGCCACCGGAACTTCCCCCCATTTATCGTCAGCAATGCCTACTACTGCGGCTTCGGAAATGGCCGGATGTTGTTCCAGAATTTGCTCAATTTCTGCGGGGTGAATATTCTCTCCGCCTGAGATGATCAGCCGCTTCTTGCGGCCTACTATGACCAGCCGCTGATCTTTATCTAGATAGCCTAGATCGCCAGTTGATAACCAACCATTGTGTAAGGCTTGTTCAGTCGCCTGCTCGTCTTGCCAATAGTGGCTCATGATGTGCGGGCCGCGAAGTAGAATTTCACCTTCGCTGCCACTTGTTAGGGTTTCACCTTCGGGGCTAACAATTTTGACTTCGGTGTGCAGAGCAGAATGCCCCACGCTACCGAGCCCTGGTCCTATTCCTTCTACCGTTTGATGCACTGCAATTGGGCCTGATTCGGTACAACCGTAAATCTGGATAACGGGAATACCTTTGTTGGCCCATAGTCGGATTAAATCTTTGTCGACTAGGGTCGAGCCAGTTGAGACTGCGCGTAGCGAGGACATGTCGAGTTTGTTCCAGTTAGCTAAGGCCATCATTTGTTGCATCTGAACGGGCACCAGCACCGTCAGTGTTGGTTTCTGTGATTCGACAAATTGCGCAAACTCGGTGGCATCAAATTCTGAGAAAATCGAAACCGTAGCTCCCACATGCAAGGCGGGTAGGGTTTGAATATTGATTCCTCCGACGTGGAAAAATGGCAGGCTGGTAGCAATGTGATCAGAGCGCTTCAAATCATGCATCACTTGGCTGTTTTGAGCATTCCAATGTACCGCGCTTTGAGTCAATACAGCTCCTTTAGGGTCACCGGTGCTGCCGGATGTGAAAACTAACAGCAGCGGTGAATTCATACTGCCACTACTCACCGGTGGCGGCTTGTCGATCAATAAATCGCGATAGTGCAATGCGCTGTTCGGTGCATTCTCGCCATCCAGTAATACGCATTGGATATCCTCAATGCTTTTGGCCAATGCATGAAGTTCAGCTGGCTCAATTAGTATAGCCTTGACATCAGCACGCCTAATCAGCTTCTCTTGCTCGGTAGCAGTCAGCCGCAAATTGATTGGAGTGAGTATTGCTCCCAGCTTGGCGCACGCAAACAGCAATACAATAAACTCCACCCGGTTAGGTGCCAGATACGCAACTCGATCGCCGGCTGCAACGTCAAGCGATTGCGACAGGCCGGCAGCCAAATGTTCGATTTCATTTTCCAGCTCTGCATAGCTAAAAGAGCGCTCAGTGCTTCTAAGCGCTAACTTGTCTGGGTCGCGTTGACTCCAATGTTGAATCCAGCGCACTATTCCCTGTGCTTGAACGCCGTTGTGGTCATTGCTGAGTGATGCGGTAGTGTCAGCATGAGTTTGCTTGAGTGCCTGCTTCAGGGAGTTACTCTGACTCTGCACAAGGTGTTGACCACGCATATAGTCGATGCCCGGTAGCATTACCGAGCGCCAACATAGGCCGGTACGTGGGTCATACTCGTCATCGTAAATTTTGACCGTATCGAGCAAACAACTTAACCAAACATCGTACATTTCGCATGCAATATCTCGCCCTGTTGTACCGTGGCTCTCGGCGGTTCGGCGTAGGCGTTCGCTGGGTTTTCCGGCCACAAAGAAATCAACCATATGTTCCAGCGATAACTGTAAATGCTCCTGTTGCCGTTGCATATCGGTATCTTTGAATTTTGCCGCGATACTTGGAGAGGTAGCGATAAACTCCCCATAAAAGTGCGCGATAAACGAACGGTTGTTGATAACTTTTTGTTGTACTCGTCGTTGCGACTGTAGAAAAATCCCCAGCTGATTTTTATCGTACTGCTCGAAGTTCAGCGAGCTTTCGGTGTTAAACGGCCTGTATGATTTGTTGCATTCGGGCAGCAGATAGTGGCTGACTGAATTGCAGTAATAACTCAACATTTCGGCCTGCTCAGAGCTAAAGCTGATTGCACGCTGGTCGTTAATTGTGAGCGCGTCTGATTTCTCCAGCATCTGCAATGCTTGTTGGTAGGCATCTGCGTGGTCGGTGTTATAGGCGAATATCGGCGCGTTGGCTGACTCCACCGCCAGACGCAGCTGTTCAGCACGTTTCACCAATGCAGCTTCCGTCCATTCGGCTGTTTCATTTTCCAACAGCGCGAGAGCTAATAGATGAATTGGTAATACTGGTATTATGGCGCGCACATCTTGCATCAACTGCTCACCCAGTTCGTTGATATGCTGGCGCTGTTGTTGCTTTGGTAGAGACTTAATATCAATGCCGCGTGAACGCTGCCAATTCTTAAATGAAATCGGTTCGCCAAAACTGGCGCAGGCCCAGCCAAAGCGTTTTTTCCAAGGTGTGCACATCATGGCTAAAAGCTTCAAGCAAAACATCAGACTTGAACCAGCCAGATGCAGTTGGCTGCGCTGTCGATACTCTTTTTTAGCGCCGTGCACCAGTCCTTGCTGCTCAGGTACTCTATCGTAGTTAAACGCGGTGGGAATAAAAATCACATCCCGGTCATGACCGGGCCAATCTGCAGTGCACACGTAATTAAGCAAGCCAAATTGCAGAGGCTGAATATTACCATCGCGGGTGAGCCCACCTTCAGGAAAGATTCCAAGGTGAATGCCTTGAGATACCGCCATTTGTACATAGCGTTTCAGCACCAGTCTATACAAGGGGTCATCTGCTTCTCGGTCGACCACGTAATTTCCGGCCAGGCGCACCAAATGATGAAGCGGCCACAGACGCGCCCATTCGCCAGCGGCATGCGAGACCGTAGATTGATTAGAGAGTAAGTAGTTAACCAGCAATACATCCATATTAGAACGATGATTCATAAATAAAACCACCGTTGCATCACGCCCGACTTGTTCATATTGCGAGCCAGCGCTGAGCACCATTTTTGCGCGATATAGAGTAAGCAATAGAATTTTAGCCAGCCAGTAACCAATCGAAAAATAAAACACAGCCTTGAATGCTGGCACTATCTCGTAGGCGTATCGACGAATCCTTTTTTCAATATCCGCGACATCCTCGCCACTTTCTTGTGTAAGTTCTTCTATAGCTGATTGTATGGTTTGATCGTGTACCAACTCTTCAATCATGATCTTCCGGCTAAGGTAGACCATCGGTGAGATCGGAAACTTAAGGCTCAGCGAACGCTTACCAGCTAGCCTTACTTCCCAACGCTGAAACAGCCAGCGCAACAGCAAATAGATTAGAGCGCCCCAAGCAAGTATGGGGAGCAACGGGCTTAAATACGTGTTAATGATTGATTGAATATCCACCTTGCCAGATTCTAATTATTGCCCCTTGCAAATAGAGGTCGGTTATTTTCAGGTCATGATACATCTATTTTAGGCCTTGATGGGGACCTATCTATTGCTAAAGAATATGCTTTATCCGGAGACTCATTAATCAAGGACCCCAGTAGCGGTTTTAGCAATCTGAGCAACTACTTTGTCCATGTGCTCATAATCGAGCTGCGGGTGAGCTAGGCTGATGCGCAGCACAGTACCTTGCGACTCAACCACGGTATGCACTAAATGCATGTTTTTATCGGCGTTAAGTTGTTTCAGAAGTTGCTGATTCTGGCTTTCCATCTTTTCTCCGCCTACAAGGTTGAAGCATATTAGCCCGTACTTCACGCGCACCATATTAAATAGACCTGTGTTTTCTAATTGTTGCGCAGTGTATTTTGCCAATGCGATATGTCGGCGTAGTGTGGCGCGCATGCCGCTTAGGCCAAAGGAGCGAAGAGTAGTAAATAATTTTAAGCTACGGAATGGGCGCCCTAAACCTAAATGGTAATCTTTTAGGTCAAAAACTTTTTGTTTGCTGGTTTGTTCATTGTCTAAAATTACGCCAGTTGCATTCAATGAAGTGACCATGTCCTTTCTGGAGGTGAAGAAATGGAAGCTGCAATTGAACATGGTGCTGAACCACTTAGAGCCGTTAATTAGTACCGAGTCGGCGAGTTCAACACCTTGCATTTCATGGCGACACTCCGGAAGCATGGCCACCACTCCAGCGTAGGCCGCATCGATATTGAACCAGATGTTGTGTTGTTTGGCGAAGCTGCCAATTTCAGGGAGGTCGTCTATTGCGCATACGCCAGTTGCACCAAAATTTGCGGAGATGAAAATAGGAATGCGGCCAGCCGCTTCATCTTCGAGAATGGCGGCCTTCAATGCTTGAATATCCACCGGCCGATTGCCATCTTCGCCAGGCAGTGATCTAATTGCACGCAGATACGGAATGGCTAACACCTTAGCCGCCTTTTCAATACAGAAATGCGATTGATCTGAGTAGTAAACGCACATCTTAGACAATAGCGCGGTCTTCTCTTGATGTTGAGCTTGCTGGATACCTGCCTTGTCTAAAGCTCGGTTTCTGGCAGCAATTAAATTAGTAATCATAGCTTCGGTAGCGCTTGGTTGTAGTACTCCGCCACCCTCGCTTTTCCAGCTCATGCTTTGCGGGAAATCAAAGGCCTTGCGCAGCCATTCCATCGTGACCATTTCCAGCTCGGTTGCAGCAGGAGAGCTGGCCCAAGTGAAGCCCGGTTGGTTCATGGCGTTTGCTACCATGTTTCCAAGTAGCGCAGGAGGGCTGACTTGAGACGGGAAGTACGCAAAGAAATTTGGGTGCTGCCAATGCGTCATGCCGGGGATGATTTTGTCTTTTATCTCATCATTGATTTCATTCCAAGGTCGTCCTTCCTCAGGTGCTTCAGCTTCCAGGCTATCTAAAAGATACCCTGGCTCTACTGAGGATTGACAAGGTAGGCTTTCATCGCACAGCGCCTGTTGATAGTCGACAATTAAGTCAATCGTCTGATGGGCGTTTTCGCGAAAGGCTTGCCAATCGTAACTGGCTGGTACTTCAGGCAAAGGTGTTTTGGCTTGGCTCATTTGCTGTTCTCTTAACGGTTTTTAATATTTATTACTTCGCGTAACTAATAACATGTAATTGCTCTTAGTTAAACGTTAAACAGGCTGACGACCACTATCCTGACGTCCTGGGATAGGCGAGAAGAATGAATGTTGGTAATACTCAAGCTAATGTTAGACTAAGGCATGCAAGAAATTATTGATTCTCTGGAGCTTGAGCATCCGTTCGAAGTCGTGGGCGATGAATATCTTGACTCCTGTTTTGCTGTTTCTGAGTTGGCAACATCATCAATCGGCGCTGTCGGCAGCACATTGGCTGCTTTAATTCAAGACGCAGCTTTGTCGAGTAACACTCCTTCCATCCGGGTTAATCAGAGGCTTGCATCCTTGTGGTTTGCCTGTTCGATACAGCCAATTGATTGGCAAATGCCTCCAATTTGGGACGCTATCGCTGGTGACTATCAAACCCGCGACGGCTGGATCAAGCTGCACACTAATTTAGCCCATCATCGACAAGCTGCTCTTGCGGTGCTTGAGGTTGAGTCAATTCGGGGATCGGTTGCAGCAGCGGTGCGCAATTGGAGTGCCGATCAACTAGAGGCAGAAATAGTCAAAGCTGGCGGAGTCGCCGCTGCCCTAAGATCAAGGCGGGAGTGGCAGGCACATCCGCAGGGCATAGCGGTAGCCAGTGAGCCATTAATAAGCTGGGGTAAGGTGAAACAGGCTCGGACAAATTTCTCACCGAAGTCTAAATCCCGCCCCTTGGCAGGTCTTCGGGTTCTAGATCTTACTCGAGTGCTGGCTGGGCCAGTGGCAACACGAACGCTGGCCGGTTTCGGAGCGGAGGTATTACGGCTAGACCCGCCTACTTGGGAAGAGGCTAACGTAGTGCCAGACATTACATTGGGCAAGCGATGCGCTCGGCTTGATCTCAAGCAGGCCGCTGACCGGCAAGTTTTTGAGGGCTTGCTGAACAACGCCGATGTGTTGGTGCATGGATATCGGCCCAGTGCTTTGCATGATTTGGGCTATGGCGAATCTGTGAGGCAAGCCATATCAGAAAACTTGATTGAGGTAAGTCTTGATGCCTATGGCTGGACTGGGCCGTGGGCGCAGCGCAGAGGTTTCGATAGTCTGGTGCAGATGAGTAGCGGAATTGCGCATGCTGGAATGCAATGGGCGAAACAACAACAGCCCGCCCCTTTGCCGGTTCAGGCTCTGGATCATGCAACCGGCTATCTAATGGCTGCCGCCGTTATTCGTCTATTACAAAGGGCGCTGAATGGGGAGGGGCTTGGCAGCGCTCAACTCTCTCTAGCAAGAACTGCGGAATTATTAATAGCGCACCCGCAGGACCTTGCAACCGGTTTTAAAGCTGTGCCGAGTTCGGCAGATTTTTCAGCCAGTATTGAGCTTACTCCTTGGGGACAGGCGAAGAGGCTTAGACCAGCGCTTGATATTGATGGAGTTGCGATGCGATGGCGGTTGCCAGCCAGTGATTTGGGGTCTAGTGCTGCTTGTTTTAAGGCTATAAATACCCCCTATTGAAGGTTTTGTGAGAATTAGTCTTCAAACTCGACGAAATTGCAAATATGCGTAAAAATATCGTTATATATTACGCATAATCATCAAGTTATTGGTATAATCACATGATTATCGTATATTTCAGGAGTTTATTTTGACAAATAAAGTAACGAGTTTGGCTTACATCACCCTCATCGCAGATGACGTGTCGGCTTGGAAATCGTTTGGTACTGATATTCTAGGCTTAATGCTGGACGAAGAGGCCAGCGATGCTGAGAATCTCTATTTTAGAATGGATGATCATCCTTCCAGATTAATTATTCAGCAGGGCAGTGAGAATAAACTTGGAACGCTGGGCTGGGAGTTTGCTAATAAAGCGGCTTATGAGGCCGTGCTTGCCTCGCTACAGGCGGCTGGTGTTACTGTTGTAGCCGGTGATGTTGCCGGTGCCGAATTGCGTGGCGTTGCTGAATATTCTCAAAGTGTAGATCCTGCGGGTAACCCGTTTGAGGTTTTTCATACGCGCACTAAGCTGCGCAATGATTTTGCATCACCTTTGGATATTAGGGCATTTGTAACCGGGGAGCTAGGTATGGGGCATGCAGTTATTCCTGCGCCGAATACTGATGAAACCCATGAGTTTTACAAATCGGTGCTGGGTTTTGGTGATAGCGACAATCTCGTTTTACCGCCGCCAGCCGAAGGTGCACCGGACATGAATGTTCGTTTCATGCACGCAGCTAATCCACGCCACCATAGCTTGGCCTTGTTTAACTTCCCACATCCTCTTGGTTTGGTGCATTTAATATTAGAAGTAGGCACTATGGATGAAGTCGGTGCTTGTTTAGATCGTGTGCAGAAAGCTGGTTTGCCGTTAATGGCAACTCTAGGTCGGCATTGCAATGACAATATGGTGTCGTTCTACGTAGTGGGGCCTGGTGGCTTCGCCATAGAGTATGGTTATGACGGATTACAAATTGATCCGCAAACATTTACCGCTACCGAAAGTACCGTAGGCGATATCTGGGGCCATGACTACGCGCCAATAGAAGTCTAATTCAAGAGGTTTTTTGAGAATGAATAAATTAGTTTCGCACAGCGAAGCCATAGGTCAGATTGAGTCCGGTATGACGATAGGCATTGGCGGTTGGGGCCCACGGCGCAAGCCAATGGCGCTGGTGCGCGAGCTGTTGCGTAGTGATGTTAGTGATCTAACGGTGGTGGCGTATGGCGGTGCCGATGTAGGCATGCTATGTGCTGCGGGCAAAGTGAAGAAGTTGGTATTTGCGTTTGTATCATTGGATTTCATTCCCTTAGAGCCCTATTTTCGCAAAGCTCGGCAGAATGCTGACATTGACGTAATGGAAATTGATGAGGGCCTAATGGTGCTCGGTCTGCGTGCTGCCGCCATGGGGTCACCGTATATTCCTACGGCAGTAGGCCTTGGTACCGATGTGCTTACTCGTAATGATGACATTAAGGTGATTGATTCTCCTTATGGTGGTGAAAAGCAATGGCTGGCTATGCCAGCACTGAATCTGGATGTTTCGCTGTTGCATGTTGATAAAGCAGATCAGCGCGGTGTGTGTCAGATAAAGGGCCCTGACTATTACATGGATGATTTGTTTGTACGTGCCGCCGCAAAAACAATTGTATCCTGTGATGATTTAGTTGATACCGAATACTTCCATCAAAACCTGGATGAAGCCCGCTCAGTCTACTGGGAGCGAAGTGCCACTAATTATGTTGTACACAGCGAGTTTGGTGCGCACCCGAGTTCTTGCAATCCCAAGTACGGCATTGATGTAGCACATTTTAAAGCCTATGCCGCCAGCGCCAAACAAGAAGGTGGTTGGCAGGCGTATTATGATAAGTATGTAGCGGCCGATGAGGCCAGCTATATAAACCAAGTTGGTGGGGCGGATTCTATTTCAGCGCTGCCGCTGCCGATATACTAGGAGGCTGTCCGAGAATGAATAAGCTATTACTATCATCGCCTTTTGGTCATATTCCCCGTAAATTTTCGTTGAATAGAACGACTATTCGCCTCAAATTAACAGAAAATCTGCCTCAAAAATCGATGCTCTCACTACGCTTCTCATTCTTGGACAGTCTCCTAGGAGACTCCCATGAGTGAAGTTACTGCAAACCCATTGGCCGATTTACTAATTTGTGCCTGTTCTAGAGCTTGGGATGGTGATACTGAAGTGTTGGCATCAGGCATTGGCCTTATCCAGCGCCTCGGCGCATCGATGGCGATGACCAAGAACCCCGATTTAATGATGACCGATTCAGAGGCTTTTATTGTATCTGAACCAGTTCCGGTGGGTGCGCGCAATGGCTATAAACCCAAAGCTGAAACTTGGATGGGTTTTTCGCGCGTGTTCGAGAATCTCTGGAGTGGTGCTAGGCATGCCTTAGTTGGCCCAAGTCAAATTGATCAATATGGCCAGACAAATATCTCCGCACTGGGCGACTATGACAAGCCGAAGGTGCAAATGTTGGGGGTGCGTGGCTTTCCGGGTAATTCAATAAGCCATGCCAATTCGTTTTTTGTGCCATCACATAGCACGCGGGCTTTTGTCGCGGGTGAGGTAGATACCGTTTGTTCAATTGGCTACAACCCAGCGCGTTTGCCCAAGGGCTACAGTTTTGATGATATTGATATTCGCTTAATTGTTACTAATCTCTGTGTTATGGATTTCGAACTTGAGACTAAAAAAATGCGTTTGGTGAGTTTGCATCCAGGTGTAGAGCTCGAACAGGTAATAGAGAACACAGGCTTTGAGTTGCTCATTCCCGATGATGTTCCCGTCACCGCAGAGCCGAGCGCAGAGGAGTTAACCATCCTCAAAAAAATCGACCCGAATAATTTACGCTTGAGTGCGATTTAAATGAGTAAAAAAGACCAGAAATCTGCCCGCGAGGGTTGGTTCACCCTTGATGCCAACAATCCTCGATTACTCGGTAGTCAGTGCGATGAGTGTCAGACTTATTATTTTCCAGTTCATGAAAAGTATTGCCGTAACCCGCAATGCGAGTCCGAGAGTTTTACTCAGATAGAGTTGAGCAATCGAGGTAAGATTTGGTCATACACCAATGCCGGTTACGCGCCGCCGCCACCGTTTGTGGCCGACGACCCGTATGAAGTATTTGCTTTGGCCGCGGTTGAGTTAGATAAAGAAAAATTGGTGGTGCTTGGTCAGCTGGTAAAAGGTGTAGGGGTTGATGACGTGAGCATTGGCGATGAGGTAGAGCTGGCCATCGAGACTCTTTATGAAGATGAAGAAAGCGAATATTTGGTCTGGAAATGGAAGCCTGTTAACTCAAGCAAATCTTCTAACACAGAATCACAAGCCAGTTCACAAGGAGGCGCAGCATGAGTAATTCCGTAGCGATTCTCGGCGTCGGTATGCATCCTTGGGGAAAGTGGGGCAATAACTTCGTTGATTATGGTGTGAAGGCCGCGCGCGATGCCTTAAAAGATGCAGGCGTTGCTTGGCAGGATATTCAGTTTGTCGCGGGAGCCAATACCATGCGATGTGGCTATCCTGGTTATGTAGCAGGTGCAACCTTCGCTAAGGCTTTGGGCTGGAATGGTGCTCGCGTAGCAAGTTGTTACGCGGCTTGCGCCTCTGGCGCACAAGCCTTGAACACTGCGCGCGCGCAGATTCTGTCTGGCATGGCTGATGTAGCTTTGGTAGTGGGAGCTGATACAACGCCAAAGGGCTTCTTAGCACCGCAAGGTGGCGATCGTCCAGATGATCCTGATTGGTTACGCTTTCGTTTATTCGGCGCAACTAATCCGGCGTATTTTGCGATGCATGCCAGACGACGTATTGAATTGTACGGAACTACTGAACATGATATTGCCGAAGTGCGCGTAAAAAATGGCGACAATGGATTACATAATCCTAATGCTCGCTACAAAAAAACATTTTCAATTGACGAGGTCTTAGCCTCGCCCATGGTGGCTGATCCGCTACGCCTATTTGAAATTTGTGCTACCAGTGATGGTGGTGCGGCTATTGTAATTGCCAGTGAAGAGTATGCAAAAAAATTGCATGCCAAGCCGGTCACTATTGAAGCCATTTCAACCATTACGCCGACCTATCCAAGCACTCAACTAGAGTTGCCAGACCTGGCTACCGATTCCGCGGCTGCGGTGTCTGTGCCAACCATGAACTTTAAGCCAGCCATGATAGATGCCGCCTATAAAGAAGCGGGCATCGGAGCTGACGATATTAGCCTGGCTGAAGTCTATGACCTAAGTACGGCCATGGAGCTTGATTGGTATGAAGCGTTGCAGCTATGCCCAGAAGGCGAGGGCCAAAAACTTCTACGCGATCGAGATACCTACATAGGTGGCAGAGTTCCAGTGAATCCATCCGGTGGCTTAGCCTGTTTTGGCGAAGCGGTTCCAGCACAGGCTTTAGCACAGGTGTGTGAACTTACCTGGCAGCTAAGAGGGCAGGCCGACAAGCGCCAAGTTGAAAACGCGCGCTACGGCATTACCGCCAACGAAGGCCTGTTTGGTCACGGTTCTTCGGTAATCGTAAAGGCTGCTGAATAAGCCAACGGCCAAACTTAAGCTAATGAGCAAATTGTTATGTCAGATAAACTAAGCACACCACTTTGCGATTTGCTCGGCTGTAAATACCCAATCATCCAGACAGCAATGGGCTGGGTGGCGGGTCCCGAATTAGTCGCTGCAACCGGTAACGCCGGTGGTTTTGGTTTTTTGGCGGGAGCCACCATCCCAGCGCAAGAAATGGAGCGGGACATAAAGCGTATTAAGGAACTCACTGAAGCTCCGTTTGGCGTTAACTTTCATATGTATCAGCCGAACGCTGCTGAGATTGTTGACTTTGTGGTAAAGCACCAAGTAAAAGCTGTGAGTTATTCGCGTTCGCCGGGCGCTGATTTAATCAAGAAGCTTAAGCAAAACAATGTGGTTTGCATGCCAACTATTGGTTTGCCCAAACACGCTACTAAAGCGATTGAGCTGGGCGCTGATGCGGTCACTGTACAAGGGGGTGAAGGCGGTGGGCATACTGGCTCAATTCCAACATCACTATTGATTCCACAAGTGGTGAAGGCGGTAGATGGCCGTGTGCCAGTAGCGGCAGCGGGTGGATTTCAAGACGGCCGAGGCTTGATAGCCGCATTGGCCTGGGGTGCCGATGGCATTGCAATGGGCACTCGTTTTTTCATGAGTGAAGAGTCTTCGCCGCCACCAGTTACCAAGCAGCGGTATGTGGATTGCCAAGACCCAGCGCAGATTATTGTTTCAAAAGCGCTGGATGGGCTACCGCAACGCATGATTAATAATGAGACCTTGTCAAAATTAGAGAACGCAGGTGGTCTACATAAACTCTATCTGGCGATGGTCAACGGTTTAAAGTATAGACAGTTTACAGGTGCGAGTTTCTTGCAGTTATTCAAATCTGCTTTGACCATGAGCAAGTTCGGCGACATTACCTTGGCTCAAGCAATGATGTCGGCTAATGCACCCATGATTATTCAGAAATCTATGATCGATGGCCTGCCTCACCAAGGAGTTCTGCCTTCAGGGCAAGTAGCGGGTGTGATTGATGGGCTCAAGACTTGCGAACAGATTATTCAAGACGTCATGACGGAAGCCAATGAATGTCTTGCAGCATTGGCAAAACTTCAACAATAGTCGCATCAGTTTTCAATTTAATAACACGAGATAAGCATGAACAATCCCTATGAGTCCTCGATCAAGGATGGCGTTGCTGAAGTTATTTTCAACAAACCACCGGTTAATGCCTTTGATAGTGTCGAATGGCAGCAGATTGCTGATCATCTTGAAGCTTTGGGTGAAAACCCGCAAGTGCGGGCCATCATTATTGCAGCACAAGGTAAGGGTTTTTGTGCTGGTGTTGATATTAAAGAACTAGCCGCCGACAAAACTAAAATAGTGGCGGTAAATAAGGGTAATTACGATACCTTTAGAGCAATTCACCTAAATCCTAAGCCCGTCATAGTGGCATTACATGGTTTTGTGCTTGGCGGTGGTATTGGTATTAGCGGTGCGGCCGATATCATTGTTGCGTCGGAATGCACAAGCTTCGGTGTGCCGGAGATTGATCGAGGTGCAATGGGCGGTGGCGCACATTTGCAACGCATGTTCTCAGTGCAAAAAGTGCGCTATATGTATTTTACCGGTGAGTTTATTGATGCTCAAGAAGCTTATAGATTGGGCGCAGTCGAGAGGGTCGTTGCTCGAGATCAACTGATGGATACCGCGCGTGAGATTGCCGCCAAGATAGCCGAGAAATCACCAGCAATGGTGGCCCTAGCCAAAGAAGCATTAACTGGAATTGAAGACGGAGACCTGGAACAAAAATATCGTTCTGAACAGGGTTTCACACTTGAAGCCTACACCATGGCAGATTCCAGCGAAGCACGAGACGCATTCGTGGATAAACGCGATGCAGCTTTTTCAAAAGAGCAAAGCTCAGGTACAGAGAAATAAGCATGCAATTGCAGTACACAGATCAGCAAAATGAATTTCGCCAAACTGTTCGTGATTGGCTAGAGGCCCATGTACCACAAAAAACCTTGCCATCGCTGGATACAGAACAAGGCTTTGAGTTGCATCGTGACTGGGAGCGAACCTTAAAGTCAGGCGACTGGGGTATGGTGACTTGGCCAAAGGAATATGGTGGACGTGCTTGCGATCTAATTGAATGGCTGATTTTTGAAGAAGAATATTATCGTGCTGGTGCGCCGTTAAGAGTGAGTCAAAATGGAATATTTTTGTTGGGCCCGACTTTGATGGAATTTGGTTCTGATGAACAAAAACAACGTTTCCTACCGCCGATGGCCGCCGGTGATGAGATCTGGGCACAGGCCTGGTCTGAACCTAATGCTGGCAGCGACATGGCGGCTATTCGTTCTAAAGCGGAACGAATTAGCGAACATGGAAAAGACTATTATCTACTCAATGGCCAAAAGACCTGGTCTTCGCGCGCCGTATTTGCAGATTGGGCTTTTGGTATTTTCCGTACCGATCCTGACTCCAGCCGCCATAAAGGTTTGTCGTTTGTGTTATTCCCGTTAGATACTCCGGGCATCACCATACGCCCGATTCTTCAACTAGATGGTGACCCCGGCTTTGCCGAGATATTTTTTGACGATGTGAAAGTGTCAGTCGACAACTTATTGGGTGAGGAAGGTCAAGGCTGGCAGATAGCCATGGCCACCGCAGGTTTTGAACGTGGTTTAATGTTGCGCAGCCCAGCTCGCTTTCAACGCACTGCACAACGCCTAATCGGTCTGTATGAGCGATATAAAGATAGCCTATCGTCTGGAGTGCGTGAAAAAATCACTCAAGCTTACATGGATGCCGAAGCGTATTGCATGAATACTTATTACACAGCGTCACGATTGATGGCAGGTGGCAAGATCGGTGCCGAAGCCAGTTGTAACAAGATATTCTGGTCGGAGTTAGATCGGTCTATGCACCGTACAGCCATGTCAATTATTGGTGCCCAGGCAGAGCTAGTGGAAACAGTGCCAGAGGCGGTTGATGAAGGCATTTGGCTAGATGGTTATATGTTCTCACTTGCTGGCCCTATCTATGCTGGCAGCAATGAGATTCAACGTAATATTATTTCCGAGCGTGTGCTGGGTCTACCAAGGCCATGAGGTTCAGAATATGAAGTTTGCACACACTCAGGACCAATTAGATTTACGTGACGGAGCACGCGAGTACTTGCGTGGTCGTTGTACGGTAGAACAATTACGCGATCTAAAAGACAATAATAATGCCGAACTGGGTATTTGGTCGGAGCTGGCAGAACAAGGCTTATTGGCGTATCTTGTTAGCGAAGAGCGCGGCGGATTAGCGATGGATCAAGTTGGTTTTGCTTTGATTGCAGAAGAGGCTGGGTACGTTGCGCTGCCTGAACCCTTTGTGGATGTTGCTGGTGTATGCGCACCCGCCCTTGAGGGCCTAAACGGAACAGCCAGCGATATTGTAGAGAATTTAGTTGCGGGCGGTCAACGTGTTCGATCATTGCATTCGGCCAATCCTTATCTCAATCAATTGGCCCAAGGTGATCAATTACTGTTGACCGGTGCAGATTCAGTGCGACTGCTAGCACCAGACGGCTATCAGAGCAAAGCTGTCGAAAGCATCGATCCTTTGCGTAGATTGCATGTAATTACCGTTGAACCAGACGTTGGTAGCGAACTCTTGCACGGCGCGGATGCAGCTGAATTCGCAGAGTCTATGTTCAATCACGGCGCATTATTTACCGCCGCCGAATTACTCGGCATCACCGCGGCGATGATCGATATGGCAACCGCCTACGCCAAAGAACGAAAGCAATTTGGTAATGTGATCGGTAGCTATCAAGCGGTAAAACATCATTTGGCCTCAGCTTTTGTGGCCTTAGAGTTTGCGCGTCCGGTGGTGTATAGAGCATCGGCAGAGCTAGCCGCACAATCTGACAAAGCAACATTGTCGATAGCACACGCCAAGGTCGCTGCGGGCAATGCCGCTATTAACGCGGCTGAAGTGGCGATTCAGATTTATGGTGGAATGGGTTATACCTTTGAAGTGGATCTGCATCTATGGATGAAGCGAGCTTGGGCCTTGGTTGGCCAATGGGGAAGCAGCCATCATCATATGAATAAAATTGAATCGGGCATTTTTTCTGACACAGCAATTGGACCAGCTCAGACTTTTGCCCAAAACAATTAGTTGTAAATTTGAATTCCTTACAAGGTTAGAACCGAGAGAATAGTATGCCAGAAGCTTATATAGTCGATGCTCTTAGAACTCCTACTGGTCGTCGCAAAGGCGGCTTAAGTGAAGTTCATGGGGCTGATTTGGGAGCGCATGTACTCCAACAGCTAGTGCAGCGCAGTGACATTCCAGACAATGAATACGACGACGTTATTTTCGGCTGCGTAGATACAGTTGGCCCCTTGGCGGGGGATATTGCGCGCACCTGTTGGTTGGCGGCGGGTTTGTCTGATGAAGTGCCAGGCACTACCATTGATCGGCAATGTGGCTCATCGCAGCAATCAGTGCATTTTGCAGCGCAGGCGATTATGTCTGGCACTCAGGACGTGATTGTCGCCGGTGGCGTTCAGACCATGACTCAAATTCCAATTAGTTCAGCCATGACGCTAGCGAGAGAATTAGGCTTTAGCGACCCGTTTAGCGGATCAACCGGATGGGTAGAGCGCTATGGTAAACAACCACCAACACAATTTAAATCAGCGCAAATGATTGCTGATAAATGGGGCTTTAGCCGCCAGCAATTAGAGCAATATTCCTATGAGTCGCATCAGCGAGCATTACGCGCTATAAAAGAAGGCCGCTTTGATCGCGAGATCACGCCGTTACAGGGTGTGACTCAAGACGAAACACCGCGTGATAGTTCTTTAGAGAAAATGGCTGAGCTGGATTTTTTATTCGGTTGTGACAAGGTGACTGCTGCGGTATCCAGTCAAACTTGTGATGCCGCAAGTGCCATGTTATTGGTCTCTGAAGCTGCTCTGAAAAAATACAACTTGACGCCTCGGGCGCGTATTCACCATATGAGTGTGCGTGCTGCTGACCCAATATGGATGCTAACCGCACCCATTTCTGCCACCGAATATGCAATGCAGAAATCCGGCATGACTCTGGATCAAATTGATTTAGTCGAGATTAACGAAGCCTTTGCATCTGTTGCTATGGCATGGTTAAAAGAAACCGGCTACCCGCATGAAAAAACCAATGTGAATGGCGGGGCTATTGCTCTTGGGCACCCACTTGGAGCAACCGGAACAAAGTTGATGACCAGCCTTTTGCATGAGCTAGAGCGCACCGGTGGCCGTTATGGTTTACAAACTATGTGTGAAGGTGGCGGTCAGGCTAATGTAACTGTGATAGAAAGGCTTTAGGGCAAATTTGTCTTTTCATACAAGCTAAGAAATTAGAGAAATTAAAGAGAAATGATATGAGCGAAATTTGTAAAGACAGAACCGTCATTATCACAGGTGCTGGTGGTGGCTTAGGTAGGGCGCATGCTTTAGCATTTGCCGCTGAAGGTGCTAATGTAGTTGTGAATGACATCAATACCGAGGCAGCAGATGCAGTGGTTGCAGAAATACTTGCATTAGGTGGCTCGGCGGTGGCTGATACCTTTGATATTACCGATTATGCAGCATGCACAAAAGCGGTGGAAAACGCAGTCGCTAAATTTGGCGATCTGCACGTTGTTGTAAACAATGCAGGTATTAATCGAGACCGCATGTTTGCCTCTATGACCGAACAAGAATGGGATGCCATTATGGCGGTGCATCTCAAGGGGCACTTTTGCCTTAGCTCTAATGCCGTCCAATACTGGCGTGCGCAGGTGAAAGCCGGCAAAAAAGGTTCGGCTCGAATTATCAATACAAGTTCTGGTGCCGGCCTGCAAGGTTCAGTTGGCCAATCAAATTACGCAGCGGCCAAAGCGGGTATCGCCGCATTAACTCTTAATCAGGCGGCTGAACTAGGTCGTTATGGCATTACCGCCAATGCGATTACGCCAGCGGCACGTACAGCTATGACCACTCAGGTTGAAGTGATGGCCGAACGCATGAAAAAACCAGACGATGGCAGTTTCGATTATTGGGATGCTGGCAATGTATCACCGCTGTTGGTTTGGCTTGGCTCAGAAGCAGCATCCGATGTGACTGGTAAAGTATTTGAAGCCGAAGGTGGAAAGATCTCTATCGCCGATGGTTGGCGTACCACCGAGGGTGTAGACAAGGGCGATAAATGGCTGCCTGCAGAAATCGGCGATGCCGTCGCTGATCTCATAGCAAAAGAAGTTCCAGCACAGCCGGTTTACGGCACACAGTAAGCAAGATTAGCCATGGATTTTTCTTTCAATCAAGATCAGCAAATGATCGCTGAAACGGCCGAAACTTTTCTAGTGAGTCAGTCGAGCAGCGAGCGGGTTCGTGCTGCTATGGCCACTGAACTAGGTTTCGATGAAAACCTGTGGGCGCAAATTACTCAGGAAATGGGTTGGCAATTAACTCACATTCCGCAACAGTATGACGGCTTAGGTCTTGGCTATGTGGAATTGTGTATATTGTTCGAGCATATGGGGCAAAACCTGTTGTGCGCGCCATTTTTCTCAACAATTGCGCTGGGTGCAAATGCATTGTTAGTTGCTGGTACTGATGATCAAAAGGCAGAAGCTTTCGTCGCGATAGCCGCAGGTGAATCTCGTTACGCGCTGGCATACTCAGATGGTTCTCGTTGTTGGGGATGTGAGTCGGTTACCGCTGAATATCAGCAATTAGATGATGGCGTAATTGAACTAAACGGTGAGTATAGCTTTGTGGTTGACGGCCATACTGCCGACAAACTAATTGTAGCGGCTCGTGAACCGGGCAGCAGTGGGCGCGATGGAATTGGTTTGTTTATGATTGCGGGCGATTCGCCCGAGGTGGTTCGTCAATGGACTCCGACCATGGATCAAACCCGCAAGTTAGCAAGCATTAAGTTAAAGGGTCTTCGGGTCGCCATAGACTCAGCAATGCTTGATATGGGTAATGCCGCTCAGCATTTAGACAACATATTGGCGCTGGCAAATATTGCGCAGAGCGCCGAGCAAATGGGTGTTGCCGATAAGTCATTGCGAATGTCGGTAGACTATATAAGCGAACGCAAGCAATTTGGTCGATCGGTGGGTAGTTTTCAAGCTATCAAGCATAAAGCCGCTGACATGATGACCAAGGCTGAAGCTGCGCGTTCTGCGGTTTATTATGCCGCCTGTATTGCCGATGAATTTTTGGCCGATGGGCCGATGGGTGACCAGTTGTTGGAAGCAGCAAGCATTGCCAAAGCCTATTGTTGTGAGGCGGCCTTTTTTAATGCGGGCTGCGCGCTTCAGTTACATGGTGGCGTAGGTTTTACCTGGGAGTATGACGTGCATCTCTATTTTAAGCGCGCCAAGGCCGCTCAAGTATCATTCGGTGATACTGCATGGCACAAAGAACGTTTGGCTGCGATGGTGTTGGAGGCTGTATGAAGCTTGGATTTACAGATCAAGATGAAGCCTTTCGTGATTCAATCGCAACTTGGTTGGCAGACAACCTTAGCGGAGAATTCGAGAAGATCCGTTTTCGCGGTGGCCCTGGCGATGAGCACATGTTTTTTGAAGAGCGCGTTGCCTGGGAGAAAAAATTAGCCGAAGGCGACTGGACCTGTGTTGGCTGGCCACAAGAGTTTGGCGGTCGAGCCTGTTCGCTTGAGCAGCAAGTGATATTTCACGAAGAGTATGCGCGAGCTGGAGGGCCAGGAAGAGTAGGCCATATCGGTGAAGGTTTAGCGGGGCCTACTATTATGGCATTTGGATCGCGGGCACAAAAAGATCGTTTCTTGCCGAAGATTAAAAGCGGCGAAGAGCTCTGGTGTCAGGGATATTCTGAACCTGGCGCAGGTTCCGATTTAGCCAACATTTCAACTAAGGCCAAATTTGATGCCGATGCTAAGGTTTGGCGAATTACTGGCCAAAAGGTATGGACGTCGCTGGCGCATGAATCTGACTGGTGTTTTCTAATTGCGCGCACTGAAGCTGGTAGCAAAGGCAATAAGGGTTTGGGTTTTTTCTTAGTTCCTATGCACCAGAAGGAAATTGAGGTTAGACCAATACTTCAACTAACCGGCACTTCTGAATTTAATGAAGTATTTTTCGATGGCGCTGTTTGTGAGCAAGACTGTTTAGTAGGAGAGCCCGGTGAAGGTTGGAAGGTCGCTATGGGTTTGCTGGCATTTGAGCGAGGAGTGTCTACTCTTGGCCAGCAAATGCTATTTCAAAATGAGTTTGAAGAAATTTTGAAAATTGCTAAACAAAATGGCGCAGACCAAGACCCCTCAATCAGACAAAGAATTGCTGATGCGCACATCGGCTTGAAAATCATGCGCTATAACTCACTACGCACCTTATCTACCGATAGCACAGATTCCAAACTTAAGCAGGCTGGCATGATTTACAAATTATACTGGTCTAGCTGGCACCGCAATTTGGGTAATTTAGCGATGGATGTTTTGGGGCCACAAGCAGATTTAGTAGAGCAGGGTGACTATGAGTTAACGCGGCTTCAATCACTATTCCTGTTCACCCGCTCGGACACGATTTACGGCGGCACCAATCAAATTCAACGTAACATTATTGCTGAACGAGCACTTGGCTTGCCACGCGAGCCACAAACCTTTTTGGGCTAATTTTAGGCGAGTGAAAATTTTAGAACGAATAGAGACCGAATAAAAAGGTAAACACAATGGCATTAAAACTACCACCAGCGTATGTCGAAGGGCATAATCTTCTATTAGGGAAATCTGTGCTGATAACCGCAGCAGCAGGTGCAGGTATCGGCTTCGCTGCGGCAAAAAAGGCCCTGGAAGAAGGGTGTCGCGGATTGATGATTAGCGATGTACATGCAGGGCGTTTGGAAAAAGCGGTTGATGCTCTTAATGCAGATCATCCAGACACGCCTATCTATGGTCTACTTTGCAATGTGACAGATGAAGCAGAGGTTCAGTTGCTGGTTAACAGTGCCGAGCAACAGCTAGATAAAGTCGATGTGTTAATTAATAACGCCGGGCTCGGAGGCACCCGTAAATTAGTTGATATGCAAGACAATGAATGGTCTCGGGTATTAGATGTTACATTGACCGGCACCATGCGCATGATGCGCGCCATGCTGCCGCATATGCAGGGTCGTAAAAGCGGTGTGATCATCAATAATGCCTCGGTTTTAGGTTGGCGCGCTCAACAAGAACAAACCCATTATGCGGCTGCCAAGGCGGGGGTGATGGCATTAACTCGCTGCGCAGCACTGGAAGCAGCAGAGTTTGAAGTTCGAATCAACGCAGTGTCTCCCAGCATTGCCTTCCACGAGTTTTTAAAGAAGACCACGCCAATGGAACTGTTAGAAGAGTTGGCCGCCAAAGAAGCCTTTGGGCGTGCTGCCGAAGTTTGGGAAGTGGCGAATGTTATGATGTTTCTGGCATCTGACTACAGCTCATATATGACCGGTGAAGTTGTTTCCGTTTCCAGCCAACACCCTTAATCAGAGCTTCCTTTAAATAAATGGATAGAGAAATTAGATTATGACTAATATAGTAAAACACCCAAACGATTTGCTTGAAATGGTGGGGCAATCTCTAGGCCACACCGATTGGATAACCATGCGCCAGGAGCGAATTGACACCTTTGCAGATGCAACGGGAGATCATCAGTGGATTCATGTCGACCCAGTTAAAGCTGCGGAAGGGCCGTTCGGCGCATGTATTGCACATGGCTACTTAACGCTCTCCTTAGCTAGTAAATTCTTACCCGAATTAATGACTGTTGAGCAAGTCAGTATGGGGGTAAATTATGGTTGCGAAAAAATCAGATTCCCAAACACGGTAAAAGTTGGGCAAAGAATAAGAGGTGGTGGAGAAGTAATTAGCGCCGAAGAAAGAGGCAAGGGCGTTCAAGCTGTGGTGAGAATTACTATTGACGTTGAGGGCGAAGAACGCCCAGCCTGTGTGGTTGATACCATCTCTCGTTTTTATCCCAGTTAAATTAGTATTGATCACTGCAAGCAGAGAAAAGACCAATGACCGACTTACTTTTCACTCCCGCTAAGCTGGGTGCCATTGCTATAAAGAATCGTGTAATCATGGCACCAATGACTCGTAGCCGAGCCGGCGAAGACGAAGTTCCTAACGACATTATGGTCGAGTATTACACTCAACGAGCCAGCGCCGGATTAATTATAAGTGAAGGCACTACACCAAGCAAAAACGGCAAAGGCTATTGCAGAACACCCGGTATTTATACATCAGAACAAATTGATGGCTGGCGCAAAATTAACGATAGCGTGGCCGGCGCAGGCGGTGCAATGGTGTTGCAAATTATGCATTGTGGCCGAGTCGCAAGTAAGTATAACAAAAGCCCAGACAGCGAAACTATTGCACCATCAAGCATTAAGGCCAGAGGCCAATTGTATTCTGATTCGCATGGTATGGCCGATTTCGATGAGCCAAGAGCGTTGCTCACAGAAGAAATTTTAAGCGTGATCAATGAATATAAAACCGCCACCGAAAATGCGTTTGTAGCAGGTTTCGTTGGTGTGGAATTACACGCCACATCGGGTTATTTACCAGCTCAGTTTCTATCAACCGGCAGTAATCAGCGCACAGATCAATACGGTGGTAGTGTTGACAATCGAATTAGCTTCGTTGTTGAAACTCTGCAGGCCATGAGCGCGGTTAATGGTGCAGACAAGGTCGGCATGCGCATCTGCCCTGGCAATCCATTTAATGATCTTCAAGATGACAATCCAGAGGAAACCTTTACCGAATTGCTCAAAGCCATTGACGGCATGGGGCTTGCGTACTTACATGTGATTCGCATGCCCAAAGGGCCAGTGGATAATATAGCACTGGCAAATAAATATTTCTCAGGTCCAATAATTCTAAACGACAGTTATAGCAGTGAAGAAGCCGAGAGTGCTATTCAAGAAAATCAAGCGATGGCTATTTCTTTTGGCCGAGATTTTGTTGCTAATCCAGATCTTGTCGCGAAGCTAAAGACAAAAAGCCAACTAGCCAAGTTTGATTTGGTAAGCCTTTATACACCAGGTGCTAAGGGCTATACGGACTATGGAGTGTAGCTTTTTATTGCGGTTAGGTTTAGGTAGTCCATCACTCACAAATGGGCATGGTTTTTACTGGCACAGTACGGGTTTGCTTAGTGGTGCCACTTGCTAATCATTGTTTGCCACAAATATGCCTATTAGAGTAATTATACCGGCATACCTAAATGCCGTTTGTAGTACTGGTTCACGCATCACCTCTGAGCGCCATAGCTCATACCAACCTTCAGCAATTACGATAAAGCCGCCAAACAGCATGATTACGGCAACGGCAACTCCTGCCAGAGCCAATTCTTTTGATTGATTAAACTCATCTGAACTCAGATGTTTTGCTTGCCACATTTTTATTCCACCCACTGCGCACAAGACAGCCGCTGTAAATTTAGATAACATAATGAAAAGCGCCCCAAGCCATATTATTACTGGCTGAGAAGTGGCCCGCCAACTGTCACCACCGCCTTCAAAAGTTGCCATAGAAGTCGTCGCTGTAACCGCGCCTAAAGTGCCATTCCAATCAGTTACATTATGCAGTGAGCCAACAAAGCCCCATAGTGCAATTGTACAAATCAGTGTAATTTTTAAATGACGCAACATAATTGTTCTCCGCATAAAAGTTTGATAATACCAACTAAAAGATATCAAAAAATGAGGTTCAGAGTAAAACTTAATTTAATCAAGGCGTGTTTGTTTTATTTAGGGCGGTGATGCGGTTGTAGTCATACCAAGATTTGTGGTGCCTGATTCCGTTTGTGTGCGTTTGTATGAAACGGTAGCACCTTTGGAAGAGATAAACACAAACGATATTTGCTGCATCTCACTTTCCCTTTTCCGCTAGAATCAAACATCAATGCATTAACCAATGGGCACGTGATGATTTACACTTTCAATAACATTGTCGTAGATACTGACGCGTATATCTTATGGAGCAGCGGTAAAGAAACTTCAGTGGAACCTCAAGTATTCAACCTGATAGTTTATTTGATTCAAAACAAGGGAAAAACTGTAACTCGTGATGATCTTTTGGCTCATGTTTGGAAGGGACGCATAGTCTCCGACACATCAATCAATAACAATATTAAGTCGGCGCGTAAAGTTTTGGGAGATGATGGTACCAAGCAACGGGTCATAAAAACCATTCATTCAAGGGGTTACCAATTCATAGCAATAACAGATACCGCCAGAAAATCTGAGTTGAGGGCTTCGACTGATTCTATAAGTCTAGAAAAATCGGTTGAACAATTTACGTTTGCACGGGAAATTAATGCGCTCAGAAAAGTTAAAACGGCGCTTTTTGCTAGTAAGCCTAGGCGGGTTTCAGCATTTTTTTTATTGGCAATAATTATTGGCGCATTTGTTTTGTATTCTACCGAGTTTGTTACGGTAAAAAGAAACATAAAGAATAATGAGATTGAATCGGCGATGTCCTTCAATCATAAAATGGTCGCTCAACAGTCTATTGCTGTTCTCCCGTTTGCCAACACAAAGCCAGATAGTGGGTCCGATTATTTGAGTTTTGCTCTGGCTAGCCAAATTATCGGAGATTTAAGCTATCTTGAAAAATTTTACTTAAGTCCAGCTGGGTCGATCAGTAAATATGCAAATCAAGTGATTGATCCCATTGCCATTGGTCAAGAACTCAAGGTCGACTACGTGATTAGTGGTAACTATTTAGTCGAGAGCAACACAATCCGATTAAATATTGAACTCATCGAAGTAAACAGTAATCATTTAGTTTGGCGGGAGGCAATGCAGGTCGACTACGCCGATACCTTTGCTCTTCAAGATATGGTGGCTAAAAAAGTGGCTAAGGGTTTGGGAGTGGGCTTCAGGCATAACTTCACTGACCAGCAGCGTAGAGATATACCAAGCAGTGCCTTGGCATTTGAGTATTATTTACGTGGTATTTCGTACCCCCAATCAAACGATGGGCACAAGATGGCGGTTGAAATGCTGAGAAAATCAATTGACCTGGACCCGGAATATGCGCCCAGTTATGCTCACTTGGGATTCCATCGCAGATTGTTGGAGCAGCATGGCCGCATCATCTCTGCGGGATTAGAGACAGCTGAATGGTATTACCTAAAAGCGCTGGAACTTAACCCAGCCTTGTTAGAAGCATTAAGCAATTTGTCAGGGCTCTATGTCGAAACAAATCGTACTGAAGAAGCTTTGCTCATTGCCAGAAAAATGTTGGATATCAATCCTAACGATGCCAGTACTCACTTTGCATTGAGCTATATTTATCGATATGCGGGCATGTTAGATGAATCCATCGAGGAAGCCGAAACGGCGCTGGCTATCAGCCCAGATAATTCTCGATTTAGATCGATTGTCGCTGTTTATGTTAGTGCTGGTCGATATGAAGATGCTCTAGAGAAAGTCTATTTGGACAATGGCGACTATGGCACCGGCTACAGCGGTATGATTGCCTTTAAACAAGGGAAGCTAAGCCTTGCATCGAAATTGTTTAAACAGGTCATAAAAATTGATCAAAATGGAATTTGGGGCCTGATTGCAAAATTTTATTTGGCGGTAATCCAGGGCCAACCTGAGGTGGGGCTAGAGGTGCTAAGTAAAATAGCGGATGGTGATATTGTCGATGGAGAAAACATGTATTACCTTGCTGAGTTTTACGCTCTGTTGAAAGAAAAGGAGGAGAGCCTGAATATGCTCGAACAGGCCATAAATTCAGGGTATTTCAACTATCCTTATATTTCCACTAATTCATCGTTTGAGTTTCTCCAAGACGAAAGCAGATACATCGAAGCCCTAAACAAAGCCAGACAAAGGCATGAAGCATTCAGGGCTAATTTTCTATGAATCGCTATGTCGCACAAGCCAAAATAGCCAACCCTTACATAATCCCTACACAATCATTACGTTTGTTTATTGTTGTTTAGGGCTACTATATTGCTTTAATGTTAATGCACTGTTGAGGAATGAAATGGAAATTAATGAAGATAAGTTGAATGAATTATTGGGCCAAGTAGTCGTAGAAATGGGCGCCGCCGCAAATGGGCCGTTAATCACCGTTGGTGATAAGCTAGGTTTGTATAAAACATTGGGCGAGTCAGGTTCAGTGACATCGATTGAACTGGCCTCTAAGACCGGGACAACGGAACGGTATGTTAGGGAATGGTTAGCGGCGCAAGCAGCGTCTGGCTATATTGAATACAACGCTGACAGTAATCAATTCTATATGACACCAGAGCAGGTGGCCGTATTCGGTGATAGCAGCAGCCCCGTTTTTATGACTGGCGCATTTTATGCGATAACGTCACTTTATCATGATGAGCCTAAAATGCTCGCTGCTTTTAAATCTGGCGAGGGCATTTCCTGGGGAGATCATCACACATGTTTGTTTTGTGGCACAGAGAAATTTTTTAGTCCATCCTATGAGGGAAATCTGGTTAATAGTTGGATTCCAGCGCTTGATGGTGTTGTCGAAAAGCTGAATGGCGCAGCAAGAGTCGCTGACATTGGTTGCGGGCATGCAGCATCAACTATTATTATGGCCAAGGCCTTCCCGAATTCACACTTTATCGGTATCGACTTTCATGAAAAATCGATAGCGCAGGCCAAAGAGCGTGCTAGCGAAGCAGGGCTTGATAACATCGAATTCAAGGTGGCAACGGCTAAAGACTACTCGGATACGAACCTCGATTTCATCACCTTCTTCGACTGCTTGCATGACATGGGTGACCCAGTTGGCGCCTGCGCACATGCTAAACAAGCGCTTAAAGCCGATGGCTCGTGCATGATTGTGGAGCCTTTCGCAAATAATTCAGTAGCAGACAACCTCAATCCAGTGGGGCGCGCATTCTATGCGTTTTCAACCCAATTATGCATCCCATGTTCATTGAATCAAGAAGTTGGTTTGTCATTGGGCGCCCAAGCTGGGATGAAAAAGCTTACCGAAACCATCCGGGCCGGCGGCTTCAATCAATGCCGAAAAGCCGCGGAAACGCCCTTTAATTTAATCTTGGAGGCTAAGGCCTAGCTCGAAGGTTCGGGCATGAAGCCTATTTGAATATTTCTATAGCGGACAAAAGCGCGACCAATTACAGTTTGCGCTTTGACGGGGGCTTCGCATGCATCGCAAGCCCCTTACTCTCCAACCCTAGCCCCATCTACTGGGTTTTTTAGCCAAGCAGCAATATCCTTGCCTAGAGTTTTAACGCAACGCCCTAGTACCGCGCAGGAGCCTTTATACGCTCCAAAGGCACCGCCGCCACTGGAGCGTTGCCCTCTAAACGATCCGATGATCTTGCCATCTTCCCATAGCGAGCCTTTAACCTCTACAAATTTTCGGTGACCAATAAACGCATTGCCGGCACTAACGGCATCTGAAATTTCCAGCTTAAGGGTCTTGCCTGCAGCAGAGGTATTTGTCTGGTCGACCAGATTAATTTTGATTCCATTCTTGTCTGCATAGGATTGCGTAAAGGAAGATAACTTGTCACCCAATGTGGTGCATTCATTAATTATTTTATTGGCAATATCATGCTCCGTTTCATAAGGCGCCGATCTAGACAAACTAATCTCCTGTGCTTGCACCACCGAACAACCACACGCCAATAGGATGAGGCCAACTAAATTAGTCATTAATTTTTGTTTCATGATATTTCCTTTAAAGTTTATACGGCAACAACACCGCTGCCGAAGGGTCAAAATAAATGTAAAAATGTTATTTGAAAATTATAAGCCACAGAGAACAGGAAGTCATATATGGTTTAACCTCTCTTCTTTCTCAATATTGTGCGCTGGCAAGACTAGGGGTATGACAGATTAGGAGTTTGAACTTTTGAAGAACAAATTATTAATGTAGAATTAGAAGAAATGGAGCTTGGGGCGGCTCACGAAGTAAAGGACTAAGAATATTGATGAAGTATTTTTGCATTGGATTAATTGAGTTGTATCAGCGTTTTGTGTCGCCGTATAAGGGCTTCCACTGCGCGCATCATGTATTGCACAAAAAAGAAACTTGCTCAAATGCCGTTAAGCAGTTAGTTACCGAGCATGGCGTATTCAAAGCTAGACCAATGATCGGCGCTCGGTTCAGGGAATGTCGAAGTGCCTATAACTCACTACAAGCAAACCTAACGCAAGCCCATACATCGGATTTACCGTGTGTCGTTCCTGATGTACCTTGTGATATTGGTATCGGCGACTGTGGTGGCGCAGGCAGTGCAAGTTCTTCTTCTGGCTGTGTGTGGCCCTGCGATTTGCTGTATTCCTGGGAGCAATTTTCAAGAAAGAGTCAGAGGAGAATACTGATTGCTTCCAGTTTGGCGATACTGGGTTTATCTTACGTTTTCTATGGGCGAGACATAAGCGCAGTGTATGTTACTGAATTAGTCGACCAAAAGCAGAGTATTGTAAAGCGATTAAGCCAGCGGGCACACCCCCAAGTTCGTATTCTATTATTGATTGATGGCGAAAAATACTATAGTGAGATCGTTGAGTTCCAAGCAAAAGATGTTGAATATAAACTTAGCTTAGAAAAGCCCTCTCCGAGCTTTGATATTGACAGTCTTCAGGTGCTAGATGCGCGACTGAATATTGGCAATAAATTGGTGGTGGTAGGGCAAGTGTTGGAGCAGTTTAATAAGCCACAACAAAGTGATGAAGGGCAGCGATTTAGCTACCGGATTGAACGCCGCTGGCACTTTTGAATTAATGTCTCTAAATTTGATGCTAATTTCTTGCAAGCTCCGACTAACCTGAACCGAGTCAATCAATTTAACCATGGCAATTTTTAGATGCAATAAATGTGAACATATTCGAGAAGTCGAAATTAACTATGTAGGGCAGTCGGTAAAATGCCCAAAATGTAAAAGCTCTGCGATGGTGCACGACACCATTACCTTTGCGAGTGCATTGATAAATAGGAATAGATCGCAAACACAGGAATTGCAGGAGCTGCGCAACAAATTAACTGATAAAGCGGTGAGCAAAAGCGATGGCGGAGAATTGTCGTTGCAGGACATTGATATATACGACACTAATACCTTCACTCAGAAAAATAACTTTGCTCCTCTTGTTCAGTGGTTCGAAGAGAAAAAGATTAAGGCGCAAATTGACCCGTCGGCGGTGGATACAAGCGGTTTCTTTGATGAGGTTGCTTTACTCCTTGGCCAGAACTTCAGCCTACTAAGTCAGGTCAGCAACCAGATCAAATATGTCCAAAACAAAGGTTACACCAATGTCAAAATTGATCTTTCTAAGAAAAATAAAAAGCAAAGCAAGCAGATAAGGGACTTTTGCAAAACACTTTATGATTATTCATTTGTTGCGAAATATCATTTTCAGCAAAAGGAAAATTTTGTTCGCCTGACCTTGCAAAGAGCGCCAAAAATCAAACGATTTTTTAATGGAATATGGATGGAGTGGTTTGCCCTAGTGGAGGTGCTGAAGTTTATCAAGGACAATAATGTAAGTGCTGCCTGTGCTAGAAGTGTAGAGGTTTCTTTTGCGGGGGGAATCGACAATGAGTTGGACTTATTTTTTCTAGTGAATGGAACAACACCAATTTGTATCGAATGTAAGTCCGGTGAATTTCGCCATGATATTGAGAAATGTTTGTCATTGCGAAAGAGGTTAAAAATCGGCAAAGAACAGTTTATTGTGTGTGTTTTTGGTCTGAGTGATAAACAGGCACAGGGCATGACCAGTATGTATGAACTAACTTTTGTAAATGAAAGCACTTTGTTAGAGCATATTAAAACCATTATTTAGTCGATTAGAGGGCTATATAGATGGTGCTCAACACGCGTAGAATATGCTTACAAATTTTAGTAAAAGACAATTATAATTAGTTCTAATATCAGAAATACCATTAGGAGAGTTCGAGACAATGATTAACGGGCATATGCAACAACATAGCTTTAATCTTATAAATGTACTGCAGCATGCGGCAGCGTCGCATGGCGGGGTAGAGGTAGTTACCAATAGTGTAGAAGGCGGAATTCGTAGGCTCACCTATGCTGAGATTTACTCACGCACCTGCCAGCTTGCCAACGCCCTGCAAAAGCTAGGTGTGAACTCAGGTGATCGAGTGGGTACTATGGCTTGGAATACCTGGCGCCATTTGGAATGTTGGTATGCCATTGGAGGCTCCGGTGCTGTTTGTCACACATTGAATCCACGCTTATTCGCAGACCAAATCGATTTTATTGTTAATCACGCTGAGGATCGTTTTATTTTTATAGACAGTACCTTTGTGCCAGTAATTGCAGCGGTAGCAAATAGGTTGCCCACACTCGAAGGCCTAATCGTGATGACGGATTCCGAGCACATGCCGGAGACTCCAGGCATGCCTTTCCCAGTACATTGCTACGAAGATTTGATTGGCGAGCAAGACGATACCTTTGCGTGGCCGCAGTTGGATGAAAATTGTGCTTCATCTCTATGTTATACCTCGGGCACAACTGGTGACCCTAAGGGTGTTTTGTATTCGCATCGTTCCAATATATTGCACTCACTCAGTTCTGTGGGGCCAGATGTATTCAACCTTGCGGCGGTAGATTCGTTTTTGATGATTGTGCCGATGTTCCATGCCAACAGCTGGGGCGTGGCATTCAGTGTGCCAATGACGGGTTGCAAATTGGTGATGGCTGGGCCGCATATGGATGGCCCGAGTATTCACAAGCTTATTAACGATGAGGAATGCACTAAATCTGCCGCTGTGCCCACTGTTTGGACCGGTCTGCTAGATCATATGGATGAGCAAGGCTTGAAACTGCCAACTCTTCGAGAAACTATTATTGGTGGCTCTGCAGTGCCTAGATCGATGATTGCAAAATTCGATCAGGAGTACGGAGTGGAGGTTATTCACGCGTGGGGCATGACTGAAATGAGTCCCTTAGGCACATTGAATCGTCCATTGCCATTTATGCGCGATATGTCTTTTGAACAGAAGCTAGATATACGCTGCAAACAAGGTCGTGCGCCTTATGGCGTTGAAATGAAGATCGCTGACGAAGATGGCAATACACTGCCAAATGATGGTGTGGCGTTCGGTCGCTTATTGGTTCGCGGCGCCTGGGTGATTGAACGCTATTACAAGAAAACAGAATCAGAATTGGATGATGATGGCTGGTTCGATACTGGTGATGTGGCAATGATTGATCCACATGGTTTTATGCAAATAACGGATCGTTCAAAGGACATTATTAAATCCGGTGGTGAATGGATTTCGTCAGTCGAGATTGAGAACACAGCAGTAGCGCATGATGAAGTACAGATTGCAGCATGCATTGGAGTAGCCCATCCAAAATGGGATGAACGGCCGTTATTGTTGGTGGTAAAAAAGCCAGGTTGCGAACCTAGCAAGCAAAGTATCTTGAGTCTGATTGCTGAAACTACAGCCAAGTGGCAGGTTCCCGAAGATATTGAATTCATAGAGGAAATGCCTCTTACGGCTACAGGTAAAATCGACAAAAAGCCGCTCAGATTAGAATTTGGCGATTACTATACCAAGTAATAAATGTGGTTAAATGCGGGTCAAGCTTCGGCCGAGGCGATTGCTGATTACCAATCCCGCTTATCAAATACTTGCCCTAGGCATGTGGTAATAGATGATCTGTTCAGCACTTCAATGCTGGATAAGGTTGTGGATGTATTGCATGAAAATGAACGCTGGAAGCAACAGCGCCATACATATTCTGCTTTGTACGTGGATGATGAGCAATGGCGGTCCACAACCCCAGCCGAACGCTTTGTCCAGCGCGATCTCTGGCAGCGATCATTTAAGCCTGACAATATTGCTGATCAGTTTTTGAAATACATTCGCTCACCTGACTTTATGGCGCTGCTTTCGATTATTTTTGATGTAGAGCTAACTGACTTGAATGTTGCCGATAGCGCTGTTAACACCAACTATTTTCGGCTGGGGAACCAGGACTTCATTAAACAGCATGCCGATGACTCACCGGGCCGCGAAGTATGCCTCTTGTTGTATCTGAATAAGACTTGGGCTGCAGATGCTGGCGGCAAGATAACATTTCTTGGTGGTGATCCCAGCATGCCTTTTGATATAGAGCCTGTTTATAACCGCTGTATCGTGTTCGACCCCGCATCAAAGGGCTCAGAGCATTGGGTGCAATCTATGGAAAATGGGGCCGCCACAGCCTATCGCTACAATGTAACCAGTTGGTATTGGTCTGAGTGATGCATGCGCCAAGGCGAAATAAGACACCGATAACAGCAGGAATTGCCCAGACACTCGAATTTTACTTTTGTAAGATGATTGAAGTTGTAAATCACAAATAACATTTTAACCCGGATTATGCATTAGGGATCGTTGCGAGAAGGAGGTAGGGCAACGCAGGAGCTGTTGCCGAGTAGATTTCTAATACATAATCCGGGTTCAAGTCTTGGAGGTGTTTATGTCAGTGTCTATTTCTGAATTATGGTTGGCCGTCCTAGTGGCCGGAATTCTTTGTTGGTTCGCCAGCGCGTTGATTCATAGGTTGCTCAAGTACCACAATGCCGATTACAAGGGGCTAGAGAATGAAGATGATGTTGCAGCAGCACTCAGGGCTTCATCGGCTGCACCAGCGCTTTATACCTTGCCGCATTGCAACGATATGAAGGCAATGGGTGAAGAGTCCATGCAAAAAAGTTTGCTGCAGGGCCAGTAGCCATGATCACAATTTTGCCAGATGGTATGCCCTCGATGGGTAAATTATTGGCTCAACAAGTCGTGTATTTTATTGTTGGCTCCGCGCTAATTGCTTACCTCGCTTCTCTGTCGATAGTTAGTGGCGCAGATTATATGGTGGTATTCCGTAATGTATTTGTTGCATCATTTCTTACCTACGGCTGGGCGCAAATTCCCTACAGTATCTGGATGGGCCAGCCCTGGTCGAACTGCTTTCGATATTTGCTGGATGCCATTATCTATGCAGCTGTCACCGCAGGGACCTTCGCTTGGCTATGGCCTGGCATGATTTGACTATTATCAAAATGCGAGTAGTGCAGTAAATCGATTAGCTGCTATTTAGAGTTGAATTTGCTGCCAGTTTTTTCATATGCCTTGCTATGTGCAATGATTTTTCCGGTGCTTAGTTTGCTGCCGTTCTCAAATTCGGACCCTCTTAAGGTTACATCAATCATTGCTTGGCCGATTTGAGTTGCTCGCACTGCCGCACCTACCGGTTTGAAAAACCAGTACAGCAGATGTTGGCCAAGGTGAGCCTCATCTATAGTCGGGCCAATGTAATCAGGTCGATATGCAAGCACACGAAGATTGGAGTTTTGCGCAAGAGAAAACAGTGTTTTTTCGGCGCGTATTTTTTCACGCACCCACATGGTAGAAGATTGTTCTGAGATGTCACTTGAGCTGATAAAATGAAATGAAATGTCGGGTTTCGCACTGACTCTTATCAATTCAGTCAGGAACTGTGCGGGGAAATCTACATGAATCATGCCGTATGTTTTTTGATCTGCTCCTAATGAACTGATACCAATAGCCCAGTAAACCGCATCGACATTGTTTATCTTTTCAATAAGGGCTGAGTAGTCTAGATAGTCCCTATGTTGCATCAATTCCAGCTTTCCAGAGCTAAGACCCTCTTCCATTCGTGAGGTGATGCGTCTCGTTATCACGTAGATTTTTCCAATCATAGGAGATGCCAATGAGGCCTTTAGTACACCGTCGCCGGCTGTGCCGCTTGCGCCAAATATGGCAACAGTCAAAGGCGCGATAGGCAATCTAATAGGGTCGACCGTTGCCGCATCTCGTTGCGTGAGCAAGATTGCTCCGGCGAGATAAAACAAGGTGAAGAGTAATAGTGGCGTGAGGATTACGGTTTTTAGGCTGAGCAGTTTCATGTGCGATTCTTAGTATGATTTCAACTCATGATGGGGCTGAATTGCTACTTTTGCAATTGCTGACCACGGTTAAAAATAGGTCTGTGAAATTTCTCAGGGCACACCAGATGAATTAAGGTTTCATAAAGTCTCTAAATTAAGTTTAATCCAGATAATCGGTTTTTTTAGAACCCAATCTGTTTTTACTGCATCTAAATCCACATGGACATCAATTGTGATCGTCTTATCAGTAAGTGGAGATAGTATGAAACAGTCAAAATCATTAGCATTATTAGTTAGCTGTGTGGTGGGTTTTAGCGCAGTCAATTCATTCGCAGGGCAAGAACGATTCAGATTGGTAGGTGACGCGCCGTCAGGATCATTGATTCGATCAACCGATTTAATCTCGCCGATACCGCTGGATAAACGGTATTACGAACTGAGTGCAGAGCAAAAAAATAAAGTACGCGGCCTGTTCTCCTCATTATCCAGCAATGAAATACCGCCCTTTCCTGTGGGCGGCATGAAAGCCATCTATAAGCCAATTATCGCGGAACACAAAAAGCGAGCTAAAGGCGGAACATTGTCATTGCTGGCTACAGTCAACGAGAACGGACGAGTAGAATCTTTATCCGTGGCGCAAAGCCCTACCAAAAAGATGACTGAAGTGTCCGCAGCGGTGCTGAACAATATTCAATTTGATCCAGCATTTTGTGCAGGCGAGCCTTGTAAGATGGAGTTTCCAATAGAAATTAAATTTTATTAAAAAGACTTGTGCCAAAAAGAGTGTCTCGAATGGTATTCAGATAAATGAAATTCCAGTCGCGACACTCCTGGCCTTGAGTCGATTCTAACTGAGGGTGTTGTGGTGTACCGCCAACACCATTTAGCGTTAAGCGGCTCGGTTCTGCTATGCTGCAATTATGGCAAATAAAAAAAATGAACAGGATTCAATATTTGAATCGCTGATGCGAATCACTGGCCAAGTAGCCGGTGGTACATTGGACCTAGCGCGAAACACCGCTGCAATGACGACCATGTTTGGCGAGAGTTGGCTGCGCAGTGCTGTGCTGAACAAGCTGGAACCGGAGCGCTTGGAAGCGATGGCCGATGCAGGTCATTTCTTGCGCGATGCACGCGAGACAGCTGATATGTCAATTAAAGACCTAGCCGACAGTCTTGGCGTATCAGATAAATCCACGCTTGAGGGCATCGAGAACGGCGAAAAAATAATGCCGTTAGAGCTTATGCTACGCAGTGCTTCACTGCTGGCACGACACGATCCAATCCCGTTTTTAATCAAGTTTATGCGCACTTACAATCCTGCGTTGGAAAAGACGCTTGAACAAATTGGCTTGCTGGCATTACCCAAACAATATGAGCGAGAGCGCCGTTTTGTAAATCTTTATCGCCAGCATGACGTTCTGCGGTCATTATCTGATGATGAATATGAGCGATTCATTGAGTACATGGAGAGTTCGTCAAACTTGGTGCTGGATGTGATGCTCAACGAGAAAGAAGCGGCTGCAACTAAGTTAGCGAAGCTTGGCACAGCTTCTAAAAAGGAAAAAACTTCGAAAGTTTCAAAGAAAACTAAAGCCAAGATCAGGAAGACAAAAGTGGTTCGTAAGAGAGCCGTTAGCCGAAAAAAGAGCACTTAGCCGCAAATACACCAGCCGCTCGATTGCTAGGTTTAACCTTGTAAGCGAAATATTTAGACATATCTGTACATTGTGTAATTGAAAAATTTCTCGCAGTGCTTATAGTATGGCGCGTTCAAGGAAATTAACCCTAATAAAAAAGAGAGTCCTCCTTTGTATACTGAATTTGAAACATTGAGACATTGGTTGTCTACGCAAATTGTTGGCCAACCAGCTTTAGTTGAACGTTTGCTTATTGCATTACTAGCCGATGGGCATTTATTGGTAGAAGGTGCGCCTGGTTTGGCCAAGACCAAGGCCATTAAATGCCTTTCTGAAGGTATTGAAGGTAGTTTTCAGCGCATTCAGTTCACGCCTGATTTACTGCCTTCTGATATCACAGGCACTGAAATTTATAGGCCGGAAACCGCTACTTTTAAGTTCCAGCAAGGGCCGATTTTTAACAACCTTGTATTGGCAGATGAAATAAACCGAGCCCCAGCCAAAGTGCAATCGGCGCTGTTGGAAGCCATGGCAGAGCGCCAGGTGAGTGTCGGCCGCAAGACCATGTCGCTACCCGCATTGTTTTTGGTGATGGCAACCCAGAACCCGATTGAGCAAGAAGGTACCTATCCGCTGCCCGAAGCGCAGCTAGATCGTTTCTTAATGCATGTTCGAATTGGCTATCCAGAAGAATCTGCCGAGCGAGAAATATTAGCGCTTTCCAGAGGTGAAGCACTGAGCGGGCATATGCTTTCCCCAGAAGCAGAGGTCAGTGAGCAGACTATAATTCGCGCGCGTAAGCAAGTATTGCAGGTTCACATGGCGGATGCCGTGGAAGACTATATCGTGCAATTAGTGCTAGCCACTCGAAGCCCAATAAGCTACGGAGAAGATATCGCCAATTGGATTGAGTATGGCGCTAGTCCCAGAGCAACTATCGCTATTGATCGTTGCGCGCGAGCGCATGCTTGGATAAATCAGCGTGATTTTGTCTCCCCCGACGATGTGCAGGCGGTAGCGCATGATTGTCTGCGACATCGTTTGATACTGAGTTATGAAGCCGAAGCAGATGGTCTAGACGCTGACACAGTGATAACAGAATTATTGGCGCGCGTGCCAATTGGCTAGGGCATGACCAGCGTCCTACATTCTGAGCCAGTCACAAGCCGTATAGTAAGCGACCTTAGTCGCCTATTGCGGTCTCGTCATTGGGCACAGCAGCTAAAGCTGTTTTCACCGCAAGCGGCACGGAATATGTTGTTGGGTAATGTGCGCTCTCGTTTTCGCGGCCGAGGCATGGAATTTGAAGAAGTGCGCCGCTACCAGGCTGGTGACGATATTCGTACCATAGACTGGAAAGTTTCAGCTCGTGCAGGCGACACCTATACAAAGCTGTTTTGCGAAGAACGCGAGCGGCCCTGTCATATAATTGTCGATCAACGAAGTTCACTATTCTTCGGCTCTAAAGTGCAGTTCAAATCTGTGTTGGCGGCTGAATTGGCTACTGGAATAGCATGGGCTGCGCTGGCAGGAGGTGACCGAGTGGGCGGGCAAGTAATTGGTGATCATTCAGACAGTGATTGCCGCGCCAGAAGAAGCAAACAAGCGGTGCTTAAATTCATTCATGAATTGGATGAATTTAATAATAAATTACCCTCGGTTATTAATGGTAGCGTTGATGCACAAGCCGAGCAAAGTGCGAGCAAAATATCATCAATTGCCAACACATTGAGAGAATGTCAGAGAATCACCCGACCAGGCACCGCTATCTTTGTGATTAGCGACTTTTATGATTTTGATGTGCTGGCTGCAAAAGCCTTAGTGGAGCTAAGCAAGCACGCCGATCTAACGCTTTTACAGGTGGTTGACCCGCTAGAAGAACAACTTCCTATGCGCGGGAATATTGCCATAAGCGATGGCTCAGAGTCGCGACGCGTTGCGCTGTCGAACCGACTAACACAGAGGTACATAGATGCGCGCCAGCAGCACATTGAGTTGTTAAAAAATGCCGCCACCCAAGCCAGGGCCTTGTACACAAAAGTAGAAACAAGCCAAAGCGCACGGCACGCGCTAAACAATATATTTTCCAGATAGACGCTACACTTCATGCCCGCACAGCCAAACCCACAACTGACTCAAATGTTGCACCAACAGCTCAAGGATGTTCACCTTCCTGAGGCTATTAGTTGGTGGCCAATGGCAATGGCTTGGTGGGTGTTGTTGATACTGGTGTTTGGCCTACTGTGCGCTGGGGGCTGGTATTTGTTTAGAAAACATAGACGAAATAAATACCGAAAATCAGCTTTGCACGAGTTAAACGTGAGTTTTGAACAATGGCAAACCGATTCCAACAACGCGGCTTACTTACAACGCAGTAACGCCCTATTAAAGCGCGTATTGTTACACCTAGAAACACAAAGCCCCCAAGGTTCAGATACTGGTTCTAGCGCTGGGCTAAGTGGCGTCAGTTGGGCAATCAGATTAAATAGCGTGGTAAAAAGGCCCCTCAGCGACAGTGCTATCAATGCGCTAGTTGATCAAAGCTATAAGGCTGACCCGCAGGCGGATATAGAGGCTGTTCAAGTTGAACTGAGGCAATGGCTGATAAACCATCGACACTCTAAGTCGCAGAGTCGTACTCAAGCAGCGAAGGCAAAACATGCTTAGTTGGCATTGGCCTTATGTGTTTCTGTTACTACCGCTGCCATTGCTGCTGCGTTGGTTTAGCAAGCCCCAAGCAAGCGCTAGCGGCGCAATTCGCGTGCCATTTTATGAGTCACTGCAAACGCTCAATCAAAATCAAACGGCGACTAATTCGTTAAATTGGTTACGGGCTCTATTGTTGTGTTTGATCTGGTTTGCCCTTGTAGGGGCTGTGGCACGGCCTACCTGGGTGGGTGAGCCGATTCAGCTGCCGCAAGAAAAAAGAGACATGATGTTGGCGGTCGACATATCAAGGTCAATGCTAGAAGACGATATGCTAATAGGCGGCAATCAGGTGAGCCGATTGGAGGCAGTCAAGGCTGTGGTTGGGGACTTTGTTGAAGAACGTGTCGGAGATCGCCTCGGGCTTATTCTGTTTGGGCAACAAGGGTATTTACAAACGCCGCTAACCTTTGACAACAAAACCGTCAAGCAACAATTACAAGAAGCGCTGGCTGGTTTTGCCGGTAACGCCACTGCTATTGGTGATGCGATTGGCTTGGCGATCAAAATATTGCGAGATCGGCCAGCCGAGAGCCGAGTATTAATTCTCTTGACCGATGGCGCAAACACAGCGGGTACTGAACCCTCTAAGGCTGCCGATATTGCCGCTGAGGCAGGCATAAGAATACACACCATTGGTGTTGGAGCAGATTCTAAATTGGTTAGAGGTGTGTTCGGCAGAACCCGCCAGGTTAATCCTTCGGCAGACCTAGATGAAGCGACTCTCACTGAGATTGCACAGAAAACCGGCGGCCTTTATTTCAGAGCGCGCAACCCCGATGAATTACACGCTATTTATCAAGAACTTGATCGGTTAGAACCAATCCCCGAGGAGCAAACATTCAGGCCAACACGGAGCCTAAGTTACATTGGTATTGTTATTGCACTGATCTTATCGCTTGGCCTATTTGGCTTGCTTAATCAGAGACTCCTTAGGGGGCAAAACTAATGGATCAGTTCATTAATCAGCTCCACTTCATTCGGCCCCTATTGCTACTCGGTATTCCGTTAGTGTTTGGCCTATGGATGTTTGCAAGATCGAGTTTTGCAACTAGCCAGTGGGAGCAATACATCGACAAAGACATGGTGCTGGCCATGCAGGTGAATGGCGGTAGGCAATCAAGTCATTTGCCGCACTTATTCTTATTCTCAGCCTTGCTGTTGGTGATCGCGGCAGCGGGACCCAGTTGGGAAAAACAGGCTGTGCCCACGCTGAAAAATGAAAAGGCGCTAGTCATTGCCTTTGATCTATCGCCTTCAATGTTAGCCGAAGATTTGATCCCCAACCGCCTAACGCGGGCAAAGTACAAACTTATTGATATTCTGCGGCATCAAGCAGATGGACAAGTAGCATTGATAGCCTACGCCGCTAACGCGCATGTTGTAAGCCCGTTGACTGATGACCCCAAAACAATTGAAGTGTTGCTACCTGCCTTACATCCAAACGTAATGCCAGTGGCTGGCAGTAACCCAGAAGCAGCGGTGGAGTTAGGCGTACAGCTGCTCAAAAATGCGGGAGTACAGAAAGGTGAGATTCTGCTGCTGAGTGATGGCATCGCTAAATCGGCGGCAGCGACTATCAAAAAAACACTTTCTGGTGAACCCTTTAAGTTATCAATACTTGGCGTGGGTGGGCGAGAGCCAGCACCGATCCCAGCACAGGGCGGAGGCTTTTTTAAAAACGCCCAAGGTGAGATAGTGTTAAGTGGTCTAGACGAAGTGGCACTTAGAGCAATCGCTGCTGACAATGGCGGCAAGTATGCCGGCATTAAAGCCAGTGACGCTGATATTGAGCACCTCTTAAAAGGGCAGGAGTTTGAATCAAACGATCAGCTAAACTTATTTGAATTGGGGCAGCTAGAGGGCAGTCAAAAATTTGATCAATGGGTTGATATGGGCTATTGGCTAGCATTGTTGGTGCTTCCGTTTGCGGCTTATAGCTTTCGCAAGGGTCTCATATTCGTAATACCGTTTATGTTCTTAGCACCGTTATTTCACAATTCCCCTGGTGGGGGCGATGTCTATGCTCAAGATACGGCTCAAGGTATGGATATCACACAATCTCAGACAGTAGAACCAGACAAAGGTTCCTCCGCGTCATCCTTTTGGAAAGGACTGTGGCAGACAAAAGATCAACAGGCTGCCGAGCTGTTTGCCGAGGGCGATTACCAAGGAGCTGCTGAGACTTTCAAGAATAGTGATTGGTCGGCCGTCGCCAGCCACCGAGCGGGCGATTACCAATCCGCCGCTGATAGTCTGGAACAGAAAAACGACATCACCAGCCAATACAATCGTGCCACCGCTCTTGCATTTACAGGAGATCTAGAAAAAGCCATACAAGTCTATGAAGAGGTGCTAGAGCTAGACAATAATCACGCTGATGCGGCTCACAATAAGCAAGTGCTTGAAAAGCTACTGGAGCAGCAACAAGACCAATCTGACCAGCAGCAGGGGGAGGATGGCGAAGAGGGGGAAGAGGGGGAAGAGGGGGAAGAGGGGGAAGAGGGGGAAGAGGGGGAAGAGGGGGAAGAGGGGGAAGAGGGCGACGATAGCCAGCAGAATCAGCAGCAACAGTCAGACAAGCAAGAACAGGAGCAGGGCGAACAACAACAATCTTCTGAGCAAGAACAGCAGCAGTCAGAGCAGAGTGATCAGGATCAGCAAGACCCTAAAGATCAGCAGCAAGCCCAATCAGAAGAATCAAAATCTGAAGACGAGCAAGACTCAAACCCTGAGCCAAGTGAACAAAGTCAAAGTGAAGCAGAGCAGTCACAAGAAGCACAACAGCAAAGCGAAGCTGAGAATACGCTTAAAGATTCTAGCGAACAGTGGCTGCGCACCATCACCGATGACCCCAGCGGCCTACTACGGCGAAAATTTGAATACCAGTCACGCCAAATGCAACAAGGCCGTTCCATTCCTAACTCGGCATCACCAAAAACAACAAGCGACGAAGAGCGGTATTAACCTAGAAACCTCAGTCGAAACACGAAAGTATGCACAACTCCTTAATATGCCTAAGAAACCCAGAAAACCGCTTATCACCAATGAGGTGACTTCACATTTTATGGATTCCTTATCCACATCAATTAGTCGCACATCTTTTTCGCGTTCAACTGACGTTTCTAGGCTTACCCAACACATCAATTATGAAAGTGAATTCTCAAAATCGTCTTAGCACTACAACTAGAGTTGGTCTGTTGTTTTGCCTAGCTATAGCACTGTTCGGCCAAACTATGTTCGCCTACGCTGCCACCCTGGTCGCTACGGTCGACAGAAATCGTATTAGTCAAAACGAAACTCTTACGCTGACCGTAGCCTACGACCGACAAGTTAACACCTCTGATTTAAAGATAGGCTCCTTGCAGAATGATTTTGAAGTTATTGCTATGCGGCCTCAAAGCAACACATCTGTCTCCACCGTAAATGGTAAAACCAGCAAGCAAGAAAGTACTAATTGGGTGTTTACCCTCGCGCCGAAACGAAATGGGAAACTGTCGATACCGGCGTTTAAGCTTGGCGCAGACCAAACTCAGCTCATCTCTATTGAAGTGGGTTCTGCCTCAAGCGCCAACAATTCGCACCAATCGCTGGCTGCGAAGGTAATAGTCGATAAAACCACCGTTTACCCTTCGCAACAATTGCTAGTAAGCATAGAGATTCATGCGCAAAATGATGTAAGTGACTTAAATGGCCCACAGTTACTAATAGGTGGCGCCGAGATAGAACCATTGGGACAACAAAATTACCAGCGTGTAGATAATGGTGTGGCGACTCAGATTGTGAGTTTAAAGTTTGCGGTATTCGCACAAAATCCCGGTGAACTGGTAATACCAAGAATGACCTTCAAGGGCGTGAAAGGTGGGCGAAGAAGCTTATTTAGCAACCGAGGCCAACAAGTAATCGCGCGCACTGAACAGCTAAAGGTGCAAGTTCTAACGCAACCCAATAGCACTAAAACATGGTTTCCGGCTGAACAAGTAAGCATTCAATCTAATTGGGCGTCAAGCTCAGATGCGGCCGAGCAATTGACGGCAAGAGTTGGCGAGCCAATCACTAGAACAATCACCATCGTGGCCAAGGGTCAACGCGCTGCGGTAATAGCGCCACTTTCTCATGCCGATAACAATTCCAATAACAGTGTCTATAAATCATACAAAGACCAAGCAGTATTAAAAAACCAAATAACGGAAAACGGTATAGTGAGCACCAGAATCGAGTCTGAGGCCATCGTACCCTCAAGCGAAGGTGAGTTGATACTACCGGCGTTGCACCTGAGTTGGTTTAATGTAAAGACTGCAAAGTGGCAAACTGCCACATTGCCAGAAGAAGTGCTTGTGGTGGAGCCGGCAGCGGCAGGGGCATCGGCTGCACAAAATACTCAGACATCAGATATTACTCAGTCGAATTCATCTCTGGGCAAGCAGCTAGATATACAAATGGGCTCAGCCAATCAGCAAACACTTAAGCTCTGGCAAGCACTTTGTTTGCTATTGGCGCTGACTACAATCGGCCAGGTTTTCTACATTCGAAAACTAAAGCAATCGACCGTTGTAAAAGCCAACCCGAGCAACAAACATCAAAACCCAAGCGAAACAGAGGCCTGGGGAAATTTGCAAAAGGTACTCAAGGGTAAGCATGCGCAATCAATCAAAATTGCGATAATGGCATGGGTAAAAGCTGTTGCACCAAAGCAAAATGCGGCCACCATACATTCACTTATTGAGCAGATACAAGACAGCGATCAACAACAACAGATCAAACAGCAGATCAACGCGCTAGATGCGCATTTGTATAAGCAAGGGGAGCTGGATGTGGGTGATTTGAAGGTTGATGAATTGGAAGCCGCTCTAAAACAGCTAAGAGGTTCATTTGGGCATGCGGGCAAGGAGAGTGATCAAGATTTGCCACCGCTATATGCTAAACCTTAACTAATTATCACGCTTGCGATTGGAAGGTCGTGAACTGGATGATAGTCAATGCCGGTGCTGGGGTGGTTGTTCTCCGCTTTGTTGAGTGAGTAATCGTATTCATTCTATTGTTAGAAAACCATAAAGCATTGATATACAAAGAAATTATTATTGAGGCTGTGGG